>Ga0307373_10008653_pt1 | contig 15406 bp, 8 predicted proteins | sample OX2MG_FD_202534 | JGI IMG/M metagenome (GOLD analysis project Ga0307373, IMG submission 202534) | Soil microbial communities from Risofladan, Vaasa, Finland - OX-2 | ecosystem: Environmental > Terrestrial > Soil > Coastal area > Acid sulfate soil | place: Finland: Risofladan, Vaasa | collected... | reverse complement strand
TGCGCCAGGATGCCGTCCTTCAGGCGGTCGCGCAGGACGCGCAGACGGTCCGGCTCGCGCGACATCTCCAGCCGGCAGATTTCACATGCTTTGCCGAGGCCCACAATTCCCGGTACGTTGAGCGTTCCGGACCTGAACCCGCGCTCATGCCCGCCGCCATCGAGAATCGGCGTGAGCTGCAAACGGGGATCATCCTGCCGGACGTAGAGCGCGCCAACGCCTTTCGGCCCGTAAATCTTGTGGCCGGAGATTGACAGCAGGTCAATGTTCATCGCTTCCACATCGATATCAATCTTCCCTACAGCCTGCACAGCGTCGGTGTGGAACAGAACGCCGCGATCACGGCAGATTCGTCCCATCGCGCGGATGGGTTCGATGACGCCGATTTCATTATTGGCGGCCATCACGCTGGCAAGAATCGTCCGGGTGGTCAAAGCTTTCTCAAATTCCTCCAGGTCCAGCAGGCCGTCCGCGCGAACGGGCAGGTAGGTGACGTTAAATCCTTCCTGCTCAAGCCTCCGGCAGGAGTCCAGCACGGCGTGATGCTCGATGGCCAGCGTAACAATGTGATTGCCCCGCTCGCGATTGGGCCGCGCAACGCCCTTGATCGCCAGGTTGTCGGATTCCGTGGCGCCGGAAGTGATGATGATTTCCTCAGCCTTCGCCCCCATCAACCCGGCGATCTGCTGGCGAGCTTTTTCCACTGCGGCTTGCGCATCCCAGCCGTAACGATGAGTGCAACTGGCCGCGTTGCCAAACTTTTCCGCCAGATAGGGCATCATCGCTTCCAGCACCCGTGGATCAAGGGGCGTCGTCGCGTGATGGTCCATGTAAACAGGAAGATTCATTTGTATTCAATTCTAGACCCTGCCGGGCCATTGAGGAAACAGAGGCCGGCCTGGTTGTCGGCGTCCTTCGCGCGGATTATTCACGAATGTTGCCTGCAAGGCGGATATAGGGGCGACCCTTGGGTTGCTCAGGGCGGAGCAAGCCCCGCCCCTGCGGCGACTTTGGCGCTGCCCTCCTGACGATGCTGCAACGCTGCGAGGCGGATGTAGGGGCGACCCTTGGGTCGCCCAGGGCGGAGCAACTCCCGCCCCTACGGACACCTTGGCCCCGCCCTCCTGACAATGCTTCAACGCTTCACGAATAATCCGCGGTAGCCTGGACCCTACCAGATTCGGCAGCGTTCGCCTGGAGGACGCACCATGGGATCGCCGGGCGTGCAGCCATACGCGCTGGCAAAAACAGGCATGTTTGAAAGCGGCCCGTTCGCCCGGAAGCGCGGTATAGGATGGGGATCGACGTTCACCAGAAGCCGGGCGAATTGCGGCGTCATATTCGTCGCCCAGTTCTGTGCCCAGGCGATAAAGAAGCGCTGATCGGCCGTGAAGCCATCGATCGTCTGCGGGCTGGGTTTGCCTTCCAGGCTCTTTTGATAGGCCCTGTAAGCCAGGGTCAGCCCTCCCAGGTCGGCGATGCTTTCTCCCAGCACCAGCTTGCCGTTTTCATGGACCTTGCCAACCGCAACGTAGCTGTCAAATTGCTTTTCGATGCATTGGGCCCGTTCGTTGAAGTTCTTGATATCCTGCGGCGTCCACCAGTTCTTCAGATTGCCGTGTGCATCAAACTTGCGTCCTTCGTCGTCAAAGCCGTGCGTCATTTCGTGCCCGATCACGGCGCCGATTCCGCCGTAATTCGAGGCATCATCTCCCTTGGGATCAAAGAAAGGAGGCTGCAGAATGCCCGCCGGAAAGACAATCTCATTTTTCAAAGGATTGTAGTAAGCATTCACGGTCGGCGGAGTCATTCCCCATTCGTGCCGGTCCACCGGCTTGCCGATCTTGTTCACGTCGCGGTGAAAGTCAAAGAGATTGCCGTCAAGGACGTTTTGGGCATAGGAGGCGCGCGTGACGTGATAGGCGGAATAGTCTCTCCATTTGTCCGGATAGCCGATTTTCGGCATAAAGGCGTCCAGCTTGGCCAGCGCGGCCTTGCGGGTTTTCGGCCCCATCCAGGGCAACGTTTTCAGGTCCTCGCGAAGAGCGGCAATCAGGTTCTGGACCATCTTCTCCGCGCGCGCTTTGGCTTCCGGAGGAAAATACTTTTCGACATAAACCTTGCCCAGTGCAAAACCCAGTTCGCTGTCCGTCGACCGCACGCATCGCTGCCAGCGGGGTAGAATCTTTTTGGTGCCCTCCAAAGTGCGGCCGTAAAAATCGAAATTTGCCTGCACGAAATTGGATGAAAGCGCCGGGGCCGCCGCATGGATCAAATGCCAGCGAAGATAAATTTTCCAGTCGGCGAGGGGAATAGATTTTAGAAGCTGGTTGACCTCCTTGAAAAACTCGGGCTGCGCAACATCCACGGCGGGAATGTCAGGATGTCCGACTTCGTGGAAGTAGTCCGGCCATACAAAATTGGGGGTCAGAGTTTTCAACTGGCCCATCGTCATCTTGTGGTAGGTTTTGTCCGGGTCGCGGCGGTCGACGCGCGTCATGGAAGCCTTGGCCAGCCGGGTCTCAATGCCCATCACGGTTTGGGCCTCGGCGGTTGATTGCTGGGGGCCGTCGCCCAGAAGTTCAAACATCTTCTGCACGTGCGCGAGGTATTCCGTGCGGAGCTTCTGCGACTTGGCGTCGGTCTTGGTGTAATAGTCGCGGTCTGGCAGCCCGAGCCCGCCCTGGTCCGCTCCGGCAATCACCTGGGTGCTGTTCTTTTCATCCTGGGTCGAGCCGAAACCAAACAACACATTGACGCCATCAACTTGCAAGCGCGCCACTTCAGCCTGCAGGTCCCGCAGATTGTGGATGGCATTGATCTGTTTGAACTCCGGACCGAGCGGCTTTGCGCCTGCAGCGTCAATCGCCTGGGTATCCATGCAGCTTGCGTAGAAGTCGCCGATCTTTTGCGTGGTTGATCCCCGCGGGGCGTTGCGGTCACGGGCGGCCCTTTCCAGAATCTCGTGAAGGATTTCCCGGTTATGCACCTGCAACTCGTCGAAGGTACCCCAACTTGGGTATTCAGGAGGAACGGGATTCCTGGCAACCCATGCGCCATCGGAGAACTGGTAAAAGTTCGCACAGGCCTTCACCTTTCTGTCCATCATGGACAAATCAAAGGCTTTGAGTGGCGGAATCCTGGGGAGTGACGAAGCTTCTTCCTGCAGGGCGTTGGTGGCGGTCTTCTGCGCCGCATGGTTTTGGCATCCATCAAGCGCCAGCATCGCAACACCAGCAAAAAACAATCCCGCAAGCCTGAAGAATACTTTTCCTTGAGGTTTCATGTTAGTCCTTCTTGAGTCAAGACAAATTTTGATTTTCCATTAACCCAATCACGTGTCGGCGCCATCCGTGGAATCCTGAAGAAGTGACGCCGGACGCAATAGCATCTGCCCTCAGGGTCCTTGGCGAAGCTATTATAATGCAGGCTGCACGCGATGGCCTGCCATGTTTCAACCGCCCTCAAACACGCGCGCGTTGCACGCTTGCCGGATTTTCCGTACCTTCCGTGCTTCGGGCATGCCGGGAGATTCGCGTCGGACCCACCGCTCCCTGCGCCGGGTGGTCGTTCCCGCAGACCTTGACCGTTCTGTCAGAACATCAGGCCCGGTGAATCGGGCCTGATGTTCAGTCCGTACTACAATGATCAGTTCAAAGCTTGGTATCATGGCCGAAGCTTTCCGGTGTTGTTCAGTGATGAAGCCGTTCAAAAAGGGGCGGTCCATCGCCTGATGCTAGAGCCGGCAGACGCAAACCTGGCGGGGGACCACTAAGCCAGGCCGGAGGGGGCAAATCAAGCAATGAAAAAGATAACGCGCCGGGAGTCGATTTTAACGCTGGCCGCGGCTTTGGCCACGGGAGGCGCCGCGCTCAAAGCTGCCGCCCAGGCCACTTCAAATTCCACCCAAGCGCCGGCAACCGGTCCCGCTGCCGCGCAGGGCGCAGGACCCGGGAATCACGCCGCGCAGCCTTCCGCATCCGACCGGGCGTTCCAGAAATTCGTTGACCAATACTTCGACGGCTTTTTCCAGTTTGATCCCTCCAGCGCCACAAGCGCGGGAATCCATGAATACGATGGCCAACTGCCTGCCTATTCACAGGCAGATATTCAGCGCGAAATCGCACGTAATCAGCGGGCTTTGAGAGATCTCGGAAGGGTCACGGGCAACAAGCTTTCTGCGGCCAGCCTGCTTGACGCCACCGTGCTCGGAAGCCTTATCAACGGGCGCCTGCTGGACCTTGCCAGCATCCGCATGTGGGCGAAAGATCCGAACTTTTATAACACCCTGGCGGCCACGGCGCTGTTTACCCTGGTTGAACGCGATTTTGCCCCCATCGACGAGCGCTTGAAATCGCTGATCGCACGCGAAAGCCGGGTCCCAGATATTTTGAACAGCGCCCGGGCCAATGTGGTCAATCCGCCGGCCGTTTACACGAAAGTCGCCATTGAAGAAGTCCAGGCGCAGATCGGGTTCCTCCAGAATGTTCTGCCGCAGGCCGTGGTGGGCGCGCAGAGTGGCGCCCTGAAGACGGAATTTGCCAAGGTCAACCAGAGCGCCATTTTGGCTTACCAGCAGTTTCTGGATTATTTGCAGAAGGGCCTCAGTCCCCAGTCGCAGGGCAGTTTCGCCATCGGAGCGCAGAATTACCAAAAGAAGCTTTTGTACGACGAAATGGTCGATACTCCGCTGAAAGACCTGCTCAAAATCGGTAACGATGAGATGCGCCGGGTGCAATCGCTCTTTACGCAGGCCGCCAACATCATCGACTCCACAAAATCTCCGCTCCAGGTGTTTCAGAGCGTGAAGCAAAGTTCTCCCGGCGCAGGGCAGATCAAGGGAGACGCCCAATCGGTCCTCGACAACCTCCGGCAATTTGTGCTGACCCATGAGATTGTGACGATTCCTCCGGCGCCCATCCCGCAGGTGGCGGAAACGCCGTCCTTCATGCGCGCTCTCACTTTTGCCTCAATGGATACGCCCGGGCCGTTTGAGCAGCATTCGATCCAGTCCTTCTTTTATGTCACCCTGCCCGGTCCCGCCTGGAGCGAAGATCGAACAAAACAACTGCTCCAGTTTTTTAACCCGTATGCGGTCCGCATTATCGCTATCCATCAGGTCTATCCCGGCCATTACGTGCAGTTTCTGTGGTTGAAGCAGGCTCCCTCGAAAGCGCGCAAACTCGAGCCTTTTCTGAAGCCGGTCGGGACCAACAGCGAGGGCTGGGCGCATTACTGCGAAGAGATGATGCTGGAGCAGGGATACGGCGAGGGCGATCCGAGCCTGCTGCTGGTGCAGCTTCAGGCTTCGCTCATCCGGCTGTGCCGCTACATCGCCGGAATCCAGATGCACACGCAAGGCATGACGGTGGAGCAGGCGGCGAACTTGTTCCAGCAGGAGGCTTACATGGACCCGGCCAACGCCGAACGCGAAGCGGTGCGCGGAACTTTCGATCCCACCTACCTTGCTTACACGCTCGGGAAACTCGAAATCACGAAGTTGCGCGAAGACTATAAACAAAAGGCGGGTGACAAGTTCAATTTGAAAGCGTTCCACGATCAGTTTTTGAGTTACGGCATCGTGCCCATCAAGATGATTCGCGAACAGATGTTGCAGGATGGGACCCCTGTCCTTTAGCGAGGATTATTCATGAAGCGTTGAAGCATCGTTAGGAGGGCGGCGCCAAGGTGGCAGTAGGGGCGGAGCTTGCTCCGCCCTGGGCGACCCAAGGGTCGCCCCTACAATCGCCTCGCAGGCAAAATTCATGAATAATCCAGGCTGGCGCCATGCTCAAAAAACTTTCCAGCGTCAGGTTGGGCCCGAGGAGACTTCGTAGCCTACGCAAGGTGACAGGTCCATCAGGCCCCATAACAAGCGGGTTGAACCCCAAAGAAAGAGGGTCTATGGCACACAATCGCTTTTCATTCATTGCGGGACGTCCATCAATGCAAGCGCAGTTCATTCGACTTCGCAAATCGGTCCTGCCGGGCGTGCTGCTCTGCCTGATGGTATCCGCCACGGCGGTCGTCGAGGCGGCAGCAGGCCAGCTCGCCACGCCGCAAACAAGAACTAATCCGCTCGAAATTTCATACGCTCTTCACATGGAACGGCCCACCACGCACCTCTTGCAGGTGGAAATTACCGTAAAGCAGGTGACGGGACCGGCCCTCAGGTTCGCCATGCCGGTGTGGGCCCCCGGCCGCTACGCCGTCTATGATTTTGCCAAGGGCGTTCAAGAATTCGCCGCCAGCGGGGCGAACGGCCAGACGCTTCCCTGGACGCAGCCGGACAAACAAACCTGGACCGTCAATACGTCCGACTGTGGCGGCACGGTGCAGGTGCGCTACAAGGTTTTTGCCAACGACCTTACGGGCTCGTTCTCGCAGTTTGACACTTCCCACGGAAGCATCAATGGGGCCTCCGTGTTTATGTACCTGGCCGGGAACAAGCCTGACCCTCTTACGCTGACGATTCACCCTCCCGCGGGGTGGAAAATCATCAGTGGATTCTCAATGTCACAAACACAATCAACTTTCCAGGTGCCGAACTACGACATTCTTATCGATACGCCTCTGGAGGTCTCGCCCGATTGCTGGGTGGATGATTTTGAGGAGGATGGAAAGACCTTTCGCGTGGCGGTGCACAGTTACGGCGATGAGGCCGGTGACGCCGGCCTTCGCTCCGCCCTGGTTGACGGGCTGAAGAAGATTGTGCACTCCGAAATGGCGATGATGCCCGAGCCGGACTTCAGGCACTACACTTTTATTTTTCATTTTGACCCGGACTTAACTATGGGCGACGGGATGGAGCACCTGAACTCCACGGACATCATCGTGCGCGGAAGATTATCAGGCAGCGGACTCTCGCAGGCGCTCGAAACAGCCGCCCATGAGTTTTTCCATCTCTGGAACGTGAAGCGGCTGCGTCCTGTTGGGCTGGGTCCCTTCAACTACAGCCGGGAGGATTACACCCGGTCGTTGTGGTTTGTGGAAGGCGTTACCACTTACTACTCCTACGTGGGCCTGCTGCGCTCCGGCATCTGGTCGCAGCAGGACTTTCTGGACCGCCTGGCGAGTGAAGTCCGAACGCTTCGGGACGATCCAGGCCGCAGGCTGATGTCCGCGGAAAGCTCGAGCTTCCATGCCTGGTTTTATGATCGATCGCCGCAGATGCAGGAAACGAACTTCGCCAACTCCACCCTCTCGTATTACAACAAAGGAGCTCTGCTGGGAATGCTCCTCGATCTTGAAATCCGCTCGCAGACCCATGGTCAGAAATCGCTGGATGACGTGATGCGCCTGATGTACCGGAAATTCTACGAAAGCCCGGCGGCCAGCTACTATCTGCGCGGCCGGGGTTACACGGAGAAGGACATTCTCGACGCCGTTCATCAGGTGGCCCGGGCTGACTTCACCTCGTTTTTTCAGCAGTACGTCGCCGGAACGGTTCCCCTTCCGTACAATCAGGTCCTTGCGAAGGCGGGATTGATGCTCCACATTGCAACCTCGCCCCATGCGCCTCCCAGCCTGGGAGCGCTGGTGGAACCTGTTGACACGGGCGTCAGGATTTTTGCGGTCCGGCCGGATGGCGCGGCAGACCGCGCCGGCTTAAGCCGCGACGACGTGTTGATTTCCGTAGACAACCAGTCGCTTGCCACCGGAAGTTTGAGTGAACGGTTGAGCATCTATCCTGCAGGGGCCAAAGTTCTGTTTGAGGTGGAGCGTCACGAAAAACGCCAATTCATCTACGTCAAGCTCGGTCCGCCGCGGCCCGACGAGTATTCGATTGAGGATTTGCCCGGCGCCACAGAAGAAGAATTGAAAATTCGGCAGGGGTGGTTAGGCGGAAGCCCGGCGGAATCAAACCGGAGTTCAACGGTCAACAGCGCCCTGGGAGAACTCAGGAGGACTGTCCCTTCTTCTTGAGATAGTACGAGATCACGCCCACCAGAACAGCGACGGCGACGGCGGCCATGACGATTTCATTGACTTCCACAAAGTGCCGCTGGACCCGTTGCCAACTGTTTCCGAACAGGAAGCCCACATAGATGACCGCAATGACCCAGATCGTCGCTCCGGAAAAATTGAAGATCAGGAAACGGCGATAGGGCATCCGGAAAAGTCCGGCGAGAATACCCGCGAACATGCGCAGGCCTGCGATGAACCTGCCGGTAAAGACGGCCCACTGGCCGTATTTCAAGAACAATGACTGGGAATGGTCAAAGGATTTCGCGGCGATGGGGAACCTTCGGATGAATCTTTCGACAAACGGTCTCCCGCCATAATGCCCGATCAGGAATCCCATGGAGTCTCCGAGAGTGGCCCCCGCAATCGCCACCAGAATGCTCGGAAGAAGGCCAATCCTTTCGTGATAGGCAAGAAACCCGGCGAACAGAAGGACGGTTTCGCCCGGGATGGGGATTCCCGCATTTTCAAGCATGACTCCGAAGAAGACCACCCAATAGCCATACTGCGAAAAGAAATCCGAGAGTGTTTGGAAAATCGTGTGGGCCATATTTTAGGAATGAGGTGAAAAACTTCTCCGGATGGGCCGAAGCGTAAATCAAATGATAGCTTATGGGGTAGTTCCGGTCATTTTTTATTCGGCCGGGCCGGCAGCCGAGTGCCCCTCGTCAGCAGCGGGCCTGTAGCCGCAGCGCCTCGTTCAGCGGGCGCAGATCATTCTGCTGGCCGCCGAGGGAGTCGAGAGCCAGGAGATCGCCCGCCACCTGCGCGTCTCGCGACCGACGGTTCAACTCTGGCGCGGGCGGTTTCTGGCCCTGCGCACCGCCGGCTTGGAAAAGGGCGCTCCTCGTACGGGCCGCATCCCGGCCATCAGCGACCGCAAGAGGGCGGCGATTGTGGAAGCCACGCTACACCGCCAACCGCCCAACGCCACCCACTGGAGCACTCGGCTAATGGCCAAAACGCAAGGCGTCAGCGAAGCGACGGTGCGGCGAATTTGGAAGCAGCACAGCTTGAGGCCGCACCGTCGACATCGGGTACAAGTCGGCGATCGCCTGCCAGATGTGCAACCTGTCATACCGGCTGAAGAGGAGGATCCACTGGGACCCGCAACTGATGGACATCGTGTAAAACACGGAGCAGGAGCGGCCTCGATGGCCGGCCGAATTCTAGGAAGCTGTACATCGACACGGCAGAGGTGTAATAGATGTAGTGGCTAAATCTTATATTTCGAGAGTGAGCAAACAACCATGACAGACAAAATAGCGCGAAGAGGATTTTTGAAGACCGGCGGTCTGGCCGTTGCCAGCGCCTTTACGCTGGGCTGTGGGCAGGCGACCGAAAAGAAGATCGCGACGACGGCCGCAACGGCCGAACAGCCCTCCAGCGAGTTTGCCGCCCAGCAACCCCGGCTTTTGCCCGGCTGCTGCGCCTATTCCTTCCATGACGTCCTGGCCAAGGGCCAAATGACTTACCCGGAGTTTTTCGACAAGGTCGTGGCGATGGGCTCGACGGGCGCGGACATGACGGTTTACTGGTTCAAGTCCACCGACCCCGCTTATCTCGACGACCTGCGGCACCTGGCCTTCAGGAAGGGCATCCCGTTTTCGGGCGCGGCCTGCGGCTCCAGCATGGTCCAGGCCACGGCCGCCAAGCGGCGCCAGGTGTTGGATGAAATCAAGAAGTGGGTGGACGTGACGGACCGCCTGGGCGCTTCGCATCTGCGGATTTTTGGCGGGCCGCTGCCGTCGGGCGCAACGGTCAAGCAGGGAACCGACTGGGTGGTGGAGACCATGAAGCCCGTCTGCGACTATGCGGGCAAGAAAGGCATCACCCTTGGCGTTGAAGATCATGAGGGCGTCACGCAGACTGCCGACGTTTGCCTTGAAATCATGCACCGGGTGGGTTCGCCCTACGCGGGCATCAACCTGGACATCACGAACTTTGTGGTCACGCCGGGCAACGACGCCTACGCGCAGATCAAGGCCTGCCTTCCTTACGCCACCCACTGCCACGTTCGCGACCGCTTTGCCGACGGCACGCCGGTGGACCTGGATCGCGTCTGGCGGCTGTTTGCCGAGGCCGGCTACAAGGGTTTCATGTCCGCTGAGTATGAGGGCAAAGAAGACGCCAGTATGGGCGTCCCCAAGCTAATGGACAAGATCAAGACGCTGTGCCGGAAGTACTCGACGGCCTGAGCGCGGCAAGTCTGGCAACGCGCCGCTTCCGCGATAGGTGTGGACTGAGGGCTTTGTCGGATGCCGGTTGAGCGCGGGGAAACGGGGGCCGCAAGATTCCCGGCGGGCCATCATGCATGAGGTTTGATTTCACCGTCCATGCGGGCATCTCTGTTCCCGGACGGCTGGAACCACCCATCAGGTTCGAGACCTTCGGTTTCTTCCATCACCCGGCATTTCCTGGGCCCAACGGGTCCGGGCAGGCTCGACCGGATAGGCTCTTTCAATATCAGGGGCAGCGCGGTTGCCTGGCAACATGCGCTTCCGTGCGCTCTGAATATTATCTGATATACTGCGGCGGTGTGTGTTCAGACCGCAGGAGGTTCGCAATGGCTGAAGACTCCCAAATGATTCCACGCAGAACTTTCTTAAAGGCCGCCGGCACCTTGGGAGCGTCCGCACTGGGCGCCGCGCATTCCGCGCGCGCGTTCCCGATGACGGCCCTTTCCTACGGGCGCGTACTGGGAGCGAACGATCGCATCTCACTCGGGCACGTGGGCCTGGGCGACCGGGGTACCGATTTGCAGGGGATTGCCTCCCGCCTCAAGAATTCCAAAAACTTTGAGATGACCGCGCTCTGCGACATCTGGAAAGTGAATCGCGAAAGTGCTGTGGAGAAGAGCAGGGAATACTACGGCCGTCCGTCCCGGTCCTTCAATCACCTGGAAGAGATGCTGGCGCTCAAGGACGTGGACGCCGTGATGATTTCGACTCCCGAGCATCAGCACGCGCCCATGCTGAAGATGGTGGCGGAGGCCGGCAAACACATCTATGTTGAGAAACCCATGGGCAACGTGCTGTCTGAAACCAAGGCCGCGCGCGACGCCGTGCTGGAGCGAAAGCTGATCTGCCAGGTGGGGACGCAGCGCCGCAGCGAGCCTTACCAGATTGCCGCGCACGAAATGTTCCGCACCGGTGTCTGCGGCGAGGTCAGCAAGGTTGAGGTGGAGTGGAACTATCACGGCCCGCGCTGGCGGGGCAGGCCGGAAGTGAAACAGATCCGCGAGCAGGATACGGACTGGCGCGCCTGGCTGATGACCAAACCCTACCAGCCTTTCGATCCGCAACTTTATTTTGAATATCGCCTTTATAAAAACTTTTCGAGCGGCATTGTCGATCAATGGATGAGCCACGGCATTGACCTGGTGCACTGGTTCATGGACGACCATTTCCCGCGCTCGGTGGTCTCGCACGGCGGCGTATTCGCGTGGCCGGACGGGCGCCAGAACCCGGACACCTTTGAGACACTGCTCGATTATCCGAAGGGATTCCTGGCGCGTTACTCGACCAGTTTCGGTAATGACTCGCTCAGTTTCATCCGCCTGATGGGGAAGAAGGGAACATTGATGAACTTCGGCACGGAAGGCACGCCGCGCTGGGAGTGGGTGGAGGAAAAAGGCAATTCCGAGGACACGCCGGAAATCGAATACCAGCGGGCGAGAAAGTGGATTTCGCTGCCGGGCGACGAGGGCCGGGGCCCGGCCTCCACTCCGGACAGCGATCCCTCGCACATGACCAACTGGCTGGACGCTCTGCACGCGGGCAAGCAGCCCTCCGCGCCGGTCAGCGCCGGCTACGCGCATTCCGTGGCCTGCATCATGGCGGCGCAGTCCTACTGGCAGGACAAAAAGTTATATTGGGATTCGCAGACGGAAACCATTCTGGATCATCCGGCCGCCGCGTAGGCGGGATTCAACACCCGGGACACAGACCGATTTCAGGAGGCTTTATGAGCAGCACCGATCAAGAGGGAAAACCGGACCCATTTAAATTAGCGCAAACAGCGGCTAAGGCGGCTGCGGGAATGGCTGTCCCCGCCGGGATTACCTTTATTACCCGGCCGGACAGGGTGTTTGGCGCGAACGACCGCGTTCGTGTGGGCGTGTGCGGCATTCGCGGGCAGGGCTTCCAGCACGTCGAGGAGTACTCGCAGATGGTGAATGCCGAAGTCGCCGCGGTTTGCGACGTGGATGAAAACATTATGGCCAGCCGCCTGTCGGACATGGACAAGATGGCCCTGCCGCGTCCCAGGACTTATATCGACGCGCGAAAACTGATGGAAGATAAATCCATTGACGCCATCTCGATTGCCACGCCCAACCACTGGCACTCGCTGCTTGCCATCTGGGGCTGTCAGGCGGGCAAGGACGTTTATGTTGAAAAGCCGTGCTCGCACAACTGGTGGGATGGCCACCAGCTCGTCAAGGCGGCCGAGAAATATAACCGGATCGTTCAGCACGGGACGAATTCCCGTTCGGACAGCGCGATTATCGAGGGGATTCAGCAACTCCGCGACGGCCTGATTGGCGAGGTCTATCTGGCCCGCGGCCTCTGTTTCAACTGGCGCAACACCATCGGGCACACCCCCGTCGAGCCGGTTCCCGCCGGCGTGCATTATGACCTGTGGACGGGACCGGCGCCGCTCCATGAATTCACGCGCAACCATTTCCACTACAACTGGCACTGGTTCTGGAACTACGGAAACGGCGACATCGGCAACCAGGGCATTCACCAGATGGACGTGGCGCGCTGGGGACTGGGAGTTGGATTTCCCACCAAAGCTTCGGCCACCGGCGGACACTTCATGTTCCATGACGACCAGCAGACTCCGAACACCCTGAACTCCGTTTTTGAATTTGACATGCCGGACGGCAGCCGGAAAATGCTCGAATTTGAGGTGCGCCACTGGATCACGAATCATGAAGCCAACCTTGGCACTCCGGGGTTTGGGATTGAAATTCCCGGATTCATCGGTCCTCCCAGGCCGCCTCGCCCGCCGCGGGGTCCGTTCGGCACCGTGGGGAACATTTTTTACGGGTCCAAGGGTTACATGGCCTCGGACAACGAGGGCTTTCCGTCTTACCGGACGTGGCTCGGAGAAGAGCAGAAACCCGGACCCAGCGCCATTCGGGGAGGGAACAACTGGGCCAATTTTATCGACTGCGTTCGCAGCCGCAAGAAGGAAAACCTGAACGCGCCCATCCAGGAAGGGCACATCTCCTGCACGCTGGTGCATCTGGCCAACGCTTCCTACCGCCTGGGCCGCACTCTCAATTTTGACCCTGTGAAGCAGGAGGTTATTGGAGACGAGGAAGCGAATCGAATCCTGCGGGGACACTATCGCGAACCCTTTGTGGTGCCCGAGAACGTGTAGCCGCGGACGTCAGGATTCGGTGAAGTCGATCATTTTGGGCGTCAGGCGGAAGCCCCGGGTGGTAATGATGATGTAGACGAGGCCGATGGCGAACCAGAGGCCGCCCACAATTTTGGCGAGAATGTTGAGGTTCCACCAGATCAGCGCGCAGAACGCGAAGCCGGCGAGCGGCAGGATGGCATCCCCCAGAATGCGCCTCCTGCGCTTGTTGCGCAGGACAATGCAGAAGTGCCAGAAGGTTGAGAGGTTCACGCCCATAAAGGCGAGAAACGCGCCGAAATTCAGCAGTTCGGCCGCGTGCTCGTAGGCGTTGCCGACATAGTTCAGGGTCACCGCGCCCGCGAAGGCCACAAAGCCGATCAGAAGAATGTTGTAGGTGGGCGTGTTGGTGTCACGATGCAGATGCCCAAAAAACTTTCGCGGCAGCACCCCGTCGCGCCCCATGCCGAAAAGCAGGCGGGCCGCTCCGAGTCCTCCGGTCAGACCGCTGCCCAGCGCCGCCAGAACCAGGATCGCTCCCATGGCCTGAAACAGCGGCATGCCGCCCACCCGCCGGCAAACGTCCATGAAAGCCGTCTCCAGATTGCCGAAGGTGTGCCAGTCCGGCCAGATCCTCTGCCCCAGATAAACTTCAACGCCCGCGAAAATCCCCGTGAACAAACAGACCAGCACCGTGGCCAGCAGGACGTTGCGCTTGGGATTTTCGACCTCTTCGGAAAGCGTGGTGATGCCATCGAAGCCGATATAGGTGAGTGCGGCGAAAGAGGTGGCCATCCAGATGCGATGTCCGTTAAAGGTCTGCGGGTCATAGAACGGCTGGGTTGAAAAGAGGCCGGCCCAGCCTCCGGCGTGAAACAGATAGCGCACCGCGAGATAGAGGAAAACGGCAATGACCGCGCACATGCAGACCAGAAGGATTTTGTTGGCGCGCGCCGAAGTCCGGATGCCGCGCAGGTTCAGCGCCGTCATAAAACCCGCCACCAGCACGGCGGCTACAGCGTAGGGCATCTTTGGAAGATAGCGGCTGTGGATGGCCACGGCGATCCAGATGGTGTTCAGCAGAGGCTGCAGGATATAGTCGAGCAGCATGGCCCATCCGACGAGGAATCCTAAATGGGGATTCATGGCCTTGCCGACGTAGGTATACGCCGACCCCGCCGAGGGGTAGACGCCCGCCATGCGCCCGTAGCTGAACGCGGTGATCATCATCGCAACCATGGCGATCAGGATGGTGGTGACAGTGTGGCCGTTGGAGAGTTTTTGCGCCACGCCAAAAAGCGGGATCGGCGCCGTGGGCTGGATGAGGACGAGGCCGTAAAAAATCAGGTCCCAGAGCGTCAAGACTCTTCGCAGCCGCAGTGGGCTGGCATTGGTAGTTGCAGGACTGTCAGACATAAGTTCAGTGGAAGAAACGACCCGGCCTCACTACTCCCGGTACATGTGCCGGGTCTCCTTGGAATAGTGAGGATAACGGCGGCTGTACGGAAAGTAAAGCAGAAGCACAGCGGCGCCGGAAAGAGCGCGTCGAGTGAATGCGGCCAGTTGCCCTTTAGCAGGAAGCACGGCGGCGGCAGTTCCTGTTGGGCGCCGTGTTTCCTGCTGGGAATTGCAGATTGACACCCTGCTGCAGGATGGCATATAAACTCTCCTAAAGCCGCCCGGCGGAAGTCCTGGCCGGGCAGCAGGAAAGTCACGCCGGGAAGTCCCGGCGCCATCGGCAGCCACCCTCTGTCTTCCACCCGAAGACAGAATACCGGATGGGTACAAGGAGATCATGATGCGTCACCTGTTTTCCATTCAGACCTGGAGTTTGATTGTCCTTCTGATCGGGGCCTCTGCGCTGTCGGTGTTTGGCGCGCCACCGGGAACGCTGTCGGTGGGCGCCGCACGGGTGGACATTACCCCGCCCGCCGGGGCCACCCTGCCCATGTCTGGCTACGCAGGCCGTCAGCAAGGCTTCCAGGGAATTCACGACCACATTTACGTACGTGCAATCGTACTGAGCGACGGGACGCACGATGCTGCCATCGTCTCTTGGGAGCTGATTGCA
>Ga0307373_10008652_pt1 | contig 15407 bp, 12 predicted proteins | sample OX2MG_FD_202534 | JGI IMG/M metagenome (GOLD analysis project Ga0307373, IMG submission 202534) | Soil microbial communities from Risofladan, Vaasa, Finland - OX-2 | ecosystem: Environmental > Terrestrial > Soil > Coastal area > Acid sulfate soil | place: Finland: Risofladan, Vaasa | collected... | reverse complement strand
GCTATTTTCTGGAGCTGGAAGAGTTTCATTGCGGCTGGCTGCCGCTGGGCGAGCTGCGCGGCACGTGGAAAGGGCCGCGGAAGTTCTATGAATCGCCGGCCTTGATCGGCTGCGCGCTGGCCGTCGGGCGCGAACTCTACGAGAATCTCGGCGGCTTCGATTCGCAGATGCGGTACTGGGGCGTGGAAGACCTCGATTTCGGCCTGAAGAGTTGGCTGATGGGCTGCCCGATCCTGCACGACCCCGACGCCGTGATCGGGCATCGCTTCCGCGCCGCCTTCGACAACTTCTCCGTGCCGATGGAGCACTTGCTGGCCAATCAGTTGCGGATGGCACGCAAGAATTTCACTGAGGCGACGTGGTCCGACTGGGTGGACCGCTGCCGCGCCCGGCACGTCGGCCGCATCGCCGACCATCCCGAAGGGCTCTGGGCCTTAGCCTGGGAATTGTTTCAAGCCGGCCGGGCCAGCGTCGAGCACGAGCGCACGATGCTGCTCGGCCACCGCCCGCGCGATGAATTCTGGTATGCCGAGCGATTCGGCCTCGAATGGCCGCGGCTGGCGGCAACCGCCGCGGGAAGCTTGCCGCAAGCGCTGTTCGCCGAACCGAGTCCTAGTCCAAGCCCAAGCCCCAGTCCGCCACCACCAGGGAAAACGATTCTTATTTCTGGTTACTGGCCGCCGACGAACAGCGAACAGCCGAACGGAATGCTTAACCAATTCAAGTCGGCGGCGATAGGAACGCTCGGCGAATACATCATCGACAATTACGACAACACCGGATATGGGATCGTAACCATCGCAACCGAGTTCCCTGGTAAGGGAAACTATGTCCCTGGTCAGGATAAAAACTGGGGAGGTGGCGCAGGGGCGTGGCAGGTGGACTATCCGCTGACGTCCGATACCTTCTGGAAACTCATGAAAAAGTACACGCCCATCGCGGTCATGACCACGAGCAGACGCAAAAAAGAAAAGACCTGGCTGCTGGAAATCGGGTCCACGAACCTGAAGAGATCCGACTGGGAAGTCTCGCCACCTTGGAACCAAGGCCGACCGCCGTATATCGGTGGGAGCGCCACTGATCCCGCGAAGCTTATGGGGCCAAACGCCGGTCACGGTCCGGTGGACGGTGAGCCGCCGGACGCTACAGAAGTTGCAGGCTTCGAGCGCGAGGCATCAGCCGCCACGAAGGGTCTGCAAACCACAATCAAGGCGGCGCTGGCTGCAAAGTTCGCTGCAGCCGACTTAGATCCGCAAATAGCCACAGTCGTACAAGGCACCGCGCCCGATAACTATGTGTCGGCTTATGCGGGATACCATGCGGTTTGGTACGATGCATGGAAGGACTCCTGCAAGGCCGGGTGGCACACGCATGTCGACTACGATATAACCCTGGCGAATGCCACAAAAGCGATCAAAATCCAACTCGACGAGCTGATCAAATGGCTGGACACACAGTAGAGCGCCAATGTGAAAGAGAGGGCCTTCAGCACACGTTGCGAGCCGGTTTTGCCATCGCCGGAATCATTTTGTGTTTCGATGCGTCCTGCCAATCATTGTCGGCGCAGCCGATGTCAGACGAACTGGTGCAATGGAAGCAGAGCATCGAAAGGCCGCACAGGAGCTGGGACTACGAAGGGAAACGGATTCTTGGCCATATCGGCTATGACGTCTGTTTGTGGGATGCAACGACCGGCAAGCTGCTCCACAGGATGAAAGGGCACAGAGAGCGGATCGTCGCCGTTCAATTCAGCCCCGATGGTCATCATGCGCTCAGCAGCTCTTTTATGCCTCCCGGACCGATGCTACCACTTATATCCAGAGATACTCGCATCATTCTCTGGAACTTGGACGCGGGACGAGAAAGGAATAGCTTCAACGGCCAAGTCGCGGGAGAATTCAGCCTGGATGGAAGAAAGATCGTTGCCTTCACGCAGCGGCCCGGCACGGGTATACCCAAGCCCGGTTGGGGCGCCGCAGGGGTTCGGCAATTGGGGACCGCGCCCGAGTTCGACGCCGCCGTCTGGGAGACGTTTACAGGTCGTCAACTCGTGAAGGCCAAGCTGGGCGAGTACAATGACCCTAAGCGGCACACGTTACATTTCTCGCCTGACGGGCATCGTTTCGTTCTTATCGTCAACGGCGCGTTTTTGCCCTACAACTCGAGCGGCGGAATCATCTTCAACAGCAGCGACGGACGGGAGATCGGAAGGGTCACCCGGGACGAGGCGAAGTTCGGAGACGGGCATCGTTTCACTTCGAACGGAGCGTTGGCGTCTTTTGAATCGAGAACCGAAATCTCGTCGGGGGCTGTCGGGTTCAACAGGGCCAGACTGATCGACCTTGAAACCGGCCGAGTCGTTCAGAGCGTCGAACACGGCCTGAAACCCGAATACGGTCTGAGATTCTGGGGTGAAACCTGGACCCATGACGGGAGCAAAGTCGTGGCGATTCCATCCGGTAGCGGCGAGATCCAGATTCTGGATATCAAATCCGGAAAGATGACCTCGGGAGCAAAGAGCAGCCAATCGACTCCACAAACTGCGATCGTCAGTCCGGACAACAGCCGTCTGGCGATTGAATCGGGTTCTAACCCGGAGGATAAACCGGAGGTGCGCCTCTTCGACATCAGCACAGGCGAAGAAATCGCCAGAATCAAGCTCCCGAAGTGGGGACGGATGCTCGGCTTTTCGCCCGACAGCAAGACATTCCTCGTCGGCGGCTCGGAGTTCGTGATCTACGACTCCGAGAACGGCAAAACAGTCCGCACCCTCAAACTCTTCGACGACGCGCGCTCTTCATACGACTGGAGCGAATAAATGGACCATCCGCACTTTTGGTGCGATTTCAAGCCGTTGACGGTTTTTCTGCTGCAACCGTCGTCGTAAATTCTGCCGCCGACTTGGAGTCAAAGCAACGGAAGCGACAATGTATGACCTCGCCCGCTACAGTCGGCGGGTCGGCGGCTAATCTCGCGCAATTCTCTTGCCTCGGCCTCTTCATCGGCTACAATACGCTTGCCATTCGTGACCCGGTCTGGGTCTTGGAACCGAGTCGGCTTTGAAAAGGGGGTGTTCCGATGCGTGCTAGCATCATCGTCGCCTCGCATCAGGAAGGCGAGCGGTTGTGGCGGACTCTGGCGTCGTGCTTCGAGACGACGGCCGGTTTCGACCGCGAAATCATCGTGGCCGACGATGCGTCGTTCGATGGTTCGGTCGAGGAAGCGTCGCGCCGGTTCCCGCAGATTCGCCTGTTCCGCAATGACGAGCGACAAGGCGCTTCACCCACGAAGGCGCTTGGCGCCCGCCACGCACGCGGGGAAACCCTTGTGTTTCTGGACGGCCACACGAAGCCGGAGCCAGGCGCCATCCAGCGGCTGGTCGAAGACATCGAGCAATTGAAAGGGGAGGCGATCGTCACGCCGGCGATTGCCGCGCTCGACGTGCCGCGTTGGAAGAACGCCGCCTCTCAGATTGGCCACGGTTACTTTCTGGATTTGGAAGAATTTCACTGCGGCTGGCTGCCGCTGGGCGAACTGCGCGGCGTGTGGAAAGGGTCGAGGAAGTTCTACGAATCGCCGGCCTTGATCGGCTGCGCGCTGGCCGTCGGCCGCGAACTCTACGAGAGTCTCGGCGGCTTCGACTCCCACATGCGGTACTGGGGCGTCGAAGACCTCGATTTCGGCCTGAAGAGTTGGCTGATGGGCTGTCCGATCCTGCACGACCCCGACGCCGTGATCGGCCATCGCTTCCGCGCCGCCTTCGACAACTTCTCCGTGCCGATGGAGCACTTGCTGGCCAACCAGTTGCGGATGGCCCGCAAGAATTTCACCGAGGCGACGTGGTCCGATTGGGTGGACCGCTGCCGCGCCCGGCACGTCGGCCGCATCGCCGATCATCCCGAAGGGCTCTGGGCTTTGGCCTGGGAATCGTTTCAAGCCGACCGGGCCAGTGTCGAGCACGAGCGCACGATGCTGCTCGGCCATCGCCGACGGGACGAATTCTGGTACGCCGAACGCTTCGGGCTGGAATGGCCGCGTTTGGCGGCGACCGCCGCGGGAAGCCTGCCGCAGGCGCTGTTCGCCGAGCCAAGTCCGAGCCCGAGTCCACCGCCTTGTAATGTGCAGTTGACCGCCCACAGGACTGGGAACTATTTCGGCCAGCCGGTTCCGGACGAAATCAAGCGGCTCGCCGATGCGAACAAATACCTAATCCTTACGAACAATGATCGCGATAGGACTCTCCTGGGGCCTGGGCTGGTGTATGACTTCGACATCCCAACGGCGGATCTCACCGGTGTGGATGACGATCTGGCTCGCATTACGCTTCGCAACTTAAATACCAGTTCAACTAGTGGTTCCATCGCAATTGTCTTATCGAACCCCGATGCCGTACGATTGTTTAAGGCAGATGGTACGCGTCTCAATGATCTATCGGTTGACCTCGCAAATCCAAATGGGGACCTAGCTGGCCTTGCTACGGGAAGCGTTGATGTCTGGTTTGATGCTCTTATTGTTGACCCCGATTTCGTTTTTTCACTCGTCTACATGAACGAGTCCGGAGGCGAGGTCTGTCGTGACGAGATTCATGCTCGCCTAGCTGATTTCTCCATGCAAGATTCATCAGGGCTGAAGGTAGATTTCACGTCTGCCTATCCCAAAGAGACTCTCTTAGTCGCCGGGCAAGCGGTATTCCCGCCAAACGAGCCAAATCTTGCTCCCGACAAGCCAACGTATAGCAATGCGATTCCCGATCCGCTACCGGACTATATTTACTACAGATTGCGAATCGATAACCTCCCCACTTCGCTTGTAACACTGCTTCGCGTGTCTTCTAATGACGTGCCTTCAGACTTCTATGATGACACGTTTCCGCCCAGTGACAGCGCCACTGTGTCTTCGATGCCAGCCGTTGTGTACTGGGCTGCAGCTTCTGATGTAATGACGACGTCTCAAAAGACGATTCTCACATCAACGCTGGAGATCAACGTCGTGCATGGCAGGAGCGCTACCGCACTGCTAACAACGCTATACGACTCTTTTAACAGGGTGATACCGGCGATTGAAATCACGGTCACCAATCCATCGCAGGAACCATTTGCAGGCCAAGCTGGTGTGGAATTTGACCCAGTTATTCCGATTGAATTGCATGCCGCCGGAACTCTTATCCCACCGCCAGACTCTGTGTTATGGCAACTCACAGCGTCCACCCCCACTGTCAATGTCAGCCTGACGGGTACGACTTCGCCTGATTTTGGCATGACCGTCGACGATTTAGGGCGTTTTGTAATTGACATGGGATACACGCTCGGTGGTCAGACGAAATATGTTCGGATTCGCGTGGATGTAGGTAGTGTGGATCTTAATGCGCCTGCGGCCTGATTGCGTCTACGCTGAGCGTCCGATGTACCGGGTTCCAACCAGGGTGACTAAACCGAATACATCCGAGGGCAACGGCCATGCCAGGATTAGTTGTTGATGGCGTCCAGATGACGGAGACGGACGCCAATTATCAGAGCACGATAAAATACTTGACGGTTCCGCCCGCTAACCAGAACGACCCGGCATTCAACGGGACGGACATAGCTGCTATCAAGGCGCTTGAGGACCCCGTTCGGCGAGAGATATACGATGCCATGAACGGGTCGACGGAGACGTTTTCGTTTGACAATCGTGATAGCGCTGTCATACATTGGGACTTCCGCATCGGCACGATTCAAGCAATGACAAGCATGAATGCGGGCGCGATAAACTACAACTACTGGAACCCAAGCGAGAACATCCCTGTTACTCCTCCGGGCCCCCTCTGGACAAAAGGCACCGCCCCAAGAACTTTTCTATTTCGGTCGGCTCCTGGCTCGAAATCGTCAGATGCCGTGGTTCAGTTAGTAACGGGCGCGGCGCGAGGCGAATGCTTGGGAGCCATTAATGCCGCCTATTTAATCGGAGAGCGAAATGCGGTGTCGGCAGACGATTTTGACCAGCGCCACCCTGCCGGCTCCCTGAACCTGGCTGGTCTGGGGATCTTTCAGGCCGCCTCCGACACGAATACCGTGATACCTGGAGATTATCGGTATTTTAAGAATAAGGACGACTATCTCGAACAGTGCCGAGCCAGGAGGAGGACGAACGCAATGTGGCAAGGGGAGAATGTTGTCTACATTGGAGGCGGTAAGTACAGCGGCCTGGGTTTGGACGCAAAAACTGAAGATGAATTACGAGATGACATGCAGAGGGCGTACGAGTTAGACATGAGGACTACGTTTACTGGAAACCCGACGACCCAGATCCGTTTTACGCGTCTTGATCGGCCGCAAGTCGACTAAAGCGTTCACGAATGGCGTCTATCCATTTCGTCGCGCGTCACGCACTCGCTGGGCTAGAGCGAATGTGCGCGAATAAGGAATGCCATCTTAGAGAGGTGAATATGATGTTGGCAAAAATGCGGTGCGCGCGTCGGGTAGGGGTTGCTCTTGTCAGTGTGTTTGTTGTTTGCTTTGTGCAGCTTATCGCAGCGAGTATTGCAATGGATGATCACATACAAGAACATGAGGTTGTTTCAAAACCGGTAGCAGGGTTGGGGCGGAAGGTCCAACTTCGCATCGGAGACAAGATTATTGGTGAACGACAATACTACGACAATGGCAACGTGTATCGTGAGTCAAGAGTGGAAAATGGTGCATTGAACGGCGCGCAGCGCATGTGGCATAGAAACGGTTCTTTGTGGCAGGAGCGAGTCTACAAGGACGGCGTGATGGATGGTGAAGTTCGGTCTTGGGATCAGGACAGACAACTGGTGGGAACGTCTACGATGAGGGCTGGGACTGGGGTGCTGCGAAACTATGATGCTGGTGGGAAGTTGCAGAGCGAGTGCCCATATTCAGGTGGTAAGAAACATGGTGTTCACAGACAGTGGTATGGCGAGACTGGTACGCTGTTGGGGGATGCAATGTACAGTAACGGCGTTAATGACGGTTGGTCCCGCTTTTACTACCCGAATGGAGTGCTATTGGAAGAAGGAATGTTTCAGGATGGCAAGATGCACGGAGTATTTCGGGAATGGAATGATAACGGAGTGATAAAGGCGGAGTTTCCAAAGTATTATGTTCACGGAGAGGAAGTGTCGAAATCGCAGCTTGAGAAACTTGCGGCGAGCGACGTCGATATCCGCCGCTCGCTTAAGGTGCAGGCAAGCGAGTAGGCTGCGGGCTGCGGTTGTAAAGGCGGTGGGTAAGGCGCGAAGCGAGAGCGAAGCAAATGTGATTGCCCGTTACGCTGGTCGGCTGGATGGAAATGCTGAGAGCGCGTGGTTCGCCGATGAATGGGATCGATAGTGCAAGGTCGCATGTCCCGGTCGTCATTGGATAACTGAATAAAACGCAGCGTCGAAATGGAATATGCCGGAGCGGAAGGCGGCGGACGTCCGCGCGTGAGCGTTATCATGACGGTACGCAATTGCGGGTTCTACTTGCGCGCCTGCGTGGATTCGCTCGCGGCGCAGTTTTTCGCGTCGTTTGAAATCGTCATAGTAGACGATGGTTCAACGGACGGGACGTCGCAAATCCTTGATGAGCTGATAAGTGCCAACCCCAACCTCTTGATCAAGAGCGCCCGGAATCTTCACACCCTTGGCATCGCCGCGAGTCGCAACCGCGCGCTGTCGCTGGCGGAAGGCGAGTATTCCGCGGTGATGGACGGCGATGATCTGTGCCGCGCGGATCGGCTCGCCCAGCAGGTGAACTTTCTTGACGCAAATCCAGGCTGCTTCTGCGTCGGCAGTGTGGCGATGAGCATCTCAGCGGACGGAACGCCGCAAGAAATCATGGATTATGGCGTCCGCTCGCACGAACAGGTCGTCGAACAGCTTCTGGCCGGGCTGAATCCGATCATCAATTCCTCGACGATGTTTCGGCGCCGCGAAGCGATCCAGACGCTCAGCGGATACACGACCGAAGGGCCGGCGGCGATCGTCGAGGATCTCGACTTCTGGTACCGCACGGTGCTGGCGGGTTTGCGGTTTCACGTGTTGCCCGATCCGCTGGTGTTCTATCGCTCGAACCCCGCGGGACACACATACACGCGGAACCAGGAAATCCGACAAGCCCACCAGCTACGGCTCGACGAATTCCGCCGCAAGTTCGATGGGCTGCGCCGGGGGGCGGATTTTGGATTAGGTCGAAAATCCAAGATCGAAAATCTAAAATGCGACGGCCCTCACCCCGGCCCTCACCCTAACCCTCTCCCAGAGGGAGAGGGAACACTGCGGGCGCCGGGGCGTTTTTCGCGGCGTTCGCCTGGCGGGCCGATTCGCGCGGCGTTTCTGACGCCCGTGCTTCATCTGGGCGGCGCCGAGCAGTGGCTCTTGAGCCTGCTCAAGCGGTGCGATCCGAGTCGACTGCGTTGGACCGGCGTGGCGCTGGCCGATCGCGCGCCCGTCCACGCGGGGTTCTGCCGAGAGGTCGCCGCGCACGCGCCGATCTACGGATCGGACTCGGCCCCCCAGCGAGAGCATCGTCCGTTGCCCGACGCCTCGCGACGCGCTGCGGGCGGCGGCGCGCGACGCGGACGTGCTCGTTGTCTGGGGCATGTGGAATACCCGGCCGGTCGTCGAAGCCCTTGGAATTCCGGTCGTCTACGTCTCGCACGGCTCGGGCGATTGGTCTGCGAATTGCGCCCGAGCCGTCGAGAACGAACCGATCCATCTCGCGGCCGTGTCGGAAGCCGCGAAGTCGTCGTTTAGAGCGGGCGTCCGGCATCGAGTCCGCGTGATCTATAATGGAATCGAGGTCGACCGCTGCACGCCGGACCGCTCGCGCGAGAGCGTGCGCGCCGCCTGGGGATTCGACGCAAGCCATCGGCTAGCGGGCTATGCCGGCCGCTATTCGGGCGAAAAGAACCCGGCCGCGGCCGCTCTGGCAATCACGCGATTGCCGGAGCAATACTACGCCGTGTACGCCGGCGCGGGCCTGCACGAGAGCAGCGTGCGATCCATGGCGCAGAGCATTGCAGGAACCCGTGCGCGATTCGTTCCGCCCGACCGGCGGATCGGCAACGTGCTGCAGGCTTTCGACGCGATGGTGTTGGCCAGCCCGGCGGAAGGGTTTTCGTTGCTCGTCGCCGAAGCATGGTACTGCGGCGTGCCGGTGGTTGCGACGTGCGTGGGCGCTATTCCCGAGCTTGAGGCGGTTCATGGAGAGCTTGTCGCGGCCGTGCCGATTGCTCCGACCGCCGAGGAACTGGCGGGCGCGGTCGAAAAGGCGTTGTCCGCGGAGTTTCGACGCCAAGTCGTCCCTAGGGCGCAAGCCTTGGTCGCCGAAAGGTGTACGGCGACGCGAATGGCCGATCGCTGGACCGATTACTTGATTGAGATTTGCGCCGAGAGATCGCGATGCGCAGGACCGTCGCCCTAATCATAGGAACGCCCTATTGCGGCAGCAGCCTGTTGAACCTGCTGCTCGACTCGCAGCCGGCAGTGCGAGGGCTGGGCGAGGCCCTGAACTTGCTGCCCGGACAGCCCCCTGCGCCGTGCAGCCGTTGCGGCGAGCATGTCGGCGCGTGCCCGCTTTACAAGGCAACGGACCGCTCGCGTTTTTATGGTTCACTATTCGATTTTTATCCAAATTCGTCGGTACTGATCGACTCGTCGAAAGATTTCTCGTGGTGCTTCCTGTTGCACCGCTTCGAGCCGGCTTTCGCCTATAAGCCGATCGTGCTGAGCAAGGCGCCGCACGAGTTCGCACGCTCTTGGCTGGGCCATCATCCCGGCGATTCGGCGCCTGCCGCGTATTTGCGTTACATCGAATTCTACACGCAGCAGCTTGACTGGCTCGCGTGCCAGCCCTGGTTTACGCCCGGCGATTGCAAGGCGATCGCCTATCGAGAACTGGCAAGGCGACCGCAAAGGGCGCTGAAGGGCGTATGCGATTTCTTGGGGGTGCCGTATTCGTGGGATCCGGCCTGGTGGCGCAGCGACAGCCATATCATCGGCGGCAACGGCATCGTCTCCGCGCAGACAAGTCCGGCGCCGACCGGCGCTGCGCGTGATCCCGACTACCTGAACGGGAAATACCGGGGGCGTTTCCACACGATCTTCTACGACGCGCAGTGGCGAACCGACGCCGCGCAGCTTCGGGCGTTTCGCACGTTGTATCGCCAGTTCGCTCCGCGGCTTGAATCTCTGCTGCAGGCCCTCGGCCAGCCAGATTGCCGCCAACTGGACCTCGAATTGCAGTCTTGCGCGCCTTGATTAGCAGGCCGCGGCCGTCCTCTCGAGTCGATCACGTTCGACATGTCGCGCTTCAGCAGCGCCTACTTCGTCCTGGTCAACCTCGACGACAAATAACTCGACAGCGCGACGTCGAGCGGTTGGTCGGTGCGCATCTCGACGTAGTCGATCCGCTCCTGGCGGCAACCGAGCTTCACCTCGTGCAAGAACTTGTGGAACTCGGCCAGGTACGCCCGGCGCAGGCTGCGCGGATCGGCCAGCACCTCGGGCCACTCCTCCAGTCCCTTGAACAGCGTCGGCTGGCGGAACGGGAAATCGAGTTCGGCCGGGTCGAGCACGTGAAACAAAATCACTTCGTGCCGCCGGTGGCGGAAGTGCTTCAGCCCGGCCAGCATCGAGGGCACGTCGTCGAACAGGTCGCTGAGCACCACCACGATGCCCCGCTTCTTCAGCCGCTCGGCCAGGTCGTGAAAGATCGGGCCGGTCGAGGTCTTGCGCTCGGGCAGCGATTGCTCCATCACGTGCAGCAGCGTTTTCAGGTGCGAAGGGTTGCTGCTGGCGCGGATCAGCGCGCGGATTTCCTTGTCGAACGTCACCAGGCCGACGCTGTCCTGCTGCTGCAAGATCAGGTAAGACAGCGCCCCCGCCGCGCACTGGGCGTATTCCAGCTTCGACAGCGCCGCGCCTGCGCTGCGATAGCGCATGCTCTCGCTCGTGTCGAGCAGCAGGTAGCTGACCAGGTTGGTCTCTTCCTCGTACTGCTTGAGGTAGACCTTGTCGGTCTTGCCGAAGACTTTCCAGTCGACGTAGCGCAAGTCGTCGCCGGGCACGTACTCGCGGTGCTCGGCGAATTCGATCGAAAAGCCGTGGTAAGGGCTGCGATGCACGCCCGAAACATAGCCCTCGACGATCGACCGGGCGCGGAGTTCGAGTCCTTCGAGCCTAGCCAGCGTCTGCGGATTTAAATACTTCTGGTAGTTTTCCACGGGCTACGGCCTCTTCGTCGGCCGCCGGGATGACGTCGATCAGTTTTTGGATAATATCGTCGGCCTTCACGCCTTCCGCCTCGGCGTTGAAATTGGTCATGATCCGGTGCCGCAACACGGGCCGGGCGACCGCCCGCACGTCGTCGCAACTGGCGTAGTAGCGGCCGTGCAGCACGGCTCGCGCCTTGGCGCCGAGCACCAGGTACTGGCTGGCGCGCGGCCCCGCGCCCCAACTCACGTAATCGCGGATGAACTTGGGAACTTCTTCGTGATCGCGGCGCGTGAGCCGCGTGAACCGCAGCGCGTACCGCGTCACGTGATCGGCCACCGGCACCTTGCGCACGATCTCTTGCAACTGCAGGATTTCGGGCGCCGCCAGGCTCGCCGTCAATTGATGCTCGATCGGGGCCGTGGTGCGCTTGACAATCTGGAATTCCTCGTCTTCGCTCGGATAGTCGACGAAGATGTTGAACATGAACCGATCGAGCTGGGCCTCGGGCAGCGGATAGGTGCCTTCCTGCTCGATCGGGTTTTGCGTGGCCAGCACGAAGAACGGCTCGGCCAGCCGGTGCCGCGTGCCGCCGACCGTGACCTGGTGCTCCTGCATCGCTTCGAGCAAGGCGGCTTGCGTCTTGGGGGGCGTGCGGTTGATTTCGTCGGCCAGGATGATGTTGCCGAAGATCGGCCCTTCGATGAAACGAAACTCGCGCGAGCCCGACAGCTTGTCTTCCTGGATCACCTCGGTGCCCGTGATGTCGGCGGGCATCAGGTCGGGCGTGAACTGAATGCGGCTGAACTTGAGCGACAGCGTATCGGCCAGCGTGCGGATCAACAGCGTCTTGGCCAAACCGGGCACGCCGACCAGCAGGCAGTGGCCGCGGGCGAACATCGCCACCAACAGCTCTTCGATCACGTGCTGCTGGCCGACGATCACCTTGCCCAGTTCGTCGGTCACGCGGCGATAGGCCTGGCTGAGTTTCTGGACGGCCTCGACGTCATCGTCTTGAAGCATGTTCGGCGGTTCCCTGTTCGTGAAGCGAGATCTCTTGCCGCTCGCGGGCGGCCTCCGGCGGGGCCCCGTCGCGCAAGCCGCTATGCGGGCTGAACGACAGCAGTTCGCGGCTGGTGGCGATCAACAGCGAGTCGCCGTTGACCAGCAGGTTGCCCCCCGAGATGTCCGTGCCGCGCGTGGACAGCTCGATCGTACTCTTGGCTTTTCCGGTCTTCTGGTCGAAGACATAGATCATCGATTGGGTCGGCCAATAGACCGCGTCGCCGGCCAGCACGCCGCGACCAAAACCTTTGGGCGGCGGCTGCTGCGGAAACGGATCGCGGACCGCCTTGCCCGTGACCGTGTCGATCCACCACAGCTTGTCGCCGCTGGCCAGCAAGTTGCCGCCGCCGACGCCCAGCAAGTGGACGGCGTCCTCGGCGTGCGGCGTGCTCCAGATCAGCAAGCCGGTCGAAGCGTCGAGCGCCAGAATATCGCGGCAGTCGGCCGGCGCGACGTAGACGGCGCCCCGGTCGTAGAGGCAGGGCGTCAGGTCGCGGTACAGGTGCTTCGCGCGGTCGTTGACTTCGATCGTCTTCACCCGCGGATAACGGCTGATCCACCTGGGCTGTCCGTCGCGCGTGTCGAGCGCCGCGACGGCGCCGAGATTGGTGTTGTAATACAGCGTGCCGTGGTCGAGCGTGAGCAGGTTGTGCGTGATTTCTTCGGCCTGGTTTTGCGAGGGCGACTCGGCGCTGCACACGAGCTTCCGCCAGCGCAAGCGGCCCGTCTCGGCGTCGAGGCAGGCCACGTGGGCCTGCGGCTGCACGCCGCTGCGGCGCATGGCGACATAGACGCAAGCGCCGTCGCAAACCGGCGAGCCCTCGAAGGTCCAGCCTTCCTCGCCGGGCATGCTGCGCCGCGAGTCCCAAACGAGCTTGCCCTGGGCCTTCAGGTCGAGACAAACCAGGTAGCCCTGCGGCGGCTGGCCGAACATATCGTGCGAACCGCTCGTCGCCGGATTGCCCATCCGGGCGTAAAGCCGGCGGTTGTACGCGGTCATCGTGAACCGCGGCGCGCCGTGGCTGCCGTGCCGCGCGTTGATGCCGCGCCCCAAGCCCATTTCAGGCCGGTTCGACGCGAAAATCAGCGGGTCGTCGGCCCAGGCCGCGGCGCCCGTCTTGGCGTCGTAAGCGCGGATTTCCTCGGCGTTGCTGACCAGCACCAGGCCCTCGACCAGCAGCGGGTGATAGCTCAACATCGCTTCCTTGCGTTCGGCCACGCGACGAACCGAGTAGCTCAACTCGGGCGCGGGGGCTGGCGCCAGCGGTTGGCGCCAGCGCAACGAGCCCAATTCCACCTCGTGCGAAAACGCCTTGTTGCGCGTGGGCGAGCCCGCGAACGTCGGCCAGTCGTCGCCGGTCTTGAGCCGCGGCCACTGGCGGCTTTCCGTCATCAGCTCTTCCAGCCGATCGGCGTAAACCACCTGCCGGCCGCCGAGGCGGCCCTCGGCCGCTCCGAACTCCTCGGCGAAAGCTTCCAGAGCCGCTTCCGCCGCGTCGGTCTCGCCTTCCAGAATCAACAGCAGCACCAACCGGGCGCGGATGCCGGCCAGCGGCAAGTTCGTATCGGGGTAGACCAGCACGGTCGGCGTGCCGTCTTCGCGAGCCAGTGCCGGGTTGCACTTCAGCCAATAGCTCGGCGGCAGAATTCGCTGCCAGTAACCGCGAGCAGTGCCGTAATCGCCCTGTTCCAAGGCCAACTCGCCCAAGGCTTCGAGCGCGTCGTCGCCCCAACTGCTGCAAAACAATTGCTCGACGACCGACAACAGCGGTGCGGCCGACCGCTTTTCGACCCCCTGCCGATACCAGCGCTCGGCTTGCGCGTCGACGCGGCTGCGATACAAATCGAGCGCCTCGGGCGGCAGGCTGGCGACGAGCAAATGGCAATAATCGCGGACGCTGACAAACCGCCGCGGCGTCAGGCCAATCACCTTGCCGCCGTGGCTTTCCGTCACCTGCCGCAACGTCTCGACGGCTTCATCCCATTGCTGGTTGGCGAGAAACGCCCGAACTTGTTCCAGATGGGTCCGCGTCGCCGCGTCGGCTTCGTCCAGGCGGATCGCGTCGGACAGCTCGAACCGGCCGGCGGCAGGGCCTTGGGCGCGCACGGGCCCGGCCAACGTCAGGGCGTAGCATGCCGCCGCAAGCCATCTCGCTCGGCAAAACCAGCCCATGCACACCTTCCTTCACCCTATATCTAAACCCTAGCTTAGTATAGGAAGAGCGGGCGGCAGGGGAAAGCTCGCTCGCCATCAGTCTTTCCCCGCGTACCCCTCCACAAGCCGCCCAATCCAGAACAGGCACAACGCCGCCACGGCGAACGCTAGCATCTGCTTCACGTTGATCGCCTCGGCCAACTGTAAAATGATGGCCGCCGGCGCGACGAGCAGACCGAGATGTTGCAGAAGTCGACCGAAAGCGCGCATCGGAAAAAGGGATGAAAATCGAAAGTCGGGCAAGGCAGCCCGGCATCTTACTGCAAACCGATTGGCGCCGGGAGGGGCCGTTTGGGGCGCCGGCGTCCCAAGCGAAAATCGCCCGCCCTGCATGCCGCCTGGCCGCTATAATTAAGATGCCGCCGTGAGGTTGCGGCGGGGCTGGATTTACGTGGGAAACTGTCGATGTCGTTTTGGCGCACCGTCGTCCGCAGTTGCCGCTTGCGATGCCCGCGTTGCGGCGGCTCATCGCTGTTTCGCGGCTGGTTCACGATGTGGCCCGAGTGCAAGGCCTGCCATTTGCCATTCCATCGCGAACCGGGCTTCTATCTCGGCTCGATCTACTTCAACTATGGCTTGACCGCCTTGATCGTCACCGTCGCCTACTTCGCGATGTACTTCGGCACGCAGATCTCGCAGACCGCGGCGCTTGCCTTGCTGATGGGGTTTTGCTTTCTGTTTCCGGTCTGGTTCTTTCGTTACGCGCGCAGCCTCTGGCTAGGCATGGATCAATACATCGATCCCGCAGCCGACCGCCGCGAGCAACACTCACGTCCGTAGGCCGTAGGATGGGGCGCAGCCTGGGCTGCGCAAAATGTACGATTTTGGTGCCCGATGCGGGACCAAGTCTACGTCGATTTTGTTCCGCGCCGCCACCGCCGCAGGCGCTCTTTTACTTAGCCCAGGCATTTATGCCTGGGATCCGGGAAG
>Ga0307373_10008650_pt1 | contig 15410 bp, 8 predicted proteins | sample OX2MG_FD_202534 | JGI IMG/M metagenome (GOLD analysis project Ga0307373, IMG submission 202534) | Soil microbial communities from Risofladan, Vaasa, Finland - OX-2 | ecosystem: Environmental > Terrestrial > Soil > Coastal area > Acid sulfate soil | place: Finland: Risofladan, Vaasa | collected... | reverse complement strand
GGTCTCATCGGATTCCGTGTGATCGACGGCCAGCAGGACACCGTCCACGACGTCCCCGGCCAGCGAGTGCCACTGCTGCGGCCCGAGCCCGAGGAGGGCGTCGATCCCGCCCCCGCGCAGCACTGCGGCGGCAGCAACGGAAACTGCCACGTCAGTGATCCAGGCCGCAGCAAACGGCCCGAGGCCGTGATCCTCCAGGGCCTGCCGGGTGATCGCGGTGAACCGGTCAGTTCGCAACTGCCGGAGCCGCCCCGCGTCATGGTCCAGCCGGAAGTCGGCGACCGACTGCGGCACGGCTGCCGTGACCACCATCGCGTCGACAGTATTGGCGAACCCGACTCCGGCGGCCTGGCCGTGCCAGGCGAAGGTGTACTGGCGGCGCTCGCGGCCTTGGCGGGTCACAATCTCGGCCGTGCCGCCGAGGGCGTATCGCCAGGTCGGCAGCGGGCCGCGGTCGGCGTTTAGGAATGCCGTCACCGAGGGGATCAGCCGGCCGAGGGGCCCATGGCGCGGCCGGGGGAGTTGCGTGCCCTCCTGCTCCGCGTCAATGCGGAACTCCCACCGGAGCCACCCGTTTGAGGTGGGCCGGATGTCAGCCGATGGCTTGCCCGGGCGGATGACTAGCGGGCGGATCACCGGGACGGTGCCGCCGTCCGGGTGCGGGGCCTCCAGAACCTGCTCCCCGCCGGGCGCCATCCTGGCGTCCAGGTCCACCACCCCCGAGGGCGGGGCCTCGATCCATAGTCCCGTGACCTTCTGCACAGCCCAGCGCAGGGTGACCTTTCCGGGGGCCAGTTCGTTGAGGGCCATCCCGACAGCCAGGGATGTCTCGGCTGCCGGATCGTAGCCATCCGGCGGCTCGACCTCCACCTCTGGCAGCGTGAGATCGCTGAACAGGGTCGGCGGGATGTACTCCGGGAGCGGCTGCCGCGCGACGGCATCGGTGTCCTGCGCCAGTTCCCGCGCCTGCACTGTCGCCCAGCCGCTGCGCAGCCGCCGGTAAGCCGTCGGGACAGCCTCCAGCAGGAGCGAGCGCGGGTACTCCCAGCAGACGCTCTGGGCTTCCTCTTTGCTGAGTTCGAGGCTGGCGCGGACAAAGCCGACCAGGTCCTGCTGGGCAGGTCCGCCGTCGAGGACTTCCGCTAGGAGGCCGAGGCACGCCTGAACATGGCGGGCATCCGCGCCGTTGCGCCTGGCCAGGAGCCAGCGGGCGGAAAAACGCTGCGGCCCGTCCGCGCCCAGCCGGACCGCGATCCAGTCAGCCAGGCACATGGCGGCCTGCATCTTGCGCACCGACTGGTTGCCGAGGGGGAGGCTTTTGGGCGTGACGGACGGGTCGAGCATTGTCTCGTAGGACTGGAAAGCCAGCCGGTCACGTCCGTAGTCGGAGAGCACCGCGACCGTCCACGGGCGCTGCTCCTGCAGCCGCCCGGCCCGCCCGCGCCGCTGCAGGAACTGCGCGATGTCACGCGGCGCCTTGTGCTGGAGGACAGCACCCACGCGCGGGTCGTCGTAGCCGACTTCCAGGACAGATGTTGCGACGACGATATCGGTCAGCTGGGCCACACCGGTGTCCTGCGAGGATGTCCGGGACACCTGGAGGGAGCGCGTCCCGAAGCCGAGGCGCTCGGGGAGCCACCAGTACTGGCCGTCCCGGTCCCATTCCGGCTCATCTGTGGCCGGGCCGGACCCGTCCTGGTCCTGGGGCACGCGGAGGCTGGCGAGAACGTGCCCGCCCGCGGCGGGCCTGCCGAACGGGTCGCGGCCCTCGGCGTTCAGCAACTGCCGGTAGAGGCGGTTGACCAGGTCTAGGTTCTCCAGGAAGGCGAAGACCCGGGTGCCGTACAGCACGGAGCCCGTGTCGTTCTCATCCAGGATCCGCCGCAGCAGCATCAGGCTCTGGATGGAGGTGGACAGCAGGGCGGACTGCGAGGCCGGGTCGCCCCGGAGCAGCAACTGGTACTCGCTGCCCTTCCGGATCATGTCGTCAGCGTCGGGCCGGACGTCGGCTACGGACTCCGGCCGCAGGCCGCAGAGATCGGCGAAAAACGTGGCCGCGTTGGCGAGCGTGGCGCTCAGGCCCACCCACGTCGCTGGCGAGCCCATGAGCTTGCGCCAGCGCCGGAGCAGGTAGGCGACCTGCGCTCCGCTGGTACCAGAGTATGTGTGGATCTCGTCCAGGAGGACGAGGTTCGGCGCCTGCCGGGCCCGCGCTCCCACCCCGAAAACGTGCCGGGACCACCCGTCGCTGAGCTGCTGGTTCAGCATCTCCGTGGTGGTGAACAGGATGTCGGGCGGCTCGTCCTGCATGGCGGCGCGGGTCAGCCGGAACTCCTCAGCCGTGACCTGGTCACCGCACCGCTGGCAGTCCAGGTGTCCCCAGTTCACCCGGTCGCCGCCGCGGCCCTGGGGCCGCCAGGTCAGCGCGCCACCGCAGGCCACGCCGTTTTCCACGGCCGGGCAGGTCAGGAACGGGCAGATCCAGGCCGCGCCCTGCTTGCGCCAGCCGCCCCGGCGGTCCGGCTCGTTGGTCGCGTTGTTCGGGGTGGGGCCGAAATAGGCGCCGACGACCAGCCGCCGGCCGCCGGCCGCCCGGAGGCCGCGGACCTCCTGCATGGCCGTGGCCAGTTGGTCCTTGAGCAACTCGTTTCGCGGGTAGATCGCGACGACCCGTGGGTTCGGCACGCCCGGCGCCGACAGCTGTGCGAGCGCCGGGAGGTAGAACGCGAGAGTCTTGCCGCTTCCGGTGCCGGCGCCGACCACCACGCCTCGATCGGTCCCGGACTGCAGCGCCGCGAAGATCTCGGCGACCGCGTCCAGTTGGAAGCGGGACAGGGACCGGTCAGCCAGGACGCGGCCGGCCTGGGGCAGCACGCTGGCGGAGACGTGCCGGTCAGCCAACTGGCCGAGAACCTCATCAGGCCCGAGCGTGCGCGCGGGGAACGCGCGCTGCCTGCGCAGGAACCGGAAGTCCGACACCAGGTGGCTGCCTGACTGCCAGGGCTGGCCTGGAAACAACTGACGCAGTCGGCTGAACAGCCGCACCGACTCCGCCATCCGGGTCCGGTACCGGGCCGGCCATTCCCGGGGCACCTGGATCAGGAGGTTAGCGGCGAGGAGTTCCTCGACGCATGCCTGCGGATCACCGTCGGCCCAGTGCTCGCCCAGGAAGGCGATAAGGCCGTCTTTTGTCCACGACTCATCGGTGAGGCCCCAGGCGAGATTCCGAGCGTCGGATTCTTCCAGGGCGTCAAGGGCGGCGAGGACCGCCGCGCTCGGCACGACGGTCATGATCGCAGCACCACCCGCAGGCTCGCAGTGTTCTCAGGGTCCTCGAGCCAGGCCGCCACGGTCGGCGTGATGAGGCGCCAGGAAGCACCCTGCTCGGTCCCGGCCTGACGCAGGAACTCCCGGACCTCCGGATGACGGCCTTCTAGGCCGGTGTCGAGCCGGGGTCGCTCAGCCGCCCAGGCGGCGGCATCGTGGTTGATCTCCTGCGCCCGCTGCGTCAGTTGCTCGGCCGTGAGGTTTTCGACTTTCCGTTGCAGGCGGTTCTGGATGATGCCCAGCCTCACCACGAGGGCGTCGCTGGTGCCGGGGTAGGCCACGATGCGCTCGCCGATCCCGGCGGGCAGGAGTTCCTGACGTCGTCGCTCGACGGACCGGTTCAGGCCGACCAGCACTAGCCTGGCGACCTTGTCTGCGGTGGCCAGCGCGGTATCGACGGAGTGCGATCCGACCCGGCTCGCCACCTCGTCGGGCTGCGCGCCGACCATCGACGTGGCCGCGGTCCGAAGTGCAGTCCGGGCGCGCGCCGCCTCCTGGAGCATCGTGCCTGGCACGGCCGGACTGACCGCAACGCCGCACTCATCCAGAACCGGAACCGCGTCTTTTGCCGCGCACAAGTCAGCCGCGACCCTGCTGGCTCGTGCCCGGGCCGTTTCTATTTCGGTGCGCGCTTGCTGGCTGGCTGCATCGGCCTGGGCCTGGGCGAGCCGGTTCAGCATGGCCTCCGCGCGGGCGGCCAGCGATTCAGGCGCTCCCATCAGCGGCCTCCCGAACGTGCCATGTCGTCCAGCAGGCCGGCCAGTTCCCGGAATGCCTCGATGACGGCTCCGGTATCGGACGGGCCAGCATCCTGCGCTGGCGCGATCCTGCTGGCAATGCCGTTGAGCAGCTCATTCGTCACAGTGGCGTAGCGGGTCAGCGCCTCAAGCCGCGGCAGCGGATCATCGCAGATATCCCAGATATCCTCAGGCCCCGGCTCCTCGGCCATCTTCTTGCCCAACTGGCGGTATATCTCCATGCTCTCGGGAGCGATCCTGCCACGCGCCTCGTCATACGTGGCCCGGAAGTCGGCCCGCGGCAGCTTGCCAGCCGAAAGGGCCGTGCTGACCAGGCGATCGACGATCGTGAGCGTGGCGCTCAGGTCCTCTTCAGGGTCAAGGACGCGCTCGGCGGCCCGGAATGCGGTGCTGACTTCGGCCCAGGCTCGGCCGAACGCCCGGGACTGCATGAACTGCAGGCGCCCGAGCAGGCTGCCGGGTGGTCCCGCGACCGACCGCTCGCTCAGCCGCGACCGGATGTCTCCGTATAGCAGCCCGGTATCCAGCAGCGACGGCTTGCCGGTGCCCTTGGCCGCCGTGGCGTAATCACGCAGAGCAGTGAGGGCCTCGTCCCGAACGGTACGTACCTCGCGGAGGAAGTCGCCCACGGCCCGGTTCAGCGGTTGCGGCGGAACCGGTGCCAGCATCGGCGTCAGCGCACCTCGGACCGTCTGGCCGGGTTCGGCAGAAACGTGGCGCAGCACGGTCAGCGCCTCGGCAGCGGGCGGCAGTGTCGTGTCTGCTGCGGCTCTGGCAAGGCCGGCTAGCATGCTGGCGTAGTCACTGATCCTGGTCTGGAGACTGAAGAACCATTCGCCCGCGCCCAGGTCAAGGCTGCCGCCGTTAGTTGCGGCAAGGACACCGCGGATCAGGGCGGCGTTCTCATCCGTGGCGCTGATCCGGAACGGGTTTGGCCGCTCGACCGCTCCGCTGCCCTGCGCGCGTTCGATGACGACATCGGTGGCGCGCAGCGTATGGGATCCGATCCGCCATTCGGACTTGACCTTGCGGACGGCCAGCCCATAGGGGCCGTTCTGCAACTGGGCGGCCACTGTCTCGCAGATCCACCTACGGACGCTATTCGCCGTCGGCGAGGAGAGCAGGGCCTGCGCATCGGTCCACCTCCGGACCTCGTCAGGCGCCTGCCGGGAGGCTGGGTCAGGCTTGGGCTGCGGCTCCTCGATGACATAGCCGTCGGTATTCTCCGCGCCATCAGCCACGTCCGCGGTGAGCTGATCGCCCAGGTAACGCGCGATTTCTTTCAGGCCGGAGTCAGCGGTCGGCGGCGACTGCGCGTAGAAGGCACGCAGGCTGATTTCGGCTTCCGGGCTGACCGCGTTCAGTTCCCGGATGGCAGCTCGCACTGTTGGATCGAGTTGCGAGCGAGTTTGATCCAGGGAGCGGGCGAACCGGCTGGAAGGGAAGATGCCGCCCGCGGGCAATTCCTCCTCGGCTACCTCCAGGGGTGCGCGAATGATCTGGCGGAGGATCTCTCTCGGCCGGAACTCGCCGGGGCTGGCCAGCGCGATTAGCCGGTCAACGGCGGTCGCGTTGAGGGGATACAGCCCGTAACGATCGCGGGACACCCCGAACGTGTCGTGGCATCGCTCCAGTTCAGGACAGGTCAGGCAGGCATTCGGTGTGTCAGCGCCCGAGGCGGCAAGCGCCTGCTCGGACAGTCGGCCAGCATTCAGGTAACGGCCGACGAAGTCGCGCAGCCCGGCCTGGCCGATGGCGTCCAGGTTCATGTCCAGGGTGAACCGCAGGCCGCGGTCATTGAAGGTAGCCAAAGAAGGATTATTGAGGTAACCGGAGGTGACGGCGATGGCGGCGCGGAGGCGACACAGCTGGGTAGATGCCGGAATGGTCAGGGCCTGGGCCAGTTGCCTATCGATGCCGTGCAGCAGCACCAGGTCCTCGATGAGCAGGCAGAGCTCCTGGCCGCGGCTGGCAATCTCCTCGCGCACACCCTCGAAGACATCGAGCAGGTCGGCGCCCCGGCCGATGAAGACCTGCGCCTTAGCCTGCGGCAGGTACCAGTCGCAGAGCGCGGCGATGTCAGCCCGCATGCCTCGGTTCGCCACCAGCGTCGCGATCAGCCCCTGCAGTTCCTGCCCGAGATCGTCGAAACCGCCGGGGTCGACCCGCAGGTCAGCCTCGGTCAGGTGCAGGTCAGCGTCGTTGATGTCCTCAGCAGGGTCTGTGCCGCCGCGCGCCAGGCGGACGATCCGGTGTACCGGGCCGTCCGGCACGCTCAGTTCCCGGCGGAAGGTGAAGTCACCAAGCAGTCGGTGCGCCTTGCGCCGCAAGTCCGCCAGTTCTGCCGGGGAGACCTCCGGGAGGCTCCCGATCTGCGTGGCCTGGTCGAAGGTCACCAGTTGATCGAGCCGGGCCAGCAGGGCGCTCATTGCCTCTTCATCGCTGGTGATCTCTGAGGAGGCGCGCGCGAGTTCCTCGCGAATTTCCCGCGCGCGCGGTGTGTCAATGCCGGCCAGGATGCGCTCTGTAACCCGCCGCAGCGAGGTGTTGCGCTTCTCGATATAGACGACGTGCCAGGACGGGCGGGAGCCCATCCGTGACTTGAGCCACCGGACGAGATGGCTCTTGCCGGTCCCTTTCTCGCCCGTCACGAACAGCAGCAGCGGCTCGTTCGAGGTGATCGGCCGCGTGAATTCGCGCAGCACGTCATTTTCGCTCACCGGCGCCTGGCCGCCGCCCGACTCTTGGCTGACTGGCAGCGACTGGTGGATCGCCCGGAACACCGCGTCGGCGTGCGGATCATCTGCGTCAAGGCCGCCGACGTCAACCTGGGTCGCGAAGTCAATTGCTGCCCGGCTCCAGCAGACGCGGTTGGCGCTCACAAGCCACCTCGCCGAACCGGCGTCGCGTGCCAGGTCACGGTGCCGACCAAGCGGTCGGCCGATCTGTCTGGCCGGAGGCGGAGGATCCGGCTGTCACGGTCGGTGTCGCTCTTGGGTCGCGCCATGGTCATGAACCCGTCAGCCTCCAGTTGCAGCAGCGAGACGGACAGCCCGCCGGACAGGATGCCAGCGTCGCTCCCGGCCGGAGCCTCAGGTCCTCGCCACAGCGCCCCGCCGTCCAGGACTGGAACCGCCAGGGCGCACCGCCCAAGGAAGTCGCCTATGTCATAATCGCCCGGCTGCAGCGCAGGCAGTCGGGCGATAAGGGCCTCACTGGCATCCGGGATGAGCCCGTTCGTGCCCACGGGCCGGGCCAGCCCCAGATAGGCCGCCCAGCGGCGGAATGACAGCCACTGCTCCTTGTTGGGAACGGGCCAGCTTTTCACCCGGTCCGGGCCGCAGGTCTCCAGTTGCCAGGTGGCGAAGCTGCGGCCAGCGGGGGCGGACTCGAACCGGTCAAACGGCCGCAGCGACTGCCCGGCAGTATGCAGCAGGACCGTTGCCTGCGCCAGGTCGGTTGATCCGCTCGCAGCGCCGTAAGGCGCCTCCGGATCTGCGGCCTGCAGAGCCGCATCGAGCAGGAGCAGGCACATGGCGCGCGCGGTGACGTCGCCCGGCTTCTTCCACTGATCCGCGGCGGCCGCGCTCAGCATGACCCTGCTGCCGTCCTGCTCCACGACGCCAAGCGACCGCAGGGCATCGAGGGATGCCCCGGCGATGACCGCCCCGCCCGTTCGAAGGTCGTCTGGCTCCGCGTCGGTTATGTCCGCCGCGGCGGACAGGGACTCCATGGCCTCGGTCAGGCCGCGCGGCGCGACCAGCCCGATCAGCTCATCTCGGTCTGCATGCGGCTGCCGCAGTGCCAGCAAGGCGCGCACATGGTAGCGCATCGCCTCTGGAAGGATATCGGGCGGGTTGAGCAGTGCCATCTAGATTTTCCCCAGGATGTCGTTGATGTGGTAAGCCGGGCCCCACGACTCGCGGAGGAGTTCTGGTCCGCCGAACGGGCTTGGCTGGCCGCTGGTGGTGAGGACGACCGTGAGCGGTCCTCGCGCGAGCCTGCTCAGCAGCAACGCCGCCTCTTCCGCCGGCGGCCCGCTGGCGTCGATGCGGGCCAGTGCGGGGACGAGCAGGCTGCCCGGGCCGGGCGGAGCGAGCCAGTCCGCGACGGTATCTGCCCACCATAGGGATCGTTCCGGGCCTGGGCTCGGCGACCACGGACCCGCGGCCACCAGGGCCACGACGCCCCTACGAATGAGCCGGCTGACCAGTTCCCGCTCAGCATCGGGATCTGGCTCATCCGTCCAGACGCACAGCCGCCCGTCCGGCGCCAGATCACGCAGTCCCTGCCGGGCCGCCACAGCGAGTGCCCCGGCGGACAGCGGCTCGACCGGACGGCTGAGCAGCAGCGGCGGAAGCCGCTGTGCCCGGCAGTGCGGGCAGCCGCCGCACTGCCGGGCGGTCGGCAGGAATCCCGAGGGCACGCTCAGCCGGTAGTGGTCTGCCAGGTACCGGTTGACGCAGCGGTCCAGGCCGCCGAGGATCGTGGTCGCTGATTCCATGGAGGCCGCCGCGGCGGCACGGGCCGCCTGCTGGGCTGCGCCGAGTCGCTGGCGGAAGTCGGCCCTACCAGACAGGTCGCCGTCCAGGATGCGGGCGGACATCCTGGTGCGGTATGCCGCGAAGGCTTCTTGCACCTGCTCCTCCGTGGCATCCGCCGGCATATCCAGCGGGGCTGGCCATTCCAGCTGGATCATCCCGGCCCGGTCCATCGCGGACAGCACCTGGGTGTTCCAGTAGATATTCGCCTCGCTCCACGGGTAGGTCACGTCGTCGGTGGGAGTGCTGAGGTTCACGGTCACCAGGCCGTCGTCGCTGAAGGCGGCGGTGCTGCTGGTGGTCAGGCTCTGCCACCGCTTCCAGGCCTTGTCGGCGCCGATCAGCCGGGCGTCGGTCATCTCCCGCGCGACCTGGGCGTCCGCTTCGGTCCACAGGACGAGCGATACCGACGCGCTCCCGTCGCGGCCGCCCCGGCCGACCTCCTGGTAGAGGCGGTTCACGGACTCGGGCACGCACAGGTGGATCACGCCCCGGACATCCGGGATGTCGATCCCCAGCCCGAACGCCGACGTGGCGACGACAATGTCCCGGTCGCCCGTGATGTCACCGGCCAGGCCCAAGCCGCGACTGGCCGCCCGGCGGGCACCGGGGTTGTCCGCCCCGGTGACGCCGGCGACGGCCCTCAGCCCGGCTCCGCGGAGCCAGGACAGTACCGTCGGCACGTTCGTGGACTGGCCGGACGTATGCAAGGTGGTGTAGACGATGAGCGGGCGGGGCAGGTGCCGACAGGCTTCCAGGAAGTGCTCGCGCTTGTCGTCCTCAGTGGCGCAACTGCTCATCCACCAGGCCGGTTCTGGCCGGGTGATCTGGGCGGAGATGATGAGTTCGCGGGTGCCGGGGTAGAGCCGCTGCAGGGTCCGCAGGCCGTAGTCGTCAAGGGTGGCCGTCAGCATCACGGTAACCGGCCCCCGGCCGGCGGGCGCGCGGTCGATCAGGCGCCGCCGGAGCCCGGCCAGCGTGTGGAAGGCGGGCCGGAACGCGTCGCCCCACTCGGCGACGATGTGCGCCTCGTCAATCGCGAACAGGTCCAGTCGGCCCTCGGCGGCGGCTGCCTCCAGCGGCCGCGCGAGAGCCGTGCATGCTGCCTCCGGTGAGGTGATGACCAGCCACTGCACGCCGTCGCGCAGTCGCTGGGCCAGGTCCGCCTTCTCCTGGTCAGCCAGGCCGCCGTGGTAAGCGAACTGCTGCCGCTCGCCGGTGATGTCCTGGATCCGTCCCTCTAGGTCGAGCGCCAGGGCGACGGTGGGCACGATCAGGCACGACTGCCGGGGTCGGCTCCGGACCGCCCGAGTGAGGATCACGTCGGTCTTCCCCGAGCCAGTCGGCAGGACGCAGATGACCGAGTCACCGCTGCGTGCCGCGCTGACGGCGCGGACGCTTTCCTTCTGCCCGGGGCTCAGGTAGGCGGGGCGCCGGGCGGCATCGGCGTAGAAGCGGTCCGCGGCCAGTTGCCAGTTCGGCCTGCGGGGCGCCCGGCGGGCCGGCTCAAGGTCCGGCGCGATCTGCCGGCCGTCCAGCCACGCGGGCAGCCATGGCTCGGCGTGCCACTGGCCTGCGGAGCGCCTGAATCCATGTGCGCGCCAGGCGGCGGCCGGGATCACGGCGAGTTCCGCGCAGTCGACTATTGCCTGGTAACCGCGGGCGACCAGGCCGGAGCGGATCAGCGGGAGGATCTCCGCCGGGATCGGCGGGCCTAGGAGTTGCAGCCGCCGGGCCAGGCGAGGGCAGCCGTCCGCTATCTCCGCCAGGGACAGTGCGGTCATGGCCGGGCTACCCAGGTGATGAACACCGCACCGCAGCTCTCCAGGCTGAAGGTGGGCTGAGCGAGGGCCTCCTCGACCACCGCCATGACCTCATCACCGCTGGCCTGCTCCGCGTCAATGCGTGCCCGCGCCTTTCGGATGACGGCGTCGCGCTCCCGTGCGGTGGCAGCCCGGCGGCGTGCGGCGGAAAGCCGTCGGGCAACCGCGGGTCGTTCGCGCACCGCGGCCAGCGCATGGCCGAGTGCCTCGTCGCACGCCCGCTCCCAGCCCATGGGCGCGGTCAGGTCGCGGAAACGGTCCGGCCGGCTGCCCAGGTTCTCCCCGCGGGACCGCTCCAGGTCATGGACCAGGCGCGCATTGCACTCGCCCCGCCCGGCCACCCACCAGACCCGCTCGACCGTGGTCGGCAGGAAGAAGTCAGTGCGAGCCGTGACCGCCCGGGCGAAGGAGGAGTCCGCAGCCGGGAGGCCGGACCCGGCCGCGCGGCCGGGTCCTATCCTGATGTCCAGGCAGAAGGCCACCCAGGGCTCCCGGTCCGGCTCGCGAGACGGCCATTGCACTTCGACCGCGAAGGCCTTGCCGCGGTCGTCGGTCTCTGCCACTTCTGCGAAGGCATTGACCAGCGGCTCACCCCACCGCAGAAAACCGAGCCCGGAACCGGCCATGATGCGGTCCGAGGTATACACCAGGTCGAAGGCCCGCGGCCCGACAGCCTGCACGCAGGCCTCGGTCAGCAGCGGCGGCTTGGCCTTGCTGACACCGAACCGGACGTAATCATCACCCCGGACGGCCGAGAACCTGAGCATGCCGACGAGGTAGCCGTCAACGACCTTTTCGATGTCCCGCTGCTTGGCGTCGATGGCGGTGAGGCGGCGGGCTAGGTCCTCGTCATCGGCTCGGTCTTGGATGCTGTCCAGCAGGTCCTGTGCTGCTATCCGGCGTCGCTCGGCGTCCAGCAGTCCGGCCTGGGCGACCAGGTGCTCACGGGCTCCGGCGAATGTAGCGCTGACCGCGGTGCGGAAGAACTCCTCCTCCAGGTCGGCCAGGACATACTGCAACGTCGAGGTTGACGCGGTGAACGCGCCGAACACGTCGTTGAGCGTCAGCGTCCAGGCGTCCAGGTGCTGGTGGACGATCGGATTGACTTCGCGGAAGGTCGCCGAGCGCACCTTGGTCGGCAGTTCGCTCCACCGGTCGAAGCGGCCCAGGCGCTGCTCGAGCCGTGAACTGACCGTGGGCATGTCGAGATGCAGTACTTCCTCGATGAACTGCAGGTTGGCGCCTTCCTCCGCCGACCGGTCGAGGACCAGGATGCAGCGTTCCTGGCTGTCCCGGAAGTCATCAGTGAGCCGGGCGCGCTCCTCGTCCCCCTGGCCCTCCAGGAGGGCTGTCACGCGGTGCTGGCCCAGTTCGGCAGTCAGAATCCCGGCGAGCAGGCCTGCCGTGCGCGGGAAGGTGCAGGCGATGGCGTGCTTGCGGCGGCCGACCCGCTGGCGGGCCCAGTCGACGGCCGCGGACAGCCGGTCAGCGCGAGTCGTGAGGGCGCCGATCTGCGCGAGCTCCCCGGCGAACTCCTGGCCCGCGGTCATCTGCGCCAGGTCTCCGATGTCGGCCATCTCCCCAGCCGACAGGTCATGGCCGGACTGGCCGCGCAGCGCCTCCGCGAGATCGTCCAGCGCGGTGACCGGGGCGAGCATACGGCCGAGGACGACCTGCAGGATGGGTCCGGCGCGCCGATCCCCGGTGAATTCCAGGGCGAGGCGCAGGTCATCAAAGGCCGCGAACAAGTCCTGGCGCCGCTCATCGGGGTCCGGGATGAGCCAGGGGTCCGCTAGTTCGCGGCCGCGGGCCGGAAACCCCTTCTTGGCCGCCGCGGACCGGCGACTGCGGACCATCCGGCGGTGCAGTCGGTACGTCTCGGAGACGTAGATGCGCAGTCGGTCGATCTCCTGCCGCGCTTCCTGGTCTGCCCGCGCAACTATATGGCGCCGGGTCTCGGCGATGAGTTCCCCCGCGACCGGGTCCTCGGGCAGCAACTCCGCGATCCGGTCAAGAGGCTCGCGGAGATGGCGCAGCGGGGTCTCGGTACCGACGGCCGACATCGCCTCGGCCAGGTCATCGCGCATTTCGACGCGTCGCCGGAATGCGCGCAGGTCAGTGAGAGGGTAGATAGCTGGATCAAGAAGGTGCAGGAGTCCGAGAAAGGCATCCTCGTTACTCCGGACGGGTGTCGCGCTAAGCAGGAGGAGCGCCCTGGACGCATGCGCGATGGCGCGCAGTTGCTCATACTCTCGGTCCCGGGTCCCGCTTCCGCCATAACTGACCCGGTCGGTAAACCGGTGCGCCTCGTCGACGATCGTGAGCATTCTCGGCTCGGGCCTGATGCTGCTGATGGCCGAGTGACCGACAACCTCGACCGTCCCCGGCAGGTAGCCGACCCGGAACTTGGTTGCGAGTTCCTGCCGCCACTGCCCGATGATCGGGTCCGGGACGATGACAATTGCGGCGCCGCCCGTCTCCAGCAGCAACTGGCGCAGCACCATGCCGGCCTCGATCGTCTTGCCCAGGCCCACCTCGTCGGCCAGCAGGTAGCGGGGAATCGGGTCGGCCAGTACCCGCCGCGCCGCCCCGACCTGGTGATCATGGATCTCAACGGCCGAGGAGAGCACCCCGCCGAGGCCCAGGCAGGCATTGCGCTGCGCCATCACGCTGCGTAGGAAGGCGGTCCGGTGACCGTGGAAATAGCGCGTCTCCACGGTCCCGGCCTTGAGCAGTCCGAGGGGGTCGGCCAGCGGGACAGACCACCGGACCCGGAGTTCACCCGCGGGGACCGCATGGGTGCCGCCGTTCGGAAGATGGACAAAATAGGAATCAGCCTGCGTATTCTGCGCTGAATCTATCCGCCCGACGATCCATCGGTCGCCGTCGAACCACCACGCACGCTGCTGCGGCGACAACGCGGCGGCCCGATAGGTCCGGCCTGCCGATGGCAGCATGATCTCCGGACTGGCAGGTGAGTCGAAGAAGTTGATCGTTCCCGTGGCGCCATTCACGCGACCCCAGCCGAACTCGCTATCCCTGACGAAACGATCGTTAAGATCTAATTCGTGCTCGTTTGTCACGAGTGCGACCATCACAACCCTAGGAACGTCTGCCCTGACCGTACGTTGGAGTCTTTTGTAGCACTTTCTGGGCGCGCCCAGGCAGCGGTCCCGGAGTCCGGGGATCGGATGGAACCCGGATGCCGGCCGGGCCGACTGGACGGGCTGCGGCAAGGTTAGCCGGGCTGGACGGGTGGCACCAGTACCGCCACCCTGGCAGGATCTGCAAGGCGCGTCCCGGATCATGCGGCGGCGACCCCGTCCCGGCGCCGGCTCGGGCCTGGGCGGCCCACGACAGTGTCGGCGGTGCGCGGTTCCAGGGTCCGCGCGTCGGTCGGCGTGACGCGGATCCCCCCGCCGGACGCAGACCGGGCGCCAGTGCGCCGCGGTCTGGCGGCTGTCGGCGTTCCCAGTCACTGCCGGATGGAGGGATACTGCGGGTTCACGGTAACGGCCGGCCTGTCATCCGCCGATATGCGAGCATGACGGCATCAGGCAGCGTCAGCCGCTCTCTAACTGCTCGGCTGGCCGCGTATGAGTCGTGGGCTCGGACGGCGGACCGGTCAGCGCGCACCGCCCCGGCCCGTGCTGCGCTCAACGCAGATCGGCAGGCACGCGAGCGCCTCGGCCCCCGCGCCACGCCACGGCAGGTCGCTGAGGCGGCGGCATCCGCGCGCAAGGCTCACTACCTCCGCCTGTCCCTCGCAGGCGTTGCTGCCAGAAGGCGCAGGACAAGCGGATAACCGCGGCCTGTTCGGGCAGCCGGCTGCGTGACGGCGCTGCGGCGAGCGTGGGAGGGGCCCCTGTGCCTAATGCGCAGGGGCGCGAAATGATTCAGCACAGCCACGAGGCGCTGCACCAGCATTCCGTATGCCTGCCGATCTGCGCTAAGCCCGCGAGCGGGCCGGAGTTGGCTTGCCGCCCGCCACGGTTGATAGCATAATGTAAGCATGTCGAATGTGCTGGTGCGGGACGTTCCCGAGGATGTCCACGCAGCGTTGCAGCGTCGGGCAGAGCGCCGCGGGCAGTCGCTGCAGCAGTACCTGTCGGGCGAGTTGCGGCGGCTGGCGGGCCGGCCGGGCCTGGAGGAGGTGCTGGACCGCATCGACCGGCGGCAGGGCGGCCGGGTCGGGCTGGCGCAGGCGGCCGAGGACCTGGCGGAAGACCGGGCCCGGTAGTGATTGTCGTAGACGCGTCGGTGCTGGCCAACGTGATAGGCGACGACGGGCCCGATGGCCGGCGGGCGCGCCGGGAGGTGCGGGCGGCCGGTGATCTGGCCGCGCCGGATCTGGTCGACCCGGAGACGGTCGCGGTGCTGCGCAAGCGCTGGCTGGCCGGGACGATCCCTGACGACAGGTTCGCGGCGGCCGTCCGGGATCTGGAGGACCTGGACCTGGATCGTTATCCGGCGCTGCGGTTCATGCGGCGGGCCTGGGAGCTGCGGGCGAATGTGACTCCTTACGACGCGACCTACGTGGCGCTCGCCGAGGTCCTTGGCTGCGAGCTGTGGACGGCGGACCAGCGGCTCGCGAAGGCACCCGGCCCTGCATGCACGATCAGGGTCCTGAGCTGATCGGCCATATGCTGACCGGCGAGTGCCAGAACCCGTCGACCAGTGATTAGACGGTCCGATGAATACAGCAGCAAAGTACCGCAACCGGCGTGGATTCCGGGGGGACTCGTGCGGACGTCCTGGGACGGTGACCTGCGGGTATGGACGGCTGTGGATGCCCTGCCGCTGGATGGCATGCAAGAGGTCCGGGGTTCGAATCCCCGTAGCTCCACCGCAGGTAAAGATAAGTAATTCGAATACGTATGCGCTCGATTTGGGTGAGCGGGTAGCGCTGCTGGTAGCAGGTTGTACCAGGTCAGCCCAGTTGAGCAGCTGCTTTGAACTTC
>Ga0307373_10008649_pt1 | contig 15411 bp, 16 predicted proteins | sample OX2MG_FD_202534 | JGI IMG/M metagenome (GOLD analysis project Ga0307373, IMG submission 202534) | Soil microbial communities from Risofladan, Vaasa, Finland - OX-2 | ecosystem: Environmental > Terrestrial > Soil > Coastal area > Acid sulfate soil | place: Finland: Risofladan, Vaasa | collected... | reverse complement strand
CGTTGGCGAAGAGGCCGTCCTCGACGAAGGAGCCCTCGTCCAAGAGCAGGTCGAGGCGCTCGCGCGCGGTGAGCTTGTTCTGCTTGCGGAGCTTGGGAAGATACCGCGTGCCACCCTTCAGCGCTTTATCGTGTAGCTCGCGTTGCCGGGGGTTGGCCACTACTTTCCCTTGAAGTCCGGCTCGCGCTTCTCGAAGAACGCTTTGATGCCTTCTTTCGAGTCGTCGGTCAGCGTGATCAACGTGAACTGGCTGTGCAGGTACGCGAGCGCTGCGTTGAACTCCATGTCCTGCTGTCGGTAGAACGAGTCGCGCCCGAGCCGCATCGCGATCGGTGACTTCTTCGAGAGCTTGTCGACTATGTCCTTGACTGCGCCATCGAGCTGATCGTGGGGAACCACCCGGTTGATCAGCCCAAATGCCTGCATCTGCGTCGCCGTCCAGCGGTCGCCCAGCATCTCCATCTCGAGCAAGACCTTGCGCGGCAGGTTGCGGGCAAGGATGGCCTGGATCATCATCGGCCAGATCCCCACGTTGATCTCCGGTGTGCCGAACGTGGCGGTGTCGGTCGAAACCAAAAGGTCGCACGAGCACGCGAGGCCGAAGCCGCCCGCCAGCGCGTGGCCGTTGATCCGCCCGACGATCGGCTTTCCAAGGCTCGCCATCAACGCGAAGAGGTCGACGAAAAGATCGCGGCTGCGGTGACGCTCGAGATCCGTCGTGCCTCCATCGAGGCTGGTCAGGTCCGCGCCCGCACAAAAAGCCCGGTCGCCGGCTCCCGTCAGCACGACGACGCGGACCTCAGGCTCGTGCTGGCACCAGCGAAACGCTGCCGCGAGGTCCCGGAGCATCACGACGGACAGGGGGTTGCGCTGCTCTGGCCGGTTGAGGGTGAGGGTGGCGACGTGGCCCTCGACCGCCAGGAGCGCCTGCTCGAGTCGTGGAAATTCAGTCAATTGCGTAATCGTAGGGCGCGCCGCCTGGGCACCCCATTTCGGGTAACCAAACGGAGGTCGGCAACCCACTATTTGCCGCCTGCTTGGCACCATTTCCTAGGCATTCCTTCACAAAATTCCATGATTCACAGTGTCGGCGATACCCAGGGTGTAGCGAATCTGCAACCGCTCCTGTAACCCAAAGTTAGGACAGCAATCGCTTAAACGGTATAATCCGCCCGATCGAGATCCATATGAAGGCGAGACAGCGTGAAACTGGCGAGGCACCGTCCCCGTCGCTCAACGACTCTGGCATCGACCTCGACAAGCCAATTTTCACTTTGAGCGTGGCTTCTGAAATCCTCGAGACACATCCTCGAACCCTGATGATGTATGAGCACCTGGACATGATTCGCCCGAAGCGGACCGTGACGAACCGGCGGCGTTATTCGCGGCGGGATGTGATGAAGCTGCAGGCGATCCAGACGCTCACCCGCAAGCACGGCGTGAACCTCGCAGGCGTTCGCTACATCTTGGCGCTGCTCAAGCGCCTTCAAAATGCCGGAGTCGAAGCACCGGAGGGATTGAGGAACCTGGATGTAACCCTACTCGACGTCTAAGTACCAACCCGCACTCGCGGGCTGAATTTCAGCAACGGATGGAGCATATGTCGAAGAAAAGAAGGCGTTTGGAGATCAAGGTCGAGCCCCTGCCGCTTCCGTTTCAGGATGAGATGGCGTCGTGTCCGGTATGCGGTCGTGACGCGGGGGCGATCGGGAGGCGTCACCTTCAGATCGTCTTTCGCTGTGAAGGCTGCAAAGTGGTCTTCAAGCGAAACCGCAGCTGGCCTTACGTCTATTAACTCGGCGAAGCACTAAGCACGTTCGACTGCCGTCGTCAGCGTTTCGTACGCTGAAGGGCGTGAGGAGGCGCACCGCCGTGCTTGGCGTCGTAGCTGGGCTGGCCACTGTTGCGATCGCCGGGGCGGTCAAGCCTAGAGGCGGCACCTCGTTGCTCCTTGATTGGGAGGACGTCCGTCGGACGGCGCGGGCTCGACTGGCAAATCCAGAAGAGTCGACGGCGGCGCTCGCGGCCGCCGCCGCGACCTACCGCGCGATGGCCGCCAAGCTGCAAGCGCCGCTGCTGGACTTCGTGGGTGGCAGGCCAGCGGGCGCCAAGCTTCCCGAGTTCCAGGCGCTGGACCGCGAAGGGTGGCTGGACCTCAACCTCGGCATCATGCGACGGGTGGTCGACCCCGTCCTGGAGACGGGCCGGCTCCCCAACTCATTGATCGTCGATGTCGGTCGCAGCGGCCTCGACCACTACCTGGCGCTGATGCTCGCCTTCCTGGGTCGCCGGGTACTCGGCCAGTACGACCCCCAGCTCATGGGCGTGGAATCGATCGATAACGCCGGACTGTACCTCGTTGAGACCAACGTGGCCGAGTGGGCCAACACGGCAGAGCTTCCGCCGGAGGACCTGCGGCGCTGGCTCATCCTCCACGAGATGACGCACGCGTGGCAGTTCGCGGCCCACCCGTGGCTGCGGGGCCACATGGAGCAATCGATGCGCGTGCTCCTCGACACCGTGACCAAGAAGGTCTCGCCGGCGGCCAGGATCGCGGGGTTTTTGGGCGTGCTGCCGGCGCAGTGGAGGGTGATGCGGCAGATGCAGGGCACGATGTCGCTCATCGAGGGGTACAGCAACCTCGTGATGAACGAGCTGGGCGCGACGCTGCTTCCAGACTTCGCCGAGCTCGAGGCGGCTTATCAAAAGCGCAGCTCCAACAAAAGCGTGCTCGACCAGCTGGTCTGGAAGCTGACTGGCCTCGACCTCAAGCTCCAGCAGTACAAGAAGGGCGAGGCCTTTGCCCGCATTGTGTACGACGCCCACGGGATGAAGGCGCTGAACCTCGCGTGGAAGGGCCCGGACCAGATGCCGAGGCTTGAAGAGCTCGCCGATCCCCAGCGCTGGTATCGAAGGGTGGCGGGCTAGTTTCTAAGTCTCCTCTTGGGCGGTTTCTTCGCTCATCGGGACGATCGCAACAGGTAGCTCGGAGATGTCGTAGTAGCGCACCGGCTTGGACATGCGCTTGGCGATCCCGACCTGCACCTTTACGCCCAGCGACATGTGCCCGAAGACCCAAACCTCGTCGCATCGCGCGAGGAGGTTGTTCATCGCCTCCCGAACGATCTCCTTGGAGACCGTGTGCATGAGGTAGTAGTCGAACAGCATGAACGGGCTGACCGGCACCACCCCTGAATCGAGCACGAACTTCTGGATGTGCGTGCGCCAGTAGAAGACCTTGTTCGACATGGCCACGTACACGAGCCTTTTGGGGTGACGCAGCGTTTCCTCGGCCTGATCGCGAGCCGTCGGCTTCGTCGCCGGCTGGAAGATTCGCTCGAGGATGTCTTCTGCAGCCTTCCCCGAGATCGTGGCCATGGGTCGGCCTATCCTATCAGCCGTGCCCGAAACCTCAGGCGTCGCGCAGGCTGACCGATTTCGCCTGGACGGGCGCGTTGCGCTCGTCACCGGCGCCAGCCGGGGAATCGGCAGCGCGATCGCTGAGGCGCTGGCCGAGCAGGGCGCGCAGGTGGTTCTGTCGAGCCGCAAGCAGGCGGATCTCGACGCCGAGGCTCAGAGGATCAATGCCAGGTTTCCCGACAAGTCGGCGGCGATCGCGGCTCATACAGGCAGGACGGCGGACCTCCAGCACCTTGTCGATGAGGTCGTCGCCCGCTTCGCCAGGATCGACATTCTGGTCAACAACGCGGCGACCAATCCCTACTTCGGGCCCGTCCTCGGCGCCGACCTCGGGGCCTGGGACAAGACGTTCGAGGTCAACCTGCGCGGCGTTTTCCAGCTGACCAAGCTGGTTTATGAGGCATCGATGGAGAAAAACGGCGGCGCTGTCGTCAACGTCGCCAGCGTCGGAGGGCTGAGGCCGGGCTTCGGCCTTGGCGTCTACAACATCACGAAAGCGGGGGTCATCATGCTCACCAGGCAGCTAGCCCGCGAGCTGGGCGGCAAGGTTCGCGTCAACGCTGTCGCGCCCGGACTTGTGAAAACTCGATTCGCCGAGGCGCTCTGGGGAAATGAAGCGATCCTGGAAAGGGTCCTCAGCTCCAACCCGATGGGCCGCATCGGCATGCCAGATGAGATTGCGGGCGCTGTCGCCTTCTTAGCATCCGACGCCGCGAGTTACATCAACGGCGAAGTGCTGGTTATCGACGGGGGTGGCGGGGAGGTCTAAGCCCTCTCCGCGGTTTGCCCTCGGTTGGCTCCAGACGAGCGCTCGCCGCCTCGCCGGCCAGCTCGCCAGCGTTGCCGTTTTCTGCTGAAGGCGCTCTCGAGTGGATGAAGTCTTCCAGCTCCTTCTCGTACTGGTAGCCCTGGTTGTCAGGTGTGTAGCGCAGGACCCTTCGTTGCGAGATGTACTCCTCGAACGCGGCCTTCGTGTCCCGTGCGGCTCGGAATCCAAGCAGCCGAGCGGCCTTCGCGGTCGAGAGCACGCGGCCCCAACGCAGCAGGTCGAGAAGTTGCGGTGACAGGGACGCGACACCGAACTTTCTGAGCCCGAACGCCGCCAGGTCGACCCCGAACGGCGGGATCAAGGGCGCGTGCAGCTTTCCTGCGTCGTCGAGAAGCTTCGACAACGGCTCGGCGCCAGGCGCGGCGATGTTGTACGCACCTGCGGGGCCGCGCTTGACCGCCAGGCGCATGGCTTCGACGCAGTCGTCGCGATGCGTGAGCTGGAAGATAGGGTCATAGCCAGCGATCGTTGGCACCACCTCGAGGTCGAGGTACCTGGCAAGGGGTTGCGGCTCATCGGCGTTGAGGCTGTTGCCAAAACGAAGGACCAGGATGTCGATGGCGGCGTTGCGCGCCGCGAAATCGTTGACGTACGACTCGACCTCGACGATGTCCCGCACGAACTGATGTCGCGAGTTGCTGTCGAGTCGGTGGTCCTCGCGGATGGCGGTCGGCAGGTCCGGTCGCGACCCGTAAACGTGGCTCGAGGATTTGAGGATGAACCGGGTGACCGGGCTGCCCACCCCGGCACAGCCCGCGAGGAGGTTGAGGGTGCCGATCACGTTCACCTCGTGCGCACGTCGCGGGTCCATGTCGAACGAATCGACGCGCGTCAGCGCGTGCACCACGGTGTCGATCCCGACCGAACGAACCAGCTTGCCGATGAGCGAGTGGCGGATGTCGAGCTTGAGGTAGTCGGCGCGGCCAAGGTCGTAGCGAGGCTCGCGGATGTCGATGCCGATCACCTCGGCGACGTCGGGGTCCTCGACGAGGCGCTGCACGACGAGCGCACCCCACCAACGAGCCACCCCAGTGACCAGTACCCGGCGCTTCTTGGACGGCATCTCTAGCTAGTCTGCATCACGTCCGCTTGATGACGTCTCGCTCCATCTGCGCCACCGCGCGGGCGACGGTTTCGAACAGCGGTGATTTCGCCTGGCGCACCGCCCACTCGAGCTGGCGCAGCAGGGAGTAGAGGCTCTTCATGGCCTTGATCGCATCTCCGATATCCACGTTCGGAGGCAGCGGGATCTTGTCCAGCTGCTCTCCGCCCGCCCACCTGTAAGCGAAGTCGATGTAGTCGTGCGAGGGCTGCCGGAGGTTCGGCTCGTCGAGGTCGCTCTCCATGTCCGAGAAGCGGAAGTAGAGGGAGCGCACAAGTCTGGCCGTCTGCGCCACCGCGGGAGTCGGATAGCGCCGCGGCCCCCGCTGCTGCCTGTCTCTGCCACCCCGATCGCGATCCTCGGCCGCCAGCATGATCAACACGGCGCACAACTCCTCGGGCGCCAATCCCTCCAGCCACCCCAGCCACACGGCCTCCGCGACAAGGATCGTGTTCTCGCCGTAGATGCGGGAGGCAAAAAGGCCTTTATCGGTGGGCCGGTCGTGGGCGAGAAAACCCGTCTCGGTCAGGATCCGGCACAGCCGTTGCAGCTTGCGCGCGTACTCATCCATCTGGCCCTTGAGCTCGCGCTCGCCGCCATCCAGCTCCTTCTGGAGGGTGCGGATCTCGGCGTACTTGGTCAGGTACTCGCCGAATCGAGGCGAGTGCACGAGCTTTAGCTTGCGCTGGCGCTCCAGCAGACCCTTGGCCTCGACCTCGAGCTTTTGGACGAGACGTCCGGCAGACCCCAGCGTGCGCGTGTGCTGCCGCCCACGCCGGCCGCGCCGTTCGACGCCCGCCTCGCGGCGCAGCCGCCTGAGCTCGATCCGGATCGACCGCCGCCGGTCCTCGAGCTTGAAGTATTGCGCGACCTCGTCGATCGACACCTCGGTGTCGTTCCAGAGCTTGCGAATGTCGGCCAGGCGGGCGCGCACGTTGACGAGGCGCTCTCTCGTCCTCTCCTCCGCCAGCCGCTTCTGGAACTGCCCGAACGATCGCTCCATCAGGGCTTCAGCCTGTTCGGGTGTGTAGATCCGCAGCAGGTTGAGCGCCATGTTGTAGCTGGGCAGGAACTTGGACTCGACCACCAGGGTCGCGCCCATCGCGACCTCATAGATGGTGCCGATCTCCACGTCCGACTCCTTGAGGATCACGCCGTGCCCGATGACGTCGATGCCGCGGCGGCCAGCGCGCCCCATCAGCTGCGTGAGCTCACCCGTGGTGAGATTTGAGAAGTTGGTGCCGTCGAACTTGCTGAACGAGGAGACGACCACTCCGCGTGCGGGCATATTGATCCCGAGCGACAGGGTCTCGGTCGCGAAGACCGCCTTGATGAGACCTCGCTGAAAGAGCTCCTCGACCATTTCCTTGTGGTACGGAAGGAGCCCTGCATGGTGCTCTGCCAGCCCGCGTCGCAACAGGCGCGCGTCGACCATGCGGCGAAACAGCGCTTCCTCGTCGTGGTCAGTGAGGCCCTCGAGGCGGGAAGCGGCGACCTTGTCGATCTCTTCCTTCTCGGCTGCAGTGGTCAGGTCAATGTCGTGATACGAGCACCGCTGCAGGGCCTCGCGACAACCGCGTCGCGAGAAGATGAAATAGATCGCGGGCAGCATGTCCCCCCGCCGAAGCTCCTCGATCACATGCAGCAGGTCGTTCGACGGCAGCTTGCTGTAACCGCCGACACGATACGAGGCCTCCTCTTCCCCTGCTGCCTTGCTCCATGTGCGTTGGTCGATCGCACCGTCGCCTTTAAAGAGGGGAAGGAGCCGGTTGTTGATCGCGAGCCAGAGCTTGAGCTCGACCGGCCGCACATCGTGGAAGACCGTTTCCATGCCACCGCGGTTCTCCGCCATCCATTCGGCGATCTCGCGGAAGTTCCCGATGGTCGCCGACAGGCCGACGAGCTTGATCGAGGTTGGCGCCTGGATCACGATCTCCTCCCAGACGGATCCGCGGGGGAAATCATCGATGTAGTGCACCTCGTCGAGGACCACGTGCGAGACCATGTCGAGCCGCTGCAGGTCCTCATAGATCAGGTTGCGGAGGATCTCGGTCGTCATCACCACGACCGGCGCGTCGGGGTTGATCGAGTTCTCGCCCGTCACGAGTCCCACAGTTGATTCGCCGTAGACCTTCACGAAGTCGTGGTATTTCTGGTTGCTGAGCGCCTTGAGCGGCGTCGTGTAGATGACCTTTGAGCCGGCGTGCAGCGCGCGGAAGATTGCGTACTCCGCGACGACGGTCTTTCCGCTCGAGGTTGGCGCGCTGACCAGGACGCCGCCCGGGCCTCGGTCGAGCTTTTCGATCGCCTCGCGTTGGAACTCGTCGAGCTTGAAGGGCAGGGTCGCCTCGAATTCTTCCACCATGGAGTCGGCTGTTTTCAAATGCGTATCAGCTCGGTCGAAACGTCGGTGATGCGGGCGCCGTCGCTGTGCGACTCCACGTAGGACAGCACGGAGGCCAGCACCTCGTCCGCGTGCCTGCCGCTCCCGCTGACAGTGGCGATCGCCAGCTCCGCCAGCTGCCAGCGGTCGAGCTCGCCGACTTCGGCGGCCGCGACGTGGTGCTCCTGCTGCAAGCGCTTGAGAAGGCCACTCACGACCTGGCGCTTCGATTTCAGCGAGCCGCTGTCAGGCAGATGGAGGACGACGCGGAGCAGGCCGACCGTCAAAGGTGAGGACATCCATCGGCTAGATTACGTGGCGTGGAGACCCGAGCATCCCAGCTGCGCGACCTCGGCCGCGAGCTCGTGAAGGCCTCCTATCTGAAGGGCGATTTCATCCTGCGCTCAGGCAAGCGTTCCAATCGCTACTTCGACAAGTTCCTGTTCGAGACCGATCCCGCGCTGCTGCGCCGCCTCGGCAAGCACCTGGCCAGCCTGGTTCCAAAGCAAACGCAGCGCCTGGCGGCGCCGGAGCTGGGCGCGGTACTCCTTGGCGGCGCGGTGTCGATGGAGTCGGGCCTACCGCTGGTGCTCGTCCGCAAGGAGCCGAAGGGCTACGGAACCTCCAAGCAGATCGAGGGTCGCATCGAGCCGGGTGACCGGATCACCGTGATCGAGGACGTCGTCACGACCGGTGGTGATTCGCTGCGGTCCGCGCAGGTGCTGCGAGACGCGGGGGTCGAGGTGATCCACCTTGTAGTCGTGCTCGACCGTGGCGAAGGGGGAGAGGAGAACATACGAAACGCGGGTATCCCGTATTCACCACTGTTCCGAATCGCAGATTTAGAGCTTGACTGACATCGTCATCGCCGGCGGGACTGTCGGCACCACCGATGGTCCGCGGCAGGTCGACATTCATGTCTCCGACGGCGTCATCACCGCCCTCGAGGAGCACGGCAAGAAGCATCCCGCCGGTGCCCCGATCGTGGACGCGACCGGCATGTACGTGCTTCCTGGCGCCATCGACGTCCACGTGCACGGCCGCGATCCTGGCTTTCCGCACAAAGAGGACTTCGGCACCCTCACGCTCGCGGCGGCTGCCGGCGGCGTCACCACCGTGGTCGATATGCCCAACACGATCCCGGGCGTCGACTCCGATGGCGTGCTGGAAGCGAAGGCGGCGCTGGCGCACAGCAAGGCGCGGGTCGATTTTGGGCTATGGGGTTTGATCCGCTCGAGCTCGACGCCGGATCAGCTGGAAGGCCTGGCACGGTCTGGCGCCAGCGGCTTCAAGGCGTACCTGGGTTATGCCTTCAGCCTCAGCCGCAAGCAGGTGATGTACGCGCCGGAATCAGACGACCCTGACCTCGAAGCGCCGCCCGACTACGGCACTCTTCTACGCCTCGCGCCCGTGGTCGCTGCCCTCGGACTTCCGCTCGTGATCCACGCCGAGGACCCCGGTATTCTGGCGGCGTTCAGGCGGCCGCTCGAGTCGTACGCGGACGTGCTGGCCGCCCGCCCGCCCGAGGCCGAAGCAGTCGCCATTGCTGCCGCGGCGGCGATCACCGGCTCGTTTGGCGCCCACCTCCACATCGCGCACCTGTCAAGCGCGCTCGGCCTCAGGGCAGCTGAGGCGGTGCTGCGAGACCGGTCGAGGCTGACCCTGGAGACGTGTCCTCAGTACCTATGGCGGTCGGATGCCGACTTTGCGAAGCAGGGGAACTCGATGAAGGTGTACCCGCCCGTGCGCACGGCGGCTGACCGGCAGGCCCTCATCGATGGCGTCGACAACGGGGTGATCGGAATCGTGGCGACCGATCACGCCCCGCATACCGACGCCGAAAAAGCAACGTCTCTGCAAGATGCCGCCGCCGGCAGCCCTGGAGTCCAGACTCTCTACCTCAGCTGCCTCGAGCTGGCCAAGAGCCTGGGCGATGTCTGGAAGGCGCCGAAGTGGGTGAGCGAGGCGCCGGCGGCGCTCATCGGACTACACGAGAGCAAGGGCAGGATCGCGCCGGGGTTCGATGCCGACGTGGCGATCGTCGATCCCCGGCGCGGCACGGTCTTCCGGCCGGCAATGATGCGCTCGAAGCAGAAGCACGGGGCGATGGAAGGCCTTGAGTCGAGCTTTTCCATCGTCGAGGTCTACGTGCGCGGCCGGCTTGTCGTCAAGAAAGGGCGCTCGATCGGGGCGCCGATCGGCCGGATGGTCAAACCATCCTGAGCGACCGCAGCTAGGCCCGCGTGCCGACTCCTCTGAAGATCGGGTTCTGCGCCAGCTCGCGCTCCAGGCTGGTGGCCGGCCCGTGCCCTGGATACAGCGCCGTCGCCGGCGGCAGCCGGAGGAGCTTGGTGCCGATGCTCATCATCTGGCGGCGAAGGTCGGTCTCGGGCGTCTGCTTGCCGATCCCGCCGGCGAGGATCGTGTCGCCGACGAACGCGTGGTTGGCGACTACGTAGCAGACGCTGCCAGGCGTGTGCCCAGGCGTGTGGATGACCGAAAGCTTGAACTCCCCGAACTCGAGCTCGTCGCCGTCGAGGAGGTACTGATCGGCTGACCGCAGGAACTGCTTGGCGTCGGCTGAGTGGAGGGCGGTGAGGCCGCCGGTGATCTCCTTCAAGTCGTCTTTGCCGGCGACGTGGCCAGGGTGGCAGTGGGTGGCGACGATGAACCGGACCTTCAATCCCTTGACCTGGTCGACGAGCTTGTCCACGGGCAGGCCGGGATCGATGACTATCGCTTCCTTGCTCGTCGAGTCGACCACCACGTAGGCATTGACCTCGCGGTCGAGCTTCACCTTGACAATGCCGAGCTTCACGAAGAGAAATCTACGACTTCGCGCGAGCGATCACTATTGGGGTTGTGAATCAGCGCGTGGCTGTTGTCGTGTTTGGGAGCGTGCTGCTGCTGGTTTTGCTGTTCTGGACCTATGGGTACGTGAGGCGGCGCGCCAAGAAACGCTAGCGCTAGGGGGCTGCTTCCCCCTGGATCTTGATCCTCAGTGCGTCCAGGTAATCGAACTTGTCGAGCGCAGGCTTGGCGCGGGCCCGGTCCGGGTATTTGGCAGTCTGGATCGCCTCGACCAGGAGGTCGATCTCCTCCTCGGTGAACTGGAGAGTGCGGTAGACCACTTCTTTTACCTTGGCGGGTCGGTCGACCGCCTCCCTGATCACGTCGTCGGTGTCGCTGACGACCTGCGGACGGGTCGGCCGGAACAGGTCTTCCGAGCCTGCAAGTGATACGCGCTTGAAAGTGGTCACAACCTGTGATTCTCCATCACTTTGGCGGCGAGCGCACGGTACGACCTCGCCCCATCCGAGTCTTTGGCGTACTGCAGTATCGATTGGCCGGCCAGCGGCGTCTCGGCAAAGCGTATGGAGTCGGTGATGCCGAAGTCGTAAACCTTGTCGCCGTATTTCTCCCTGACCGCCGCGAGCACCTCCTGCGAATGCAGCGCGCGCTGCTTGTAGAGGGTGGGCAGGATGCCTGTGAGCTCGAGCCGCGGGTTCAACCGTCGCTTGACTCGCTCCATGGTTATGAGCAGCTCCTGCATGCCCTTGAGGGCCAGGAACTCGGCCTGAAGTGGAACGAGCACCTCATCTGCAGCCACCAGTGCGTTGATCACGATCAGGTCGAGCGATGGCGGGCAGTCGATGATGATGAAGTCGTATCGCTTCTGCGCTGCTTCGAGCTTGTCGCGGAGGATGCTTTCGCGCCCGATCTCATTGATCATCTGGTTCTCGGCGCCGGCCAGCTCGACGTCGGCGGGGATGTAGTGGACGCCCATCTGAGGCGCTTCCTGGACGACGTCGGTGACAGTGACCGCAGGGTCGACCAGAAGGTCGTAGATGGTCTTTTCGATGCCGGCCGGAGGCTTCATGTAGAGAGTGAGGTGGCCCTGGGCGTCGAGATCGATGAGCAGTATCCGCTGCCCCAACTCCGCCAGGGCGGCGCCGAGGTTGACGGCGGTGGTGGTCTTGCCCACCCCCCCTTTCTGCATCGCGACGGCGATCGTTCGGGCCAAGAGTGATGCGAGTCTAACTGAAGGCGGCGGGTATCGACCTACGGGGGCCCAAACGGGGGTCTCTCCGGGGCCTTGACCCTACAATTGGCCGCGGTGTTCGGGACCCTGCCAGTCGTAACGATGCGCGGTCGGTTCACGTTCGCGGTGATGACGTGATCATCGACATCGCCGTCGTGCTCCTGTTGGTGATCGCGCTGATCATCGGCTACCAGCGAGGCGTCATCCAGCCGCTGATGGCTGAGATCTTCTTTTTCGGCACGCTGCTGGTCATTTTTCGCTTCCACGACCAGTACACGAACGAGATGCAGAAGGTCGCCCACCTGACCCCCGTCCTCAGCATCGCCCTCGCGATCATCCTGGCCATCGTCATGGGCGCGATCGGCGGCGCGATCGGCGGCGCCTTCCATCGCCTGGAGTCGATTCGCGGTATCGACGGCCTCCTTGGCATCTTCGTCCACGTCGCCGTGACACTGGTCGTGATCTACCTCGCCATCTCCGCCCTAGTCGTGCTCGACAACGCCTTTGAGCCCACGCTCCAGAGCGCGAGCCTCACGCTGGCGCAGGTCAACAGGCTCGAGTCGTGGGTCGAGTCCAACCCGATCACGGCGGCGATGGTCTCCAAACAAGACCTGGCAGCGCTGAAGACCGCGGCGGGCGGCGCCGGCGGCGCCAATCTGAATAACGTCCAGGGCATCCACCAGCTGCAGCAGATCTACACGAGCTTCCTGCAGCCCCAGCTGCACAGCTCCAGGACCGTTCCGATCATCCTGGGCATCGGCAGCCACCTGCCCTTCATCGGCCACATCGGCCCCAGCGACCTGCACCCTGCCCCGACCCCGTTGCCGTCCCCAAGCCCGACGGCAACACCGAAGCACTCACCGACGCCTAAAGTGAAACCGACTCCGAAGAAGACACCCTAAGAGGGTAGGCATGCTTGACTTGGCTTTGACCCCGGACCAGGAGCAACTGGTCGACACCGTGCGCGATTTCTGCGCGCGGGAATTCGCGCCGACCATCGCCGCCAACGACAGGGCTGGCCACCACGACCCGGAAATCTTCGCCAAGCTGGCATCGATCGGGCTGCCTGGCGTTTGCTTCCCGCAGCGCTACGGAGGCTATGGCCTCGACTACCTGTCCCTCGGCCTCGTTTGCGAAGAGCTCGAGTACGTGGACACCGTCTATCGCACGGTGCTGTCGGTCCACGTCGGACTGGTGGGGATGGGTCTTTACACGTGGGGCACCGAAGAACAAAAGCAGCGATGGCTCGCGCCTATGGCTCGTGGCGAGAAGCTCGCGTGCTACGGGCTCACCGAACCCGACGCCGGGTCCGACGTCGCGTCGATGCAGTCGACGGCGCGCCGCAACGGCGACAACTACATCCTCAACGGACAGAAGACCTGGGTGTCGGACGCGGACACTGCCGATTTCCTCCTGGTCTTCGCGAAGACGGATCCGAAGGCGGGGAGTCGCGGCGTCTCCGCGTTCATGCTCGACCGCGCTGGCTGCGGCGAAGCGCTGCGCACCGAGCCGATCGAGGGCAGGCTCGGCATTCGAGCGGGAGATGTCGGATCCATCTTCATGTCTGACCTGGAGGTGTCCGAAGCCGATCGAATCGGCGAGGAGGGCGATGGCTTCAAGATCGCGATGAGCTGCCTCGACAACGGCCGTTACACGGTGGCGGCCGGCGCGACCGGCACTGTCCGGGCCAGCCTCGATGCTTCGGTCAAGTACGCTCGCGAGCGAAAGACGTTCGGACAGGAGATCGGCCGCTACCAGCTCGTGCAGCAGATGATCGCCCACATGGCGCGTGACTACGAGATCTGCCGGCTTCTGTACTTCAAGGTCGCGTGGATGAAGAACAAGGGCGTGCGCCACACGCGCAATGTTTCGATGGCCAAGCAGTACGCGACCGATGCAGCATTCAACGCTGCGAACGATGCGATCGAGGTGCACGGTGCATACGGGTATTCGGCGGAGTATCCCGTCGAGCGTTTCCTGCGCAATGCGCGCGCGCCGATCATCTATGAGGGCACCCGCGAGGTGCACACGATCCTCCAGGGCGAATATGCGCTGGGTTATCGCGAGGACCGGCCGGTCAAGAAGTCACTCCCGCCCTACCAGCCAGATTGATCCAAGCCGCGGCGGCTGAGGGTGGTCTGGTGGCTGCCGTCAACTCGGTAAAACGCAACCTCAGCCACATTGACTTTGTCGTCCTGTCCCTTTACTGGGTCGCCATCGGCTACCTGTGGACGAGCCTTGGCGGGCTGATCCTCCCCGACATGGTCATTCAGTTGGTCGGCAGGGACCACGAAGGTTTTGCGCTTGGGGTGCTGGAGGCCGTCGGCTCGCTGATGGCCGTGGTCTGGCAGCCCATCGCGGGCGCGCTTTCGGACCGCACGACGACGCGTTTTGGGCGGCGGCGTCCGTACATCGTGGTCGGCACCATCGGCGATGTCCTCTTCCTGATCGGCCTCGCGCTCTCAGGAACCTTCGGACTGGTGCTGATCCTCTACTTCCTTATGCAGGCCGCCTCGAACACCGCCCAGGGTCCGTACCAGGCCCTGATGCCCGACGTCGTCCCGGAACCCCAGCGCGGGACCGCCTCGGGCTACTTCGGCGTCGCGAACGTGGTCGGACTCCTCGCCGGCACCCTGGGGTCGGGGTACATCCTGGCCCACGCCGGCCGAACGGCGGCCTTGCTAAGCATCTGCGCGCTGCTCATCCTGACCATGCTGGCCACGGTCTGGTTCATCCCGGACCGGGCGACCCGGACGGCGGGCCAGTTCAAGAGCGTGCGCGAAGCCATCGCCACGACGTTTGCGCGGCCGTTGCGCTACCCCGCCTTCTTATGGCTGATGGCGTCGCGCCTCCTCATCCTTTTGGGCTTGGTCGGCGTTCAGAGCTTCGTCTTCTTCTACTTCAACAACGTCTTCTTTCACAACGACCGCATCGACACCATCACCGCCAGCTACACGCTGCTGGGCCTGGTGATATTCGCGGCCTTCGTGGCGTCTTGGCCCGCGGCCCGCGCATCGGACCGTTTTGGCAGGCGGCCGTTCATCCTGGTCGGCGGCCTGATGGGTGCGCTTGGAGTGCTGATGCTCGTGTTCAGCCACTACCAGCTGCTGCCGCCTCAGCTCGTGGATCCGCTGGCGCGAATGTTGAGGGTGCCAACGCTGGCGGCGCAGGCGACCCTGGTTGGTGTTTTGATCGGTATCGGCTACGGTGTCTTTTTCTCTGTCGACTGGGCTTTCATCCAAGACGTCATTCCTACACAGGAGGCAGGGCTGTTTATGGGCTTCAGCAACATTGCGACGGCCGGGTCGGGAATCATCGCTCGCTTTATCGGCGGTTTCCTCCTTGATCCGTTCAACCACGGGCCGAAGTTGCTCGGCTTGCCTGGCGGCTTTCCCGTCATCTTCTCGATATTCAGTGCATCGCTGTTGATCGGTGCGTTACTGATCTTGAAGGTGCCCGAGGCCCGAAAGCGATGAACCTTGACGGACTGCTGCCATGGGGCGGCCTGGCGGGAGCTCCTTTCGATGCGGCGGACATGGTGGTCGCCGGAATCCCCTACGACGGTTCCGCTGTCTACAGGAAGGGAGCGGCGCTCGCTCCCGAGCGCATTCGCTCGCTGTCCAGCGCAATGCCGC
>Ga0307373_10008645_pt1 | contig 15416 bp, 11 predicted proteins | sample OX2MG_FD_202534 | JGI IMG/M metagenome (GOLD analysis project Ga0307373, IMG submission 202534) | Soil microbial communities from Risofladan, Vaasa, Finland - OX-2 | ecosystem: Environmental > Terrestrial > Soil > Coastal area > Acid sulfate soil | place: Finland: Risofladan, Vaasa | collected... | reverse complement strand
GGCGGTCAACATCTCCTCGGCCTTCGAGATCGACGACGTGATCGACCCGGCCGAGTCGCGCAAATGGATCCTCACCGCGTTGCGTTCGTCGCCCGCGCCGGCCCCGCGGACCGGCAAGAAGCGCCCGTCTATCGACACCTGGTGATCGTCGCGCGCCCGGCCCGGAATCACGGCTTGCCCGGCGCGCTCGCCACCGCGCCTTCGTCGGTGATGAACAGGAACATCGTCCACAGGCTGTGCGACCACGGCATCACGCCGATTGCGGCGAGCAGCGCGGCGGCGCACGGCACGACGACCTGCGTGGTCTCCGAGAAATCGAAGTAGACGAGAATCGCCCACGCATAGAGCGCGGCGCCGATTGCGGCGACGAAGCCGATCACCGCCGGCCCCATCCATTCGCCGTCGTTCTTCCACAAGGCCACGCCGCAGGCCGGACACGCGGGGTTCATCGCGACCCATGATTTCAGGATCGCGCCGCGCCCGCAGCGTGGGCATTTGCGCGCAATCGCGCGGCGCATAAGTTGCGCCCCGGTGGGCCGTTCCGCATCGCCCGCTTCAGGCCGATCGCGCCGCGCGCGATACTCCTGCCAGGCCATCGCGATCATCAGGTAGACCGCCAGCGACGAGAGCACGCCAACCGCCGTCACGGCGCCAAAGATGGTCAGGGCGAGTTCCTGATTGGTAGTCATCGTGGATCGGTTCCGCCCGACGGTTTATCTGAGATGGGGTCCGTGCGACAACTACCTACCGAAGATGGCGTCCGCCATCGACGCGAATCGACTCGCCGGTGACGAACTCGGTCTCGATCAGAAAGAGCACCGTACGGGCGATCTCCGCGGCCCCGCCCCAGCGCTTGAGCGGGGTCGCGCGCATCACCTCAGCCAGTTCATCGTCGGGCAGACCGGGTGGCGCCATGATCGGTCCCGGCGCGATCGCGTTGACCAGGATAGCCGGTGCAAACTCCAGCGCCAGGCTCTCGGTCAGCGCCGCGACCGCCGCCTTCGAGGCGTAGTACGGCGTATAGCCGGTGTAGCGCGGACGGCCGCTGGCCACGAGCCAATCGCTGATATTCACGATGCGGCCGCCGCCGGCCGCCTGCATGATGGGCGCCGCGCAGATCGCGTAGAGAAAGGCGCTGCGGGCGTTGGCGTCGAGCGCCGCCGACCATTCGTGCGCGCCGGCCGCGGGCGTGCGGATATAGGTCGACGCCAGGTTGATCAGGATATCGAGCCGGCCGAGCGTCTGCGCGGTCGCGCTCACCGCCGCGCGAATCTGGGCCTCGTCGAGCCCGTCAGCCTGAAGCGCGATCGCCGCCACCCCGGCCGCATGTGCCGCCGCCACGCTCGCCTCGGCCGCCGCGCGCGATTCGCGCCAGGTCAGCGCCAGGGCGCATCCGCGCGCCGCCAGCGCCTGCGCCACCACCTGGCCGATCCGCGCCCCGCCGGTAATCAGCGCCACCTTGCCTTTCGGATCCAATGTTTTCCTCCGCCTGCAAATGCGGCTAGTTTAACGTCCGGCCGTCCGCCGCCGCGCCCACGGCGGTCGCCCGAAGCGCGGTTTATCGGTGCACAATTGAACGAATCCGTCACCCGAGTCCATCGCGCCGCGGAGCCCGCCGGCGGGTCGATCATGCCCCGCGAATTCTACACTCAGTCGGTGCTCGCCGTCGCCCGCGCGGCGATCGGCCTGCTGCTGGTCCATCGCACGGCCGACGGCGTCACCGCCGGGCGCATCGTCGAGACCGAGGCCTATCGCGGTCCGCGCGACCTGGCCGCCCATAGCGCGCGCGGCCTGACCCGCCGCACCGCCGCGATGTTCGGTCCGCCGGGCCACGCTTACGTCTACCGGCTCTATGGTACCTGTTGGGCCATGAATCTGGTGGTGGCCGCCGCGGGCCATCCGCACGCCGTGCTGATTCGCGCACTGGAACCGGTTTGGGGTGTCGAGCTGATGGCTGCACGCCGGCGCCGGCCGTCCACCGCGCGCGAGTTGACCAATGGACCGGGCAAGCTGGCCGAGGCGCTCGCGATCACGGGTGACGACTACGGCCGCGACCTGTGCGCCGGCGCGCTCTATCTTGCGCAAACCGATCGGCCGGTCGGCCGGATTGGGCGCTCACCGCGAGTCAATATCGATTACGCGGGAGTGTGGGCGGCGAAGCGCTGGCGCTATTACGAGTGCGGCAATCGCCACGTTTCGGTCGCACCACGCGACTGATTTTGGGCGGCAGCAATGAAAACACCAACAATCACGTAGCCGTTGGTTTAAGCCGTCTTTGACCCGCTCTCGAAAGCCGCGTATAAGTTGCTAGCATCACCCTGGGACAAGATAGTGGACCAATCCTGCAGGTCGTGGTACGGTTCACGCCGGTTGCGACAATTAGAGCGACGGAACGATCAATGCACTGGTAGTGACGCTCTAAACTCGGAGGTAAGGAAAAACGCATGACTAATGCATTGAAAACGGCCAAAAAGGCCTACAACGAGCCCCGGATTGTCGATTACGGTAAAGTGGCCGACTTGACCAAAAAGCCGGGCACTCGCGGCGACGGCTCGCCGGGCACCAAGGGCGATAAGGGCCACGGCTCCTAAGCGCTTCGATTTTAGAGCATTGCGAGGTGGTGGCAGGCGCCCCGGGAGTGGCCGTCCAGAGGCTCGCGCGCTGACCGGCTGAGGCAAAGTCGGCGTGCCGCTCCTTCGCAGCTAGTCTGAATGCGATCGGATGGCGATGATGCGCCGGGCGTCGAGTCCGCGCTGTGGCTGGGCTTCGCGTAAAGAAACTGCCGCGGTGAGCCCGCTACATCCGGCGGGTTTCAATGATTCGAGCTGCGCGAGTGGACGCCTCGCGCGTCGCTTATTGCAGCGGCTGGTCAGGCGGCGATCGAATTTCGTGATCGCCGCCTTTTTCATCTAGCCACATGCAATCGTCATAGCCTTCCGATCGCCGCACGCCCCGACCGCGAGCATCAGCGAGCCAGCGTCCGGCGCCGTAACGAACCCGTAGCACATTCGTGATCGCGGGGCGGTTGTGCATGACAGTGCAGCCGCGCTAGATAAGGGGGAATATACTCTGCGAATTTGGAGGCGGTCTCAATGTTGAAATTTTACGGTACGTCGAAGTCACGTTCGGCTCGCTGTCTGTGGGCGCTCGAAGAGGTTGGCGTCAAGTACGAGCATGAGCCCACCCCGACCACGCAGGCCAAGAGCGCCGATCATCTGCGCATCAATCCGATCGGCCATGTGCCGGTGCTCGACGACAACGGCACGATCATCTTCGAGTCGCTGGCGATCAATCTGTATCTCGCCGAAAAGTATGCGAAAGGTACTTTGTGGCCTGCATCGGTTGAGGATCACGGCCAGATCTACAAGTGGAGCTTCTTCGGCATAACCGAGCTCGAGCCGCATCTGATGACGCTGCTCATGCACAAGCTCTTTTTGCCGGCCGACCAGCGCAGCGATCAGTCGATCAAGACCGCCACCGAAGCGCTCAAGGCGCCGCTTGGGGTGATCGACGCGGCGCTCAAGGGGCGCGAATACCTGCTCGGATCCAGCTTCACGATCGCCGACCTCAACGTGGCCGCGGTGCTGAGCTTCGGGCTGTATATCAAGTTCGATTTCTCGGCCACGCCGGCGCTCAACGCCTGGTTCCAGAAATGTACCGGACGCGAGGCCAACGTGCGCACGCGCACGATGAAGTAAGCGGTCGACGGCCCGGATAAGGGCGTTAATTTTCACAACGGGGCGGCGCGCAATGCGTCGCTCCGTTGTTTTTGGGTGCGGCCGGGCGCCTCTGTCTCAAAATGAAACACTAAGGCCAAAGAACTCCGCGCCGTTCGCGGCATGGATGTTGCTCGATATTTGATCACCCGAGTGTCGCGAATAATCCTCTCGATCGATCCGATCAAGCGCCGGATCTGATTTCACGCGCGGGCGGGATAGACATGGCAACCTCGACCTCGAGCAACTTCGAACACCAGCAGTCCGATCAGCGCGAAGCTGAGCTGCGCGAGTCTGAGCCCGACCAGCATGGCGGCGGAGCGCCGGGCACCGTCGATCTGCAGGTCGAGGAAGCGCCACTGCTCAAGCGGATCTGGTCGGGCTTCGCCTTCGCGGTGGTCGCGATGGCGCTGGCGGGGATCGTCACGTACGTCGCGGTGAGCCGCTACACGGCGACCAGCGAGGATCTCGCAATCAGTCATCAGGTAGTCGAGAACCTGCAGGATCTGACCTTGGAATTGACCGCGGCCGACGCGGCCACGGTGGGCTACGCATTGACCGGCGAGGAGCGCTACCTGGCCGTTATCCCTGATCTCAAGGCCCAAGCCCTGCGCGACTTCGGGGCGGTACGGCAGCTCACCGCCGATCGCGCTGAGCAGGCCCGCCGGCTCGACCAAATCGAACCGATTCTGAGCGCCAAGCTGGCCCTGATCGACAAGCTCGCCGCGACCCACGGGCAGGGCGCCGAGGCCGCCGCGCAGATTATTCGCGTCGGCACCGGACGCGATCTGATGACCGATATTCGCGACCGCCTCAATCAGGTCCGCGGCGCGGAGGAACTGCTGATCGCGCAGCGCGAGGATCGCGGAAGGTGGTTCTCGCATCTGATTATAATCGTGATTCTGCTCGGCAGTGCGGCCGCCCTGGGCGCGATCGCCTTTGCCGGCAGCTTTATCGATCGTGCGATGCGCATCCTGCGCGCAAGCCTGGCCGACGAGGCGCAAAACCGCGCGGCGCTCGCGATGTTGAACGAGACCCTCGAGGGGCGCGTCAACGAACGCAGCGCCGTCGCCGAGACACGGGCGCAGGAGCTCGGGCGATCGCAAAAGGAATCCTTCGCCCAGAGCCAGCTCCTGCAGTCGGTGCTCGACGGCATGACCGAGGGCGTAATCGTCTGCGATACGCATTTCCGCGCGATGCAGTTTAATCCGGCGGCGGAGCGCATGTTCGGCGCCGCCAATCTCAAGGGCCAGCCGCTCGACCATCTGACCAGAGCCTTTGAATTTCTGCCCGAAGGCGGCGGCAAGCCGATTACGCCCTCCGAATGGCCGCTGATGCGTGCGTTGCGCGGCCATTCGAGCATCCTGACCATCAATCTGCGCACCCGTGGCACCGCGGAGACCCGGTGGATCCAGGTGCAGGCGCGCCCGCTCCGCGAAGCGGGCGGCACGGTGCGCGCCGCGATGACCGTGGTGCGCGATATCACGGCGCAAGTCGGCGCCGATCGCGCGCAGGCGCTGCTCGCCGCGGTCATCGAATCCACCGAGGACGCGATCATGAGCGTCAACGTTGCCGGCGACGTGTCGAGCTGGAACCGCGGCGCGATGGCGCTGTTCGGCTTCACCGCGAACGAGATGATTGGCACGCCGGCGCTGGCCCTGGTGCCCGAGGATCGGCGCGCCGAACTCGAGGAAGTTGCGCGCCTGCTGGCCGCGGGCACCGGCGTCCATCATTTCGAATCCGTGCGCTTGCACAAGGACGGCCGGCGACTCGAGGTGGCGCTGACCATTTCGCCGATCAAGGCCCCCGACGGACAACGCCTGGGTTACTCATCGATTTGCCGCGATATTGCCACGCGCCAGCTGCGGCAGGCGGCGCTCGAGCGGGCCGGCGCGCTGGCCGCACAAGATCAGCAGACGCGGTCCGCGTTTCTGGCCACGATGAGCCATGAGCTGCGCACGCCGCTCAGCGGGATCGTTGGACCGGCCGAGTTGCTGAGCGAGACCCCACTCAACGACGAACAGCGTGACCTCGTCCGAACAATCGCGTCGAGCAGCGAGATGCTCGCGTCGATCATCGACGACATCCTGATTTACTCGCGCCTCGCGGCGGGCAAGATGGCCGTCGAACACCTCGACTTCGATTTGGCCGCGACGGTCGCCGCCGTCGCCGACGGTTACGCCGCGGCGGCCGCCGCCCGCCAGCTCGAGCTGGTGCTCGCGCTGGCCCCTGCGGTGGCGCCCGCGGTGGCGACCTTGACGCGCGGTGATCCGGAACATCTGCGCAACGTCCTGGGCCATCTGATCGACAACGCGATCAAGTTCACCGAGGCCGGCGAAGTGGTGGTCGAGGTCACCGTGGCCGAGGTCACCGCCGACGCGCCCGCCGGACGCCTCAATTTCGCCGTGCGCGACACCGGCGACGGCATCGCTCTCGACCTTCAGCCGAAACTCTTTGCGCCGTTCTCGCAAGCCGACGGCTCGCTCAGCCGCCGCTACGGCGGCAGCGGCCTTGGTCTCGCGATTTCGGCCCTGATGGTCGAGGGGATGGGCGGCCAGCTCGGCGTCGTGAGCAACCCCGGCGCCGGCGCGGCGTTCACCTTTGCGCTCGCCCTCGAGCAACATCCGCGCAACGAACAGCGCCTGCTCGCCGCGGCCCGCGCCCTGCGCGGCCGGCGCGCCCTGGTGGTCGACGACAACGCCACCAGCGGCCGCGTCATCTGCACCCATCTATGCGCCTGGGGGATGGAGGCCGAATACGTGGCGGGCGGCGCCGCGGCGCTCGTCCTGATGGCCGAACGGAAGGCCGCCGGCCAACCGTGCGAGGTCGTGCTGGCGGACCTGCTGATGCCGGAGATGGACGGGATGACGCTGGCGCGGACGCTCGCGGCCGACGCGCAGCTCAAGGCGGCACGAGTGATCATCATGACCACGGTCGGCGCGCGCGACTCGGAGCCGGCGGCCGAGGCCTTCGCCGCGATCGTCAAACCGATCAAGCCGGCGCAATTGTTCGAGCGGCTGTGCGCACTACTCGGCCCCGCCGCCGATCTGGCGGCCGTACCGCCGGACGTGGCCGCCGCCGCCGACGGCATCGCACGCCCGGTCGTTATCGCGACCGGCGCGGCGGCGATGGCCCGGCGAGTCCGATCGCAGATCCTGGTAATTGAGGATAATCCGGTCAACCAGAAACTCGCGCTGCTGCAAGTCCGCAAGATCGGCTATCCATGCGACGCGGTCAGCGACGCCGCCGCGGGACTCGAAGCGATCGGTCGCACAAACTACGCCGCCGTGCTGATGGACTGCGAGATGTCGGAGCTCGATGGATTCGCGGCGACGGTCGAAATTCGCCGCCGCGAGCGGAACGTCACGCATCTTGTCGTTATCGCGATGACCGCCTATCAGGTCGACGATGTGCGCGACCAATGCTTCGCCGCCGGGATGGACGATTGCGTCACCAAGCCAGTCACGCTCGAACTGCTGGCGCTCACGCTCGATCGATGGCTGCTGGTCGAGCCGCCGTCGGAGGGCGCCGGGTCCAACGTCGACCTGGCGGCGTATGAGCTGCTGCCGAGCCTCGACCAATCGGTGATCGAGGAATTGCGCGCGCTCTCGCCCGAAGAGGACAACGATGTCGTCGGCGAGTTGGTCGATCTGTTCAATCGCGACCTCGCGGGACGAATCGCCCGCATGGCCCAGGCGCGCGTCGCCGCCGACGGCGAGACTCTCGCGCGCGTTTGCCACAGCCTCAAAAGCGCGGCGGGCGGGATGGGCCTGGTGCGGCTGGGGCAGCTCGCGAGCGATTTGGAGGCACGCGCCCGCGCCGGCGATTTCGCCGCCGCCGGCACGCTCATTGGAATAATCAGATCGGAATTGACACTGGTCGCTCCGCTGCTCGAACAGCAGCGTGGCGCGCGGCGGCTCCCGGCGACCGGCGCGACCGGCGATCAGACCTGAAGACCGCGTCCGCGCGGGGTGGGCTGGGCAGCGCGCGCGCTACCGTCAACTTTGATCGAGCGCTTGAGCAGTCCGAAGGCCAGGCCGGTCAGGTAAAGCGGCACGCCGCGCCTGAGCTCGAGCGTGATCGCGTCGGCGTCGGACGACACCACCAGCGAGACGATCTCGTCCGGGCGCACACCGTTGAGCTGCGCGTAGGCGCGCGCGGTGGCTATCGCCTGGGCCGGATTGGCGGGCAGATATTCCGCCCCGGCGGTCGCACCCGCATCCGCCGCGTTCTTGAGCCGAATCCAGTTGGAAAAGAAATAGAGCTGGGTAAACGCGCCATCGCCGATCAGCAAGCCCGCCAGCACCGTCGCGACCAGCGTAATCGTCGTCGCTTTGCGAATCGTGTTTGACTGTGAGGCTCTCACGTGGTCGCCAGTGCGAACCGCCCGAATTAATCAATCGCTACAAAATTAATCGATATCTACAAATTGCAGGCCGGCTAGCCTGGGACGGACAGGCTAACCTGAAATCGCGCGCTAATTCGACCATTATCATGACCCAACACTCATTGACGAGCCCCGTGTGGATTGAATCCCACCTGCTCGCCAATAAATCGCGGCGTTGCCTTCAGCGAATCATGATGCTGGTCGGATTCATCGGCCATGGACCCTGCAGATCCAGCACCGGGGTGGCGGCGCTCCGCGCGGCGGCGGCGAAAAATAGTACCGCGCCATGGACCGCTACCGCGATATGCCCGGCGTTGTCCACCGCGACGCCCTCGGGCGCATGCATCGCGGGACTGGTGAGCCGGTAGTTGAGCGACCAGCTCTGCGGCCCATCGGGGACGAAGACCGCAACGCTGCTGTCGCCCTGGCACGTCACGTAGAGATTGAGGTCCGCATCGACCAACACCCGCTGGGGACCCTTGAGGCCGGCGATCGTGAAGATCGGCGCGGCGTCGCCGTCGGCCTCTGCGGAAAACACCAGCACTTTGCCGCTGTCATGGTCGGCGACGAAGGTCTCGTCCGAGGCGTCGATCGCGATGCCGCTGGGCGAGGTCAGGCCGGTATGTGGTCCGCTGATCACCCGGCCGGGAAGAATATTGCCGTTGAGCGCCGCCGCGAACCATTCCACGCGGGCGTCGCCCGGCGCGCTGCCGCGGTCGGTCATATAGATGTTACCCGACGGATCGACCGCCATCGCGGTCACGTTGGCCAATCGCGTATGGGGTCCGGCGATCGAGCGTACCAGTTGGAACTTGAAGTGCTGGCCGGCGTAGACCTTCACGTTGGCGTTGGCGTTGGCGACGAAGACTTCGCCGCGCAGACTGGCCCCGGCATCGACCGGCACGTCGGGCGCGGCCTCAACGATCGTCGCGAGCGGCTGGGAATCGCCTGACGCGGTCGCGGCGAAGGCCGCCAGCGTACGAGTCTCGGGCAGCGTGACAAACAGCAGCTGCGGCGCGCCGGCCGGCGCTTGCGGCCGCGAGCAGGCGCCCACCGCAAACGTCAGCACGAGCACCAGGATCAATTCGAGCCAGCCCGGAAAAACCCGCCGATACATTTGGTCCCCCGATCGAGACAAATTCCGTAGCCCTCCGCGCCAGATGCGGATCCACTCGGGATTTACCATAACGGATCACCAGCCACCAACCGCGCTATTGCCGCGGTTGCGCCGCCCGCGTTATGCGATAGCCTTGCGCTGCCCGCGACCGCCGCCCACTTGAACCAGCGGGTGCGATAGATCTCTCACCACGCGGGGGTCCGCCGGCGCGGCGTTCGAATGATTCATCGCAGCGCTGCGCTGCCCGCGAAGGCCACGGGCGGCGCAGCTCGTGGTTGTCGATCCGGCCAAAGCGGAGAATGACGGATGCGCATTACTCGAACACCGACCATCGCGACGACGCTGACTATCATCGCCACCGCGACCCTCGCGACGACCCTGACAATCGCCGGTGCGGGCGCCGGAATTCTCGTCACCATGGCGCCCGCGATGGCGCAGAGCACCGCACCGATCGTCACGATTACGTCCGGCGGCGTGCCGAACACCGACCTGCCGATCGCCGACTTGCGGGCGTTCGACGAATTCTCGCTGGAGCATCCCGACGTCATCGCCCAGTTGTGCCGCCAGCCGCGGCTGATCGAGGACGACAGCTTCCTCACGCGGCATCCGGAACTGCGTGATTTTCTCGCCAGCCATCCGGGCCTGCGCGAGGCGCTCGAAAGAGATCCGGGGAATTTCCTGCCGCTCAGCACGGGCGGCGCGAAGGTTGCCGGCGACGCGAATTAAACGCCGCGGCGGTGGCGCGCCGATGCGCTCAGCCGCCGCGGCCGGAAGACCGCGGCAATCGCAATCGCGCCGGACTCGGGCGCTGCGCGATCACGACCGCCATCGGTTATGCGCCGATCGAATCGTGCAACGCCTGCTGCTTCTCGCGCATCGCGCTCATCAGGGCGTCGAAGCCGCGGCTCGCGATCACGCGATTGAACTGATTGCGATAGTTGGCGGTGATGCTGATCTCGTCGATCGCAACGTCGTAGACCTTCCATTGTCCGGCGACCTGCCGCAGCAGGTAGTTGATATGAATCGGCGGCTGCGATTGATCGCTCGGCTGCACGACTGACTTGACCTCGGCGGTGCCGTCGCCGGTCGTGCTCTGGCCGGTAAACTTCACCTGCTGGCCCGAATAGTCGTTGATCTTGCTCAAGTAGGCGTCTTCCATGAAGGCGGTGAACAGCGGCACGAACTGTTGCTGCTGGGCCGGCGCCAGGGTCTTCCAGTTGTAGCCGAGCGACGATCGCGCCATCCCGGTGAAATCGAAGCGGTTAGCCACGATCGCGATCACCCTGCGCTGGCGCTCAGTCTGCGGCATTCCGCGCGTCTGCAGCGTATCGAGCACCTGACCCACGGTGGTTTGCACCATCGTCATCGGATCGCCGACCGTGGTTGCGCCGTGGGCCACGGCGACCAGGTTTACGATCATCATGGCGAGCGCCAGCGCCCCGGCCGCGATCAGCCCGGCCAGGCTTGGACGATGCTCCCGCGCAATGGCGAGTACGTTACGATATTCATCGGACTGGGTTCTGATGTTGTCGCGAAAATTCATCTTTTCCTCCACTACTCTCCCGGCGGTCCCGGCCACCGCTGAACGGGTTCATTAGGACCGCGCCCGCGTCGCAATTCATCGATACAGGGTAAAATTCGCGGCCCGTTTACCGGAGGACCAGGCGCAATTGCGATGCCATCGGGCAAAACCCAGCAAAAAGCTCATCTTTTACCCTTTGGCCCGCGCCGAACCGCCCGCTTCGCAATTTTTTTGCAGTAATTCCTACACGCTTTGGAGTGCTCGCTGGGAGCTTCGGCCCGGTCGCCGGAGGCATCGCCCGGCGCGTGGCGCAGCGTGGCCGCCGCATTTACTGGTATGTGCGGGCGATGCTAGGTTCGAGGGCGCCGCGGCACCCGCCTTACGCGGCCATGTTCATCATGCCAGCCGAAAAACGCATCCTGGTTGCCGAAGACGACGTCGCCACCGGACAGGCGTGGAGCGAACTCATCGCCTCGTGGGGCTACCGGGTCGAAATCGCCGAGGATGGCCAGCGCGCGCTCGACCTCATCGCCAGCTACGATCCGCATATTCTGCTGCTCGACCTGCGCCTGCCGGAGAAAAACGGCCTCGAGGTGCTCGGCGAGATGCGCGAACGGGGCGTGCGGATTCCGACCGTGATGATCTCGGGCGAGGGTGAAATCGCCGACGCCGTGCAGGCGATCAAGCTGGGCGCCTATGACTACCTGCGCAAGCCGGTCGATCCGCCTCATTTGCGCGTTCTGCTCAATAACCTCAAAACCCATCTGACGATCAGCGACGAGAACCAGCGCCTGCGCCGGCGTCTGCTGCGGGCCGGAGAACTGGGCGGGATGATCGCGCAATCGGCGCCGATGCGCCGCATGATGGCGCTGATCGAACAGGTCGCGCCAAGCGCCGCGTCGGTGGTGATCCTGGGCGAGAGCGGCACCGGCAAGGAGCTGGTGGCACGCACCATTCATGAGCTGTCGCCGCGCCGCGGCGCACCCTATATCGCGATTAATTGCGCCGCGCTGCCCGAGACCCTGATGGAGAGCGAGATGTTCGGCCATGAGCGCGGCGCCTTTACCGGCGCCGACCGGCGCCGCGAGGGCTGCTTCGAGATGGCCAATGGTGGCACCCTGCTGCTCGACGAAATCGGCGAGATGAAGCCCGAGCTACAGGCCAAGATGCTCCGCGTACTCGAGGAGGGCAAGCTCCGGCGGCTGGGCGCCAGCGCGGAAGTCCCAATCGACGTGCGGGTGCTCGCCTCGACCAATCGCAATCTAGAGACGGCGATCCGCGAGGGACGGTTTCGCGAGGATCTCTATTACCGGCTCAACGTCTTCGCCATCGAAATCGCGCCGCTCAGAGATCGCGCCGAGGATATCGCGCCGCTCGCCGAACACTTCCTGCATCAGATCGGGGCGCCGGCCGGCAAGACCGTGAGCGGCTTCGAGGCCGAGGCGCTCGAGGTGCTCAAGACCTATCGCTGGCCGGGCAACGTGCGCCAGTTGCGCAACGTTATCGAGCGCGCCTTGATCGTCACGCGCGGTCCGCTGATCGGGCTCGCCGATCTGCCGGCCGATCTGCGCCGCGGGGGCGGTTCGGGTTCGACCTTCGAGGTACGCCTGGGCGCGTCGCTCGACGGCGTCGAACGAGAAGTGATCAAGCGCACGATCGAGTTTGCCGGCGGCAACAAATCGCGCGCGGCCGAAATCCTCGGGATCAGCCTCAAAACCCTCTACAACCGGCTCGAACGCTACTCGGGCAAAGAGCCCCACGACGCCGCCTGATCGGCCGTCCGACGCCGCGGCCGCGTTGCGCGGCGCGACCATCGATCGTCGGGCCGGTGGCCCTCGCCGGTCCGCGAGGGGCGCCGGCTACCGGCCCCTCCGACGCCGATTGTCGGCGCCCGAATACGGCAGGTAACGCTCGCCATATTTTTGCCACCCAGTGATCGAGGTGCGCTTCGACGACCGTCCGCCGCGCTTCGGCCAGACCCTCGCGAGCTACCCTGACGACCGCGATACTGGGTTATTCGCGAGTTTTGCCCCCAGGCGGCATCCGGACCCGCGATTGTCGCAAAATCGCTCACCTGATTCCTGAACAGGGCATGGACCTTGCTCGTATATGAGTACCGCCGGTCCGACGGTCGGCATGGTCGGTTTTCACAGCATCGATTGGCTGATCGAGCGCGACCAAGCTGGCGCAGTTCGTCCGCGTCGTCCGCTCGATCCAGGATTACTGACTCGAAATCGTGAAATTGCCAAATCACATGGACATCGATGGCTAGCGAATTAATCAGGGCACTGCTGATCGAGGACAATCCGGGTGACGCGCGCATGGTGTGCGAGACGCTGGCGAGGTCGCGCATAGCGCGCTTCGAGATCGAGCAGGTCGAGCGGCTCGACGCCGCCGTGGTGCGTCTGCGCCGGCCCGGAATCGAGGTCGTGCTGCTCGACCTCACGCTGCCCGACTCGCAAGGTCTCGAGACCATCGCACGGCTCAAGCAGGCCGCGCCCAATGTGCCGATCGTCGCGTTGTCGATCATCGACGACGAGCATCTGATGCACGACGCGGTCAAATGCGGGGGCGAGGATTTCCTGATCAAAGGCACCTTCAGCACCGAATCGCTGGTGCGCTCGATCCGCTACGCTATCGACCGCCAGGCGGCGCAGGCCGAACTGGCCCAGGCGCGCGATTCGGCGCTCGAGTCGGCCCGCCTGCGGGCCGAGTTCCTGGCCAACATGAGCCACGAGATCCGCACGCCGCTCAACGGGCTAATCGGCATGACCCGGCTGCTGATCGATACTCGCCTGACCACCGAGCAGCGCGAAATGATCGACATCGCGCGGGTCAGCGCCGATGCGCTGCTCAAAATTGTCAACGACATCCTGGACTTTTCCAAAATCAGCGCCGGCAAAGCGGTGATCGAGGAGATCGATTTCGACCTCGGCACCGCGGTCGAGAGCGTGCTCCAGATGTTTATCGGGCAGGCCCAGAGCAAAGGTCTGGCGCTCGATTCGTTTATCGACGGCGGCGTGCCGGTACTGCTGCGCGGTGACGCCGGGCGCCTGGGCCAGGTGTTGAACAATCTGGTCGGTAACGCGGTGAAATTCACCCAGCGCGGCGAGGTCACGGTGCGCGTCGGACGAGTCAGCGAAACCGCCGACGAGATTGTCTTGCGCTTCCAGGTGCGCGATACCGGCATCGGGATTCCACTCGAGGGCCAGCGCTATATCTTCCAGGCCTTTGCGCAAGCCGATACCTCGACCACGCGGCAGTTCGGCGGCACCGGCCTGGGCCTCGCCATTTCGGCTCAATTGGTCGAATTGATGGGCGGCAATATCGGCGTCCAGAGCGAAGCCGGCGGTGGCGCGGCCTTTTGGTTCACCTGCGCATTGCGCAAGCAGCCAGCCGCGACCCAGCACGCGAGCAGCGCGCGCGTGCGCCTTGAGGGGGTCCGTGTGCTGGTCGCCGAGCATAGTCCCACCAGCGGCCGGATGGTGCGTGATCATCTGGTGTCGTGGGGGATGCGCTGTGAGACGGTGGCAGATCCAGCCGAGACGCTAGCCGCCCTCAAGCGCGCCAGCGCGGCCGGCCAGCCCTTTGCGGCCGCCCTGCTCGACATGCAGTTTCCCAAGATGGATGGACTCGCGCTCGCCCGCCTGATCAAGGCCGACCCGGCGCTCGCACCGATCCAGTTGCTCGGCATGTATTCGCTCGGTGGACGGCCCGACGAGGGCCAGATGAAGGCCGCGGGAATTCGCGCGCAATTGCCCAAGCCGATCAAGCAATCGCAACTCTTCAACATCCTGACCGCGGTGATGGCCGCCACCGGGCATGACCCGGGGAGCGCGCCGGCCGTCCGCCGGCGCGCGCTGAAAGCGATCCGCAGCACGATCGCGCCCGAAGTGCGCGATCGCGTGCGGCTGCTGCTGGTCGAGGACAATCCGGTCAATCAGCAAGTCGCCCAGCGGCTCATCGAGCGGATCGGCTACCGCGCCACCACGGTCGAAAACGGCCGGGTCGCGCTCGAGGTCCATGCGCTTAACGACTACGACATCATCCTGATGGACTGCCAGATGCCCGAGATGGACGGCTATGCGGCGACCCGCGAAATCCGCCGCCGCGAAGGCTCCCGGCGCCATACCGTGATTATCGGGATCACCGCGCACGCCCTGGCGAGCGATCGCGAGGAATGCCTGCGCGTCGGGATGGACGACTATATCGCCAAGCCGGTCACGCCAGAGGATCTGGCCGTGATGCTCGACAAATGGGTCACGGCGGGTTCCATGGGCAAATCCGGATCAAGCGGTAATTCGGGCTCCGTCGGCAAGGCGGAGTCCGTCAGCGACTCCGGATCAAGCGAGACCGAAGATCGGGCGCCCGACGCGCCGGACGCCCGTCGGCGCACGGCGCCTGTCCACGAAATGCCCACGGTCGATGGTCCGATTTTCGACGAACCAATTTTCGAGAAGCCAATCTTGGATGACGGAGTCCTCGAGGGTCTGCGCGATTGCCAGCAGCCCGGCGAGCCCGACTTTCTATCCATGCTGATCGGCGTCTTCCTGACCGATCTGGCCGGGCGGCTCGAAGCGATTCGCGCTGCCCTGCCGCTCGGCGATGCGCGCCGGATCCGCGAGGCGGCGCATGCCCTCAAGGGCGCCAGCGGCGAACTCGGGGCGAGCCGCT
>Ga0307373_10008643_pt1 | contig 15419 bp, 18 predicted proteins | sample OX2MG_FD_202534 | JGI IMG/M metagenome (GOLD analysis project Ga0307373, IMG submission 202534) | Soil microbial communities from Risofladan, Vaasa, Finland - OX-2 | ecosystem: Environmental > Terrestrial > Soil > Coastal area > Acid sulfate soil | place: Finland: Risofladan, Vaasa | collected... | reverse complement strand
TCGCCGATCGTCGCGATGAGCGCGTTGCCGGCAAACGACTCGACGAATGTCTTCACGTAGTCCGGCGCGTACGTCAGCGCCTCGTCGGGACCAAGCTCGATCATCGCGTGGCGAACGTGCCCGTCGGTGTAGTTGACGTGGACGTACGAGGCGCCGGCCTTGTACGCGGCGCGTGCGAGGGCGCGAGCGACATCCACGTGCTCGAGGTTCGGGACGATGAAGACCTCCTGGCCGGGCTGGACGTTCGCGCCCAGTCCGACGACGAGCTCCGCGTACCGCTCGAGCCGTTCGTCCATGCCGTGATCCTACGGAAGAGTCAGTCGAGCCAACCGCCGTACCGGACGGACTTCTTCGCTCGCGGCAGATCCGCGTACGCCTCGAGCGGATCGGCCGTCTCCCGCCCGACCGAGACGCCGTGGCGGGCGGCGAGCTCGGAGACGGGATAGACGACGCCCTGCGAGACGCCCTTGCCGTTGCCGCGCGCCCCGACGGCGAGGACGACCGACGGCCCGTCGCCGGCCCCGACGATCATGTGGGCGACGCCGGGCGGGCAGTGGACGAAGTCCCAGCGGCCGAGCCGGCGCTCCTGCTCGGAGACGTTGAGGATGCATTCGCCGTCGAGGACGAGGAAGTCCTCTTCGTGGCCCGGCTCGAGGTGGTAGCGGCCGAGGCTCTGGCCGGGCTGGAGGACGTTGAGGTTGATGCCGACCTGGAGAAACGGCAGCTTCCCCTCGAAGGGGCAGTAGACGCCGAGCGGCCCCCACTCCTTCCAGCGTGCCTCGGTCGCGTTGACGACGAACCAGCCGCGCTCGGCCGGGATCAAGCCACCGTTCGCCTCGACGAGCCGTGCCTCCCCGGCATCAACCATCTAGGCGGCCGAGACCGCTTCGGCGTCCTCGCGGGGCAGCCGCCGGGAGACGACCTGCGAGATTCCGTCGCCGCCCATCGTCACGCCGTACAGGACGTCGGCGGCCTCCATCGTCCGCTTCTGGTGCGTGATGACGACGAACTGCGCGCGGTCGGAGTAGCGGCGGAGGAGCTCGACGAAGCGCCCGATGTTCGTGTCGTCGAGCGCGGCCTCGACCTCGTCGAGGAGGTAGAACGGGCACGGCCGCGCGAGGAAGAGCGCGAAGAGGAAGGAGATCGCGCCGAGCGCCTTCTCGCCGCCGGAGAGGAGCGACAGCCGCTGCACGCGCTTGCCGACCGGCCGCAACTCGACCTCGACGCCCGGCTCACCGTCTTCGTCCTCGGGGTCAGTCAGGCGCAGCCGGCCCTCGCCGCCGGGGAAGAGCGTCCCCGCGACCTCGGCGAAGTTCTTCTGCACCGCGTCGAACGTCTCGGTGAAGCGGCGCGCGACCGTGTCGGCGAGCTCCTTGCTGAGCTTCTCGAGCTCGGCGAGGCTGTCCTCGAGGTCGATGCGCTGCGCGGCGAGCTCCTCGAGACGCACCTTCTCGGCTTCGTACTCCTCCTTCGCGAGCGGATTGACGGCGCCGAGGGCCTCGCGGCGCCGCTCGAGGCGCTCGACCGTCGCGGCGAGGGCGTCGCGGTCGTCTCCCTCGGCCGCCTCGTCGGCGCCTGTCGCTTCGAGCCGGCGGCGCGCCTCGTCGGCCTCGGCACCGAGGCGCGCGGCCTCGATCTCGACGGCGGAGGCGGACTCGGTCACGGCGGCGAGCTCCTGGCGCAGCTCGACCTCGGCCGCCCCGAGCTTGCGGAGCTCCGCGCCGAGCTCGCCGGCGCCGGCGGCTCCCGCGTCCCCCTCGCCGCGCAGCGACGCCTCGAAGCGCTCGGCGGAGATGTCGATGGCACGCACAAGCCGTTCGGTCAGCGCGATGACGCGGACGGTGCGCGGATCGTTCTCGAGCGCGTACGCGCTGTCGGGGATGCGGGAGTCGCGGCGCGCCGTCACCTCGTCGAGCTCGGCCGCGAGCTTGCGGCGCCGCGCCTGCATCTCGAGGAGCAGCGCTTCGGCCGTCTCGCCGGCGAACCAGAGCTCGCCGCTCGCCGGGTCGTAGCCGAAGCCCTCGACCGTGACCGCCGCGACCGGTGAAGCGAGCAGCTCCTCCTTCGGCACGACGGGAAGCTCGGCCTCGCGCTTGCCGATGACGACCGTGAGCGAGCCGAGGCCCGCGTCGCGCGCCCGCTCGAGGAGAGCGAAGGCGGCGTGCGCGTCGTCGGCGACGATCGCCGACGCGCGCTGGCGGAGCGACGCGACGACGGCGCGCTCCATACCCGGTTCGACCTCGAGCAGCGAGAACGCGATGCGCTCGCCCTCTTCCGCGAGCGCCCGGGCGGCCGGAGGTAGCCCCTCGCCTTCGGCGAGCGCGCGGTCGAGCGCGCGGAGCCGTTCCTCGAGGAGCCGGGCCTGCTCGCCGAGAGCCTCGCGCTCGCTGCGCACGCGGTCGTCGAGGACGCGGCGCGGCTGCTCGGCGGCGGCACGGAGCCGAGTGAGGCGGGCCTCGGCCGACTCGCGGCGCAGCGCGAGCCGTTCGGCCGCGCTGCGCAACCGGTAGAGAGCCTGGAGCGCCTGCTCGCGCGAGCCCGCGGCGTCGGCGAGCTTCTCCTCCGCCGCGGCTCGCTCGGCGAGCACCTCCGCGAGACGCGTCTCGACACCTTTCTTCGCAGCGGCCGCCGTCACGCGGCGCGCGTCGATCTCGTGGAGTCGGACGCCGAGCGCCGCGAGATCGAGCTCGGCGATGCGCGCGTGGATGCGGGCGATCTCGTCGCGGAGCTTCTCGGCGCGCTCGGCAGCCGTCGCCTGCAGCGCGAGCGGCCGGAGCCGCTTCCGCACCTCCGCCTCGACGTCGCGCGCGCGCTCGACCTCGATCGCGACGCGGGCGAGCTTGAGCTCGGCGCGGTGGCGGCGCGCCTTGAAGCGCCCGAGCCCCGCGGCCTCCTCCACGAGCGCGCGCCGCTCGGCCGGACGCGACGCGAGGATCGCCTCGACCTTCCCCTGGCTGATGATCGAGTGCATCCCCTGCCCGAGCCCGAGGTCGGCGAGCAGCTCGACGAGGTCGATGCGTCGCACGGGAGCCTTGTTGACGAGGTACTGGCCCTCGCCGCCGCGATGGAGCCGGCGCGCGACCGAGAGCTCCGCGTAGTCCACGGGCAGCGTCCCGTCGCCGTTGTCGAAGAGGAGCTCGACCTCGCAGAAGTCGCTGCCGCCGCGGCTCGCGCCGCCGGCGAAGAGGACGTCGTCGGGCTTCTCCGCGCGCAGCTCGTTCGGGCTCAGCGAGCCGGCGGCCCAGCGGATCGCGTCGGAGACGTTCGACTTGCCGGAGCCGTTCGGCCCGACGATGACGCCGACGCCCGGCTCGAGCCGGATCTCGACGGGCTCCGGGAAGGACTTGAAGCCACGCAGCTTGACCGCGCGAAGGTGCACTCCGTGAACCTAACGAGGTGCGCGGACGGCGCTACGCCGGGGTGTCGTCGCCCTCGCGGGCGAGCGGAGCGTCCTCGTCGGCCTGCTCCGGCTCCTCCTCGTGGAAGAGCTCGAAGATGCCGCGCCGTCCCTGCTCGGGCTCCTCGACAGTGAGGCGCCGCAGGCGCAGCTCGGACTTCGTCGGACGCCGCTCGGACACGAGTGGCCCAGAGTGCCACACGTTTGGCGTTATCGCCGGATGCCGGTGACGAGCAGGTACTCGCGCTCGTCGAGATAGCTCCCGTCGGGCTGCCGGCCCTTCTCGAAATGCTCGCGGCCCGCGAGGACGAATACATCGCGACGGTCGGGCTCGAGGTTGTCGAGCATCATCTTCACCGGGCCGAAGCGCGGCGCGAAGTACTCCCACGCGCGCTCGGGCGACTCGTCCTCGAAGCGCGAGATACGCCGCTCGATCGTCAACTCGAAGGAGTCGCCGAGCAGGTCGCGGACGTGCTGCTCCTGCCCCCACTCCGCCGGCCGTCCGGCGCCTGGCGGAAGCGGAGGCGAGAACTCGGCGAAGACCTTGAACATCTCGCCGACGGTTCCCTCCGGCGTCCAGGCGGAGAACCCGAGCCGCCCGCCCGGCCGGGTCGTGCGCGCGAGCTCGCGGGCGGCGGCGGCATGATCGGGAGCGAAGATCATCCCGACGGACGACGACACGACGTCGAAGCTCGCATCCTCGACGTCGAGGTTCTCGGCGTCGCCGACCCGGTAGTCGATACCGAAGCCACCGGCCTCGGCGCGAGCCTTCGCGACCTCGATGAGCCGCGTCGAGAGATCGATGCCCGTCACATCGGCGCCGGCGCCGGCGGCGAGCTCGCAGAGGTTCCCCGCCCCGCAACCGACGTCGAGCCAGCGCTCGCCCGGCTGTGGCGCGAGCGCCTCGGCGATCGCGACGTGCATGTCGTGGATCGACTCCGCGACATCTTCGAACGCCCCCGCCGACCACACGGCGGACTGCACCTGCTTGAACAGCGTGAAGTCCGGCATGGCCGAATTCTTACAAGCTCGCCTCGACCTTTGCCAGCGCCCGGCGGGCGGCTTCCTGCTCGGCGTCCTTCTTCGTCCGCCCCTCGCCACGGCCGACCTCCTCCCCGTCCACGACGGCGGCGCACGTGAAGTGGCGGTCGTGTGCCGGGCCTTCGGTCGCGATCTCGGTGTACGTCACGCGGCGGCTTGTTCGCGCGAGGAGCTCCTGGAGGTCGGACTTCGGATCGACGCGCGAGGAGACCGCGGTCTCGATGTGCTCGGCGAAGGCGCCGACGATCGCGCCCTCGATCGCCGCGAAGCCGTGCTCGAGGAAGAGCGCTCCGAGCACCGCTTCGAGGACGGCGCCGACGACGCTCGGCGTCGCGCCCAGGCGCTTCGCGTCGTCCTCCAACCCGGCGGGCGCACGTGCGATCAGTCGCTCCCCGAGCCCGAGCTTCTCGCCGACGACGGCGCACGTCGCGCGCGAGACGACGTGCGCCCGCGCCTTTGTCAACTGCCCCTCCGGGAAGTCGGGATAGCGCTCGTACAGCGCGCTGGCGACCGCGAGCTCGAGCACGCTGTCGCCGAGGAACTCCAGGCGCTCGTACGACGCTGCGCGGTCGTCCGCCCACGAGGCGTGCATGAAGACGACCTCCGCCGGCACGGGCGGCAGGTCGTCGATCAGCCGGGCAAGCGCGCTACTGGTGGCTGGTGACGTAGTCGACCGCCTGGCCGACAGTCGTGATCTTCTGCGCGTCCTCGTCCGAGATCTTGATCCCGAACTGGTCCTCGAGCTCCATGATCAACTCGACGAGATCGAGCGAGTCGGCGTCGAGATCCTCCTGGAAGGAGGCCCCGTCGGTGATCTCCGCCTCGTCGATACCGAGCTGCTCGGTGAGGACTTCCTTGACCCGTTCGTAGACTTCCTCGCGCGAAGCTGCCATGTCACCTCATTTGAGTTGGGGAGCCGGAAAGCGCGCCGATCATACAGGGTTGGACTGGACAGACAGACGTGCAGCAAGCCGCCCTACGACGTCGTGCTCGACGCCGCGGGCCGCGAGGCGGATCGCATTCGCGATCGCGGTGGACGACGAGTTGCCGTGCGCGATCACCACAAGCCCCTTGAGGCCGAGGAGGTAGGCGCCGCCGTACGTGTCGGGATCGAGCCGCGAGCGAAGCCGGCGCGCGGCCGGGCGAATGAGAAGGCCGCCGAGCTTCGTGGTCGTGGACGCCTCGATCTCGGCGCGGAGGCCGGTGAGGACGGAGCGGATCGTCCCCTCGACGGTCTTGAGCGCGACGTTGCCCGTGAAGCCGTCGGTGACGAGGACGTCGGCGGCGCCTTCGAGGATGTCGCGGCCCTCGGCGTTGCCGCGGAAGTCGAGGTCGGACGCGGCGAGCAGCGCGTGCGCCTCGAGCGTGAGCTGGTTGCCCTTCTCCGCCTCCTCGCCGATCGAGAGGAGCCGCACCGTCGGCTGCGCGAGGCCGAGGATCTCCTCGGCGAAGACGGCGCCCATCGTCGCGAATTGCAGGAGATGCTCCGGGCGGCAGTCGGCATTCGCGCCTGCGTCGACGAGGACGCACGGGCCGTTCTTCGCGGGGATCGGGACGGCGATCGCGGGCCGGCGCACTCCCTGGAGGCGGCGGATCTGGACGAGGCCGGCGGCGAGCATCGCTCCGGTGTTCCCCGGCGAGACGACGGCGTCGGCCGCTCCGTCGGCGACCGCCTTCACCGCGCGGACGAGGGAGCTGTCCTCTCTCGTGCGCAGCACGTCGGCCGGCTTCTCGTCCATGCCGACGACCTGCGTGGTCGTGACGAGCTCGAGCCCGCGCGTGTCGAGGCCGGCCGAGCCGAAGATGACCGGCTCGATGCCGTCGGCGCGCGCAGCGAGCGCGCCTTCGACCACGGCCTCAGGACCGCGGTCTCCTCCCATCGCGTCGACCGCGACCCTGGTCATGGAGTGGAGCTTACGGAGCCTGGCTGCGGAGCGGTTCGACCTCGCGGCCCTTGTACGTGCCGCAGGTCGGGCAGACGCGGTGCGGGCGCTTCGGCTGGTGGCACGTCGGGCAGACGTTCACCTTCGGCGCCTCGATCTTGTGCGTCGCGCGCCGCTTGTCGCGCCGGGATTTCGATGTTTTCCGCTTCGGGACAGCCATGATGCGAGCGGCATGGTAGCCGAGCCCCTCCTGAAGCTGTTCGACGAGCAGATGCGCCCGCACGGGGTCGTCCCCGGCGGCGGCTGGACGATGGTCTTCCGCGCTCCCGACGACGGCGACGTCGAGAGGCTCCTCTCCGAGCTCCGGGCGCACGAGGGCTACCGCGAGTGGAAGTACTACGAGCACGACGGGCCGGAGCTCCGGGAGCGGCTACTCGCCGCCGGCCTCGAGCCCGAAGACGAGGAGACGGTGCTCGTCGCCGAGTCAGCCTCGATCCCGCCGCCGCCCGCAGACGTCGAGCTCCGGAAGGACCGCGACGCCTTCACGGCCCTCGTCCACGCGATCTTCGGCGATCGCGGTCACGGCTTCCCGGAGCACGCAATTCCGGTCGTCGCCTTTGTCGAGGGAAAGCCGGTCTCGGGCGGACGGGTCGACCTCGAGCCGGGAGTCGACTTTGCCGGGATGTTCGGCGGGGTCACGCTGCCCGAGTTTCGCGGCCGCGGGCTCTACCGCGCGACCGTCGCGCGCCGCGCGGAGCTCGCGCGCGAGGCCGGCTTCCCCTACCTCTACGTCGACGCGCTGCCGACGAGCAGGCCGATCCTCGAGCGGGTCGGCTTCGCGAAACTCACGACGACGACTCCGTTCGAAGTTCGTTGAGCGCAGCCCAGCGCGGGTCGACCGTCTCCTCGACGTGCTCGTGCGGCTCGACGTTGAGGTTCTTGCCGCAGACGGGACAGAGCCCGGCGCAGTCGGGGTCGTGGAGGATCTGGACGGGCAGCGCAAGAACGACGGCGTCGTGCGCCCACTGGGAGAGGTCGAGCTGCTCGTCGACGAGGTACTCGGTCCGCTCGTCCTCGCTCTCGGGCTTCGTCGCGCTGTACTCGCGCAGCCGCAGCTGGAGCGCAAGCTCGGCGTCCTCGAGGCAGCGGAAGCACGGCCCGTGAAGCGAAATGTCGAACGCGAGCTCGAGCACGGTGCCGCTCTGCGCGCGCGTCACGACGAGCTCGGCCGCGACGGGATTCGGGCGCGGGACGTACTCCTGCCCGGCGAGGTGGATCGGCTCGAGATCGATCTCGACGCGCTCCCGAGCCTGGTCACCGGCACGAAGCCGAAGCTTGCGAAGGTCGAAAGTGGTCACGGAGCCACCGTAGCGCGGCGGCTCGGCGCTACTTCGAGCGGTCGATAATCGAACGAGCGACCGCGCGAACGAGATCGTGATCGCCGGAGACCTCGACCCGAGTCTCGCCGATGGCGAAGGTGAGGACCCAGTCCGCCGGGTTGATGGAAAAACGGGTTGCCCGGAACTCCGCTGCCCGAACACCGTCCAGATCGAATGGCTGGACACTCGGCGTCGGACGCCACAATCTCGGCCGCCACGCCAAGGCCCTCTCGTACACGAGGTTCAGCGCGCTCCGCGGAAGCGATATGTAGATGGCGCAGCCGCGTTCGTCCACCACTGCACGGCGGGAGCCGGGGGGGCACGTGCCGAACGCCGTAACGCGAGCTCCTCGCCGCGCAACCAGCAAGGGATCGGGCAGCACGACCGGAGCACCGAAAGTCGCGGATGCATCGCGCAGACGAAGGTGCTTGACCGGCACGGCGCCAGGAGGGATCAGGTCATTGGTCGGCGGCGCTGACGGCTCTTGGTCGACGATCGACTGAGCAACCGCTTGCAGCGTTGCAGTCTCGTAATGACCCAAGACGCTGACCACAGTGCCGTTCTCCACGAACTCGATCGCTCCGAAATTCTGGTGGAGTTGGTCGGAGTTCTGCAATGTCGCGAGGGCGGGGACGCCGTCGAGGTCGATCACGCTCATCGAATCCGGACTCTGCTTCGCCTCGGTCTCGTACATCTGAGGCACCGGCTGCGGATATCGGATTGGCCGCTCGTAGTTGACGATCAGCCCCGATCGGGGGAACGTGACTGCGACGTCCACCACGGGCCCTGTGCGCTGGGTCCAGACCGCGCCTATCTCGGACGGGCTGGCCAGCGAGTTGTCGGGAAGGACGATCTGCGCGCCGAGTACCTGCCTCGCATCCGAGAGCGTGATCTCCTTGGCGTCCGGATGAGGGAGTGGATGCGCAAGCGTCGGCAGTGGCTCAGAAGATCTCGCGCCTCCGGATTGCTGCTTAGGCGAACCGCCGAAGGCAAATGCACCAATCAGCGAGGCGGCGATCGCTCCCGCGAGAACCGCAGTCGCCAGAACGAAACGGCGCCGTGGTCGGCGACCCGCCAGGACCGAGTCCGGCAGCGAGAAGCCGCCCAGATCCTCCGCTCGAACCGGATTCGCCTCCGCCAGCAGTCTCATGGCATCGATCTCGTTCACTCATGTCCTCCAACCACTGAATGTCCGGCCACCGGTTCTTCTTTCGCCAGCTGCTCTTCGAGGCGCTTGCGGGCGCGGTGGAGGCGGATCGCCGCGGCGTTCTCCGTGCAGTCGAGCGCGACTGCGAGCTCGGCTCCGGTGAGTCCCTCCCACGCGGCGAGGCGGAGGATCTCCTGGTCGTCTCGGCGCAACTGCTTCAGCGCGGCTACGACCTCTGGCAGGTCGGAGCGTTCGTCGCGGGCCGGAGGCGGGAGCTCACGTAACCGCGACCGCAGCGCCACGACCCGGCGCAACGAGCGGCGCTGGTTCGCGAGCACGCGCGCGGCGATTGCGTAGAGCCACGGGAGCTCGAACTCCGCCGACGGCTTGTCGCCGTACCGCCGCCACGCGACCGTGAACGTCGAGGAGACGATGTCCTCGGCGTCCGCCCGCTGCCCCGTGCGGCGCAGCGCGTACGCGAGGACGTGCCGGTGATGCTCGGCCCACAGGCGTCGGAAGTCCTCCTCCACGGGCCTCACTCTGAACCTCTGTCCGGCTCAGAGCGAAGCTTTCGCTCAGCGAGGCAGGACAGGCGGCGCGAGCTGCGGCCTGCCGGGCACCGGGAGCGGCCGGACCGGCTCGGAGCTCTTCCGCGCACGCGGCGCGCGGGCGAGGACGAGCATCCCGACCGAGGCGAGGATCACGGCGCCGGCGGCGATCTCCCGGCCGCTGACCCTCTCGCCGGCGAAGAGCCAGCCGAGGCCGACCGCGATTGCCGGGTTGACGTACGCGTACGTCGAGACGACGACACTCGATGTGCGGCTCTGCAGGAGCCAGCCGTACGCGGTGTACGCGACGATCGAGCCGATCACGATGAGATAGGCGAACGCTCCGAGCGACTCGGCCGAGACCGCGGCGAGATGCACCTGGCCGAGCTCGCCCGAGGCGACTCCCGCGATCGCGAGCAAGGCGGCGCCGCAGAGCATCTGCATCGCCGTGGAGAGGAACGATGCGCGCGGCAGCGGCGCGACGCGTGCATAGGCGGAGCCCGCAGCCCACGCGAACGCGCCCGCGAGCAGCACGGCAGCACCGATCGGGTCGATGTGCGCGCTCGGGCCGACGAGGAGCACGACTCCGAACAGCCCGGTCGCGATCCCGGCGAGCGCGCCGAGCGAGAGCCGGACGCCGAAGATCGTGCGGTCGAGCAACGCGCTGAAGAGCGGGACGCTCGCAACGAGCAGCGCCGTCAGCCCGGAGGCAACTCGCTGCTCTGCCCACGCGACAGAGCCGGTCTCGACGAAGAGAAGAAGCGCGCCGACGATGGCGGCAGCCGTCCACTCCCGCCTGCCCGGCCGCGTCGTCCGGATGTCCCCGCGCCACCACGACCAGCCGTACAGGAGCGCACCCGCCACGCCGAAGCGCACCGCGAGCATGAGCAGCGGCGGCAGCGTCCGGTCGGCGACGGCGATCGCGAGGTAGGTCGATCCCCAGACGACGTAGACGGTGGCGAGTGCGATGGCGACCTTCGTGCGCATGCCTCCAGCGTGCCGGCGCGCACCGATCAGGGCAAGTCACGTTATCGTTCATGTTGATTATGAGCGCTAATGAATGGCTGGGCATCGAATTGCGCCATCTCGCCGCTCTCGAGGCGGTCGTCCGGACGCGGTCGTTCGGAGCCGCGGCACGTGAGCTCGGCTATACGCAGTCGGCCGTGAGCCAGCAGATCGCCCAGCTCGAGCGCGTCGTCGGGCAGCGGCTGTTCGACCGGCCCGGCGGGCCGCGGCGCGTGGAGCCGACCGAGGCCGGACTCCTCCTGCTCGGCCACGCCGACGCGATCGTGGCGCGCCTCGACGCGGCCCGCGCCGACATGGCAGCCCTGGCCGAGGGCGCCGCGGGCACGCTGCGGGTCGGCGTCTTCCAGAGCGTCGGCGCGAACCTCCTCCCCGCGCTCGTCCGGCGTTTCCGCGCGCAATGGCCGCTCGTCGGCGTCCGGGTGCGCGAGGAGAGCGACTCGAATGAGCTCCTCCGTCTCGTCGAGCACGGCGAGCTCGACCTCGCATTCGCCGAGCTGCCGCTGCCCGGCGGGCCGCTCGAGTGGACGGAGCTGCTGCACGACCCCTACGTCCTGCTCGTGTCCGCGCGGTCGGAGCTCGCGGCGCGCGACTCGGCGCCCTCGTTACGGGAGGTCGCGAAGCTGCCGCTGCTCGGCCGCCGCTCGACCGACGAGCCCGAGCGTCATCTCGCCGGCCGTGTCCCCAACCTCAACGTCGTGTTCCGCACCGACGACAACGGCACGCTGCAGGCGCTCGTCGCGGAGGGTCTCGGCGTCGCGATCGAGCCGCTCCTCGTCGTCGACCAGAAGGATCGCGCGGTGAAGGCGCTGCCGTTCGGGACGCGGATCCCGCCGCGCACGATCGTGCTCGCGTGGCATCGCGACCGCTACCGCTCGCCCGCGGCGCAGGCGTTCGTCGAGCTCGCGCGCGAGCTTGCCGCGAACGACAGCTAGGAACGCCGTCTAGTAGCCGGAGTTGTCGTCGGCGAAGTCGCCATTCGCCGGGCCGCCGAGACCCGCGACGACGGACTCCTGCGAGCGCTCGTGCAACCGCTCGCGGCCGCGGCGCACCGCGACGAGGAAGCGCTCGAGATTGACCTCGAGGGAAGCGAGCTGGTTGTCGGCCCAGTCCTCCATCTCCATCTTCATCTCGTGGGCACTGCGGCGGGCGTCCTGCACGATCTCGTCGGCCTGCCGCTCGGCGATCTTGACGATCTCCGTCTGCGACGCCTCGCGCACGGCCTGCTCACGCGCCTCGGCGAGGAGCCGGTCGACCTCGCGCTTCGCCTCGGCGAGCATCTCCTGGCGTTCCTTGACGATCCAGCGCGCCTGCTTGATCTCTTCCGGGATCGTCGCGCGCATCTGGTCGATGATTTCGTAGATCTCGTCGCTCTCGACCCGAACCTGGTCGGTGAGGGGGACGGACTTCGCGTTGTGCACGAGGTCGTCGAGCTTGTCGATCAGTACGAGTACGTCCATTAGCCGGGGAGTCTAGCCAGCCGAGCGGCGATCGCAATCTAGAAGTGCTGCAAAAGCCATGCGTGCACGTCAGGGACGCGATCTCTGAGCAGCGTGAGATGTCCCTCGGTGTCGCTGATCTCCGCCTCGACTCCCGGAATCCGCTCGGCGAGCCAGCGGCCGTGCGCCGGCGGCACCATAAGGTCATCCGTCCCTTGCAGCAGCAGGACGGGGACGCGGATTGCGGCGACGTCGAATCCCCACGGCTTGACGAGCGCGAGGTCGTCGTCGCGCCAGCCCTCGATCCGCTCACCGGTTCCTTCGTACATGACCCTGAATCCCCACGCGGCGAACTCGGGGGTCATCGCCTCCCGGTCGAGCGGCGAGAGAACGGTGAGCATCGCCTCGCGCAGCCCGTCAGGCCCGCCCGAGAACAGCTCGACCTGACTGCGCCGGACGGCGGCCTCGTGCACCTCGCCGCCCTCGAGCAGGAGCCCGAACTCCTGGACGTTCAGCTCGCCCATCCCCGCGAGGAAGTCGAGATCGTCGACGCCGTACGGCCCCGAAGAGGCGAGAGTTGCCGCGGCGACGCAGCGGTCCGGGAGAAGCGCAGCGCAGGCGAGCGCGTGCGGGCCGCCGCCGGAGTGGCCCCACGTTGCGAAGCGGTCGGCGCCGAGGATGTCCAACAGATCCGCGACGTCGGTCGCGGCGTCGGCGAACGAGCGGCCGAACTTCGCCGACGAGCCGCCGTAGCCGGCCCGATCGAATCCGATCAGGCGGATGCCGCGGGCCCGGGCGTCGTCGATGTGGTCGGGATGGAGCCTCCCGCACGCCGGTGTGCCGTGATGGAAAACGACGGCGTGACCGTCGGGGTCGCCCTCGTCGTGGACGTGGAGCGTGCGGCCGTCGGGGAGCGTGACGTCGTACTCGCTCACTGGGCGAGCAGCCAGTCGTGTACCTCGGGGATGCGGGCGTAGAGGCTGAGGTGGCCTTCCTCCTCGAGCAGCCGCGCGTCAACCCCTGGTATCCGCGCGGCGAGCCAGCGGCCGTGCTCGACGGGCACGAACCTGTCCTGTACGCCGTGCACGAGGAGCACGGGGACGCGAATGGCGCCGAGATCGAAGCCCCAGTCGTGAACGAAGGCGAGGTCGTCGTCGACCCAGCCGTCGACGCCACCGCCCGCGAGCGCGTCGGAAAAGGTCTGACCGAGGAAGCCCTGCAGCTGCGGCAGGATCGCGAGGTCGGGAGGGCAGAAGAGCGTGTCGAATCCGCTCTCCTCTCCACCCAGCATCGCCGCCGCCTCCTGCTCGAGCAGCGCGCGGAGCGGTTCCTCTCCCGCGAGCGACGTCTCGAACTCGACGATGTTCCCTTCGCCCTGCCCCGCATACCAGTCGAGGCCCTCGGCGCCGTACGGCGCGGGCGCGCCGATGCTTGCGGCGGCGGTCACGCGGTCGGGAAGGAGCGCCGCACACGCGAGCGCGTGCGGGCCGCCGCCCGAGATCCCCCACGTCGCGAACTCGCCGATCCCGCGCTCGTCGGCGAACCGCGCGACCGCCTCGGCCACCCATGCGACGTCGCGGCCCTCGGCGCGCGGCGTCTCGCCGTAGCCGGGACGCTGGAAGCCGACGAGGTCGATGCCGCGCCGCTTCGCGTCCTCCGCCCACGGATCCCAGAGCCTGGAGCTCGAGGGAGTGCCGTGGTGGAAGATGACCGTCGTCACTCGCCGGGCCGTTCGGGCGTCCCCGGGCGTCCGTCGGGGAAGAGCTCGGCGAGCCGCCTTGCGACCGGCCCGGGCACGAGCGCGGAGACGTCGCCGCCGAACGCTGCGATCTCCTTCACGCCGCTCGAGGAGACGAAGCTCACCTGCGGGCTCGCCATGACGTAGACCGTCTCGATCTCCGGCGCGAGCGTGCGGTTGAGCTGGTTCATCTGGAACTCCCACTCGAAATCGGAGATGACGCGGAGGCCCTTGACGATCACCTTCGCGTCCCACTTGTGCGCGAAGTCGACGACGAGCTCACGGAAGACGTCGATCTCGATGTTGTCGTGGCCGGCGAGCGCGCCCCGGAGGAACTCGACCCGCTCCTCGACGGTGAACATCGGCTCCTTGTGCTGCGGGTTGCCGACGACGCCGACGACGACGCGGTCGAAGATGCCGGCTGCGCGCGCGATCACGTCGACGTGCCCGTTCGTCACCGGGTCGTACGAGCCCGGCGCGATCGCGGTTATCACTGTTTCTCCGCTCCGGCCCCGTACATGCCGGGGCCTTCGCTCTTTGCCGGCTCCGTCGAGCCTACGCCGCCGAGTGCCTCGAAGATCGTCACGCGCGTGTTGCCGTACTTCCGGGACGTGCGCACGGGGAGCGGCAGCTCGGGCTCGCTCCGCGCGTCGGTCTCGAAGACGACGAGGCCGTCCGGCGCGAGCAGCGCGGGAAGATGGTGGGCGAGGCGGGGCTGGATGTCGTCGAGCATGCCGTAGGGAGGGTCGACCAGCACGAGATCGTACTTCGCGCCCGCCATCGACTCCTGTGCGAGCGTGAAGAGCGCGTCCCCGCGGACGACGCGCGCGCCCGTGAGCCGCAGCTTCTCGAGGTTCCGCTCGACCGCGCGGATCGCGTCGCGGTCGCTGTCGACGAAGACTGCGCTCGTCGCGCCGCGCGAGAGCGCCTCGATCCCGAGCGCGCCCGAACCGGCGAAGAGGTCGAGGACGCGCGCGCCGTCGAGCGGGCCGACGAGGTTGAAGATGTTCTCGCGGACGCGATCCGACGTCGGCCGCGTGTCGGTGCCGCGCGGCGCGACGAGCGTGTGCCCCTTCCTGCTCCCGGCGATGACGCGCATGGGAGGATCGTAGGAGGCTCTCACACGATGGTGCTCGCCGTGGGGGCGCGCTGGGCGTCGCGAGGCAAGGACGCAGGGAACGCTGCATCGCGGCGATCCAGCGCGTCAGCCGCGGCACAGCAGCCATGGTGTGAGAGCCTCCTCTGCATGGCGACGTTCTCCCTCGTTCACGGTGCGTGGGGTCTCGGCTTGCAGTGGGATCTCGTTCGCGCCGAGCTCGAGGCGCGCGGACACGAGGTGTTCACGCCGGACATGCCGTGCGAGGACGTCGACGCGGGGGTCGACGAGTACGTGGCCGCCGTGCCGGCGTGCGACGTCGTGGTCGGGCACTCGCTCGGCGGCCTGACGATCCCGTACGTCGACGCCGGCAAGCACATCTTCGTCTGCGCCCTCGTCGGCGTCGACGACATGCGGTGGGATGACGTCTTCGTCGAGGGTTTCGCGGCCGGCCGCGAGCGGGACGAGCTCGGCCGCTCGTACTACCCCGATCCCGCGGTGGCGGCGGCGGAGATGCAGTACCCGCCCGAGCACGCCCACCTCGCCGAGCTGCTGCGGCGTCAAGCGCCCTACGGAACGGATCCGCGCCGCCCCGAGCACCCGGCGTACATCGTCTGCTCGCGAGACGCCGTGATCCGTCCCGACTGGCAGCGCCAGGCGGCGAGGGACGTGCTCGGCGTCGAGCCGATCGAGCTCGACGCGGGCCACATGCCGATGCTCAATGGCCC
>Ga0307373_10008641_pt1 | contig 15420 bp, 13 predicted proteins | sample OX2MG_FD_202534 | JGI IMG/M metagenome (GOLD analysis project Ga0307373, IMG submission 202534) | Soil microbial communities from Risofladan, Vaasa, Finland - OX-2 | ecosystem: Environmental > Terrestrial > Soil > Coastal area > Acid sulfate soil | place: Finland: Risofladan, Vaasa | collected... | reverse complement strand
GCGCGGGCCCGGCGTCCCTGGTCCCGCTCCCGTTCGAGACCGTCCAGCAGATCTGTGGCTCGTACGACCGGGGGACATGCAAGGCGAGGAAGCGTGCGCCGTGCGAGCCCATGCCGTGTCCGTACCTCGCGCGTGGGCCCCACACCGCGCCCCGACCGGACAAGGACGCCATCGACCGGCGCGCCTTCACCATCCGGGGGATGGTGGCCGGTGCCGTGGCGGTGGCGGCCGTCCTCGGCGCCGGCCTGGCGGCCGGGCTCGGGCGGCTCGTCGGCGGTGCCACCCAACGGTCGGGCGCACCGACGCTGGGAAGCTCGGCGGCGGCAAGTTCCACCACGGCGGCTCCGAGCACGTCCACCACGGCGGGATCGCCGACGTCGTCGAGCACCCCGGCGAGCACCACGCCGGTCAAGCAACCGTCGGGCACCCGGATCGGCGCCGCCAGTGTCGTGCCCGTCGGAGGAGCGGCGTCGTTCCAGGACCCGAGCTCGGGCGACCCGTCGCTCGTGGTGCAACCGACGGCCGGGAAGTTCATCGCCTTCGACGCGGTGTGCCCCCATGCCGGCTGCATCGTCGAGTACTCGGGCTCCGACGGGAAGTTCATCTGCCCGTGCCACGGGTCGGTGTTCAACGGTCGCACCGGCAACGTCGAGCAGGGCCCGGCGGCGACCGGCCTGGGGCGCATCACCATCGCCAAGGGCTCCGACGGCCAGCTCTACGTCTCCTGACCCTCCGGCGGGACGCCGTCAATCGGCGGTGGTCACGGTGAACGGGGGTGAGGGGCCCGTTCCCCGTACCGCCTGCCCCAGTTGCGAGGGGGTGAACGAGCGGGTGCTCGAGGCGAAGACGGCGCCCAGGAATCGCACCGTGGCGGCGCGCACCTGCGCGGCGACGGCCGACGACGCCACGAAGGTGCCGAGGTGGTCGCCGCCCGGCACGACCAGCAAGGCCTTCGGCATGCGGGCCGCGGCGAACATCGCCGTCGACAGGGCGAGGTTGCCGTACTGGTCGCGATCGCCCACCGCCACCAGCAGCGCGCCCGACACCGGGCTCGATGCCCAGGGGCCGGGGACGTCTGTCGGGATCTGCCCCGCCATGTTGACGTACGCCTTCACGCGGGGGTCGGCATAGGCGGGGTTGAGCGCCATGATGGTGACGGCCGTCCCGCCGTCGCTGTGCCCGGCGACGACGATCTGGCCGGGCTCGACCTGGTCGGCTTGGACCGGTCCGGCGTTCCCGTTCAGGATGGCGCTGATCACGAAGGACAGGTCCCGGGCCTGCGCCGCGTAGTCCTGGACGGGCGTGCCGGGCCCGTCGCTCGCCGATCCCGGGCAGTCGGGCGCCACCACCAGGTACCCCGCCGCCGCCCACGCGTCGAGCAGGGGCTCGTAGGTCTCGGGGTCGGTGGCGTACCCGTGGGCGAAGACGACGAGGGGGAGTGGACCGGCGAGGCCCGCGGGGCGACGGACGACTGTCCGCAGCACGCGTCCAGCCGACACCGGCACCGACCCCCGAGCCGGCGTCGGGCGCGTCGGGTCCACGAGCGTGAAGGTCTGGTCCGCCACCGCGTACGTCGGCGTCGCCACCCCGCCGGCCGGAGCCGTCGTGGTCGGGATGGGGCCGGTGGTCGTGGGGGCCGGGCTCGTGGCCGACGCCACCGTCGAGTGGGGCGCGGCCCGGGCCGGCGCCGTCGTGGCGGTCCCCGGCTTCCTGCCGGGGGAACGGGCGTGGCCCGGCGACGAGGCCACCGCCAGGGAGACGGCGGTGCCGAGGGCGCCGACGGCCACGACGGCTACCGCCACCCGGACCGTGCGCACCCGGGCCGTCCGCACCCGGGCCGTCCGCCCGGGCGGGCGTGGATGCAGGCTCGGCTGGTCCAACTGGCCCCTTCGTCGCCGGGTGGAGCGCCCCGGCGCGACCCGGGGCACGGTCGCGACGGTACCGGACGGGCCTGGGCCCTTCACGTCGTCGTCATGCGGGGCGCGTACCGTGGGGGCGCGATGGTCGTGCGTCCAGGAGACATGCGGCACCGGGACGACCCCGGGGCGCCCGAGGCCTCCGACGCGGGCCCCGAGGCGAACGCCCGCCTGACCGGGTCGGTGGCCGCCGTGCTCTTCGTCCTGCTGGCGGCCGAGGGCGTGACCGTGCTGTCGATCCGCCGCCTGCTCGCCCCCCACGTCTTCATCGGCATGCTCCTCGTCCCGCCCGTGGCCCTCAAGATCGGCAGCACGCTCTACCGGTTCGTGCGCTACTACCGCGGCTCGGAGGCGTATCGCCGCAAGGGCCCCCCGCCCGCGCTCCTGCGCCTGCTCGGGCCCCTGGTGGTGGCGTCGACAGTCGTCGTCTTCGGCACGGGTGTGGCGTTGCTGGTGGCACCGGGAGGCACCCGCCAGGAGTTGCTCTTCCTCCACAAGGCGAGCTTCGTCGGATGGTTCGGCGTGATGGCCCTCCACGTCCTCGGGCACCTCGTCGACACCGCCCGCCTGGCACCGCGTGACTGGTATCGCCGCACCCGCCGTGACGTCCGGGGCGCCGGCCTGCGTCAGTGGGCGGTGGCGGGGAGCCTCGTCATCGGGGTCCTGCTCGGTCTGCTGCTCGTGGGCCGGTCGGGCCCGTGGCTGGCCTGGGCGACGGCGCATCTCGGTTGACGATCCCCTGATCCCGCGCATGCGAGCGGGAGCGGTGCCACACGACTTCCATGCGCGCCCCGCCGATCGACGCGTCGCCGATGCGCCACCGCCCGCCGGTCGAGCGGACGATCGAGTCGGCGATGGCGAGCCCGAGGCCCGCCGCGCCCCCCGCCTCGGTGGAGCGGTGGAACCGGTCGAACAGCCGGTCGCGGTCGCCGGGAGGGATGCCGGGCCCGCTGTCCTCGACCGCCAGGCTCACCCGGGCGCCGTGGGTGCCCACCACGATGTGGACGGCTCCCCCCGTGCCGGCGTGGCGGCAGGCGTTGTCGACCAGGACCCCTGCCAGGCGGTCGACCCACTCCGGCGGGGCGTTGATGGCGGTCGGCCCGTCGCCGTGGCGGCGCACGACGATCTCCACGGCGCGGGCGACCGCCACCGACCCGAAGCGGTCCGCGCAGCCGGCGGCGACGGCGGCGAGGTCCACGGGCTCCGCGCCGGGGGGAGCCGGCTCGGAGTCGAAGCGGGCGAGGAAGAGGAGGTCCTCGACGATGCGGCGGAGCCGGCCGCTCTCGTTGCTGATCCGGTCGAGGACCTCCCGGTACTGGTCGGCCTGGCGCGGCGCACCGAGCGCCAGGCTGATCTCGGCGTCGATGACGCTCAGCGGGGTCCGCAGCTCGTGCGAGGCGTCCGCCGTGAACTCGAGCTGCCGCCGGCGGGCGAGCTCGACGGGCGAGGAGGCCTTGAGCCCGATGACGAGGAGGCCGAGGAAGGTGGCCACGAGCAGGACCGGCCCGGCGATCGCCTCGCTGATCACCAGGACCCCACGGGCGTGGTTGGCCTCGGCCACGCTCTGTCCGGCGATGAGCCAACCGGCCCCCGAGCGTATCGACATCGTGCGGAACGAGCTGGTGCCCACGGTGGCGGTGACGGGGCGGCCGTCGCGCGTCCACGCGCCCGGGGGCAACACGGGGGCGTCGCCGAGCGGGAGGGGTCTGGCGCCGGCGGTGGCGGCGCGCCAGTAGAAGACGGGGGCGTCGTCGAGTTCCCCGCTCGTGTACGTGTCCGCGTTTGCGGCCGTGGGATCGACGGTCGCCACCGCCACCCGCAGGTGGTCGCGCAGTCGCGCGTCGACCTGGTGCACCTGTCGGTCGAAGACGATCACGTCGAGCACGGCGACCACGCCCACGTACACCACCGCGATCAGCAGCGTCGCCACCGCCGCCACGCGCGCCGCCGAGGCCAGTCGCGAGCGGCCGGGCGAGTCCGGCGCACTCATGCGGAGCTCCCCGTCCCGGGCTCCTCGAGCGGCACCATGCGGTACCCGATGCCCCGGACCGTCTCGATCCGCGCGCCGGCCCCCGCCAGCTTGGCCCGCAGCCGGGCGAGGTGGACGTCGATCGTGTTCGATCCGAGGGCGTCGGCCTCCTCGTCCCATACGTGGACCGCGATCGACCGGCGGTCGACGACCGCCGGGGACCGCCGCATCAGGATCTCGAGGATGGACAGTTCCGTGGCGGTGAGCGCCGGCTCGGTCGACGCCACCGTCGCCCGGCGAGTCGCCGGCTCGAACACGACGTCCCCCACGACGAGCTGTGGTGGGTGTGTCGCCGGCGGACGGCGCTGCAGCGCCCGGATGCGCGCCAGGAGCTCCCCGAAGTCGAACGGCTTCACGAGGTAGTCGTCGGCGCCTTCGTCGAGGCCGGTGACGCGGTCGCTCGGGGCGTCCCGGGCCGTCAGCATCAGGACCGGCACCGACAGGCCGCGGCGGCGGGCGTCGCGCAGGACGTCGATCCCCGAGGTCCCCGGCATACGCCAGTCGAGCACGGCCACCTCGTACTCGTAGGTCCGGAGGAAGGCGATGGCCCGGTCGCCGTCGGCCACCGCATCGACGACGTAGCCGTTCTCGCGCAGGCCACGCTCGAGCACGTCGCGCAGGCCCGTATCGTCCTCGGCGACCAGGACCCTCACGCCCACAGGTTTAGCTGCCGAACGTGAAGGACGGGTGACAGAGCGGGGCCGCCCCGGACGCAGACGCCTCGGGGTGTGGTGGGCCGTGCCTGGGGACGGCGACGGAGCCCGACGGGCGTCCGGGCGTCGGGGCCCGGCCGGTCAGTTGACGACGGTGCGCAGGCCGTCGGGGACGAAGTCGGGGGCCACCATCAGGCGGATGCGCATGACGTCGTCACAGTGCCGGCAGCGCGTCCCGCGCGGCGTGATGCGGCATGCCATCACGCCTGCCAGGTGGGGCAGGTCGTAGCCGGCACAGCTGTTGCCGTCGAGCTCCTCGGAGCAGTATGCGATCTCACCGTCGCGGTGCAAGACGAGGCATCCGTCGCAGATCTGCACAACCCTCACCTCGCTTCCGCTCGCCTGCCCCCCGCCGGTTGCAGGCCTCGTCGCCGGGCGTTTCGTCTGCGGGCCCGATGTCACCTAGGGGATCGGCCCGCGTGCAGGTCGGATGGAACAAGCGATGCACAACGGATTCCCACCATGCGTGGTCGTGATGATGATTCGCAGGCGCGACGCGCGTCATCCGTGGCGGGAACGTGTGCGAGACGACCGCGTCGGATGGGTGGCGGACACCGAGCCGGCCCATGATCCCGAGCGACACCGTGCACGTTGGCGGACGGCACGGTGCCGCCGGCGCGACGGTGCGGACCCGATGCGCGAGGCGGCGCGACGATTCAAACCCGAGGTGCGCGAGGCGGTGCGAGGGCGCGGCCCGGACGGGTGCCCGGCTGTGCTCAGCGCGGTGCGAGCGTAGGCGTCAGGCTGCAGTAGGTACAGGTCTCGTCGTCGACCACCCGGCAGGCGAAGAAGCCGCCGCGATGCGGTCGGTCCTCGCCCGGGCACGTGCGCCCGGCGTTCTCCTCCGTGCAGTAGGCCACCGTCCCGTCGCGGTGGACCACCAGTTGGCCCGCACAGCTCTTCATGGTCTGGCTCTCCTCGTGGTCGCCCCCGTTCCGGGGCGACCTGCCCCGACTCCCCGCACGGCGCGGCGGGATCTGCACCCGCGATATCGGCATCGTCCGGGGCCGTCTTGAAAGATTTCGCAACGCTCCCCCAACGTTGTGCTATCGGAAGTCGCGTGACGGTTGGACGGGAGCACCCCCGAGGTCCAACGGGGAGATCTTCTCGGCCACCACGCTCACCACCCCGTCGACCCGCTCGATGCGCCCCCGCACCAGCAGGGCGGGGGACCCCCGCGCCGCGTGGCGCCAGCGCTCCCACGCGCCGGGGGAGCAGATGACGTTCACCATGCCCGTGTCGTCCTCCAGGTTGAGGAAGACGGTGCCCTTGGCGCTCTCGGGGCGTTGGCGGTGGGTGACCACCCCGCCGACGAGGACCCTGCCGTCGGTCTCGGCGCCCGCCAGCCGTCCGGCGGGGACCACCCCCATGGCGTCGAGCCGGGGCCGGGCGAGCTCCACCGCGCCCGGCCCGACGGTGAGCCCGGTGGCCCACATGTCCGCCTCCACCTCCTCGAGGGGCGTGAGGTCGGGGAGCGGCGGTGCCTCCTCTCCCGACACGAGCCCCGGCAGCCGCTCCGCGGTGCCCTGGGCGAGCGCCCCGGCCGCCCACAGGGTCCGTCGGCGCCCGCGGATCTCGGGGGCGCCGTCGCGCCCCGGCAGGCCCTCGAGCGCGCCGGCGGTGGCCAGGGCCTCGAGCTGCGGGCGTCGCGCCCCGGTCCGGCGGACGAGGTCCTCCACCGACGCGAAGGGACGGTTGGCGGCGATGCGCTCGGCCACCGGCGCACCGAGGCCGCGCACCGCGGTGAGCCCCATCCGGACCGCGGGCTGCCGGTGGCCGAGCGCTGCGCCGGCGGGTGGCGCGTCGAGGTCCCACGCCAGGGTGGCCTCGGCTCCCGACACGTCGACGTGCGGTCCGTGCACGGTCACGCCGTGGCGCCGGGCGTCGGCCACGAGCGACTGCGGCGACCAGAACCCCATGGGCTGCGCGTTGAGCAACCCCGCGCACAGCGCCGCCGGATAGTGCAGCTTGAGCCACGCGCTCGAGTACACGAGGTAGGCGAACGACACGGCGTGGCTCTCGGGGAAGCCGAAGTTGGCGAACGCCGCCAACTTCTCGACGATCTCCTCCGCCACCGACCCGGTGATGCCCCGCTCGGCCATGCCGGCGAAGAGCCGCTCGGACAGGCGTGCCATGCGCGCCCCCGAGCGCTTGGAGCTCATGGCCTGGCGCAGCTCGTCGGCCTCGGCCGGGGTGAACCCGGCGGCGTCGATGGCGATCTGCATGAGCTGCTCCTGGAACAGCGGCACCCCCAGCGTCTTCTCGAGCGCCCGCCGGAGCAGCGGGTGCGGCGGGTCGGGGGCCTCGAGCCCCTGGCGTCGCCGGATGTAGGGGTGCACGGACCCGCCCTGGATGGGCCCCGGGCGGATGATCGCCACCTCGACCACGAGGTCCGCAAAGCACCGTGGCCGGATGCGGGGCAGGGTGGCCATCTGGGCCCGGCTCTCCACCTGGAAGACCCCCACGGTGTCGGCGCGGCACAACATGTCGTAGACGGCGTCCTCCTGGGCCAGCATCGCCAGGTCGACGTCGACGCCGTGTGCGGCGCGCACCAGGTCGACGGTGCGGTGTACGGCGTCGAGCATCCCGAGCCCCAGCAGGTCGAACTTGACGAGCCCCGCCGCCGCGCAGTCGTCCTTGTCCCACTGCAGGGCGCTGCGCCCCGGATGACGCGCCCACTCCACGGGGCACACCTCGATGACGGGCCGGTCGCAGAGCACCATCCCCCCGGAGTGCAGTCCGAGATGACGCGGGAAGTCGAGGATCTCCCGGGCCATCTGCCCGACGAACGGCGGCAGGGGGCCGCCGCGGTCGAGCGGTTCACCGCGGTCGACGGCCTTGGCCCACGCGTCCACCTCCTCGGGGGTGTGCCCCAGGGCCTTGCCCACGTCGCGGATGGCGGACCGGGCCCGATAGGTGATGACGTTGGCGACCTGCGCGGCGCAGTGACGGCCGTAGCGCTCGTAGACGTAGGCGATGACCTCTTCGCGCCGGCCCGACTCGATGTCGACGTCGATGTCGGGCGGCCCGTCGCGCTCGGGGGAGAGGAAGCGCTCGAACAGCAGCCCCAGCGCCACGGCGTCGGCCCGCGTGATGCCGAGCGCGTAGCAGACGGCGGAATTGGCGGCCGATCCCCGCCCTTGGCAGTAGATGTCGTGGCGGCGGCAGAACTCCACGATGTCCCAGACGATCAGGAAGTACCCCGCGTAGCCGAGGGCACCGATCACCTGGAGCTCGTGGTCGATCTGGGCCCACGCGCCGGGCACCCGTTCGCACGCCCGTGGGCCGTAGCGGGCGGTCGCCCCCCGGCCCACCAGCTCCACCAACCAGCTCTGCTCGGTGTGCCCCGCCGGCACGCGGCAGTCGGGGAGCCCGGGGGCCACCAGGTGGAGGTCGAAGGCACAGGCGCGGCCGATCTCGGCGGCCCGGGCGACGGCGCCGGGCCAGCGGGCGAAGCGGCGCTCCTGGTCGGCGCCCGAGCGGAGGTGGGCGGTGGCCGCGGGGGGGAGCCAGCCGTCGAGCTCGGCGAGGGGACGGCGCGCCCGCACGGCGGCCAGGGTGGTGGCCAGCCGGTGGCGGGCCGGGGTGGCGTAGTGGACGTTGTTGGTGGCCACCATGTCCACGCCCCGGCTGACGGCGAGATGGGCGAGGGCGTCGTTCCGGGCGGTGTCGAGCGGGTCGCCGTGGTCCCACAGCTCGACGGCCACGCCGTCGCGGCCGAAGGCGTCGACGAGCCGGTCGAGCTCGCGCCCCGCGGCGGTGGGCCCGGTGGTGGTGAGGGCGGTCGGGACGGCACCCTTGCGGCAGCCGGTCAGGACGACCCAGTGGCCGTCGTGGCCGTTCCCCCGGTGCCGGCCGGCCAGGTCCTCGAGGGTGCAGGTGGGCCGACCCTTCTCCCCGCCGGCGAGGTGGGCCTCGGTGATGGCCCGGCTCAGGCGGGCGTACCCCTCGGGGCCGCGCGCCAGGACCACCAGATGGGTGCCGGGCGGGTCGGGGTCACCGGTGCGCCTGCCCGCCCGGCCGCCCGCGACCAGGGTGAGCTCGGCGCCGAAGACCGACGGCAGTGCCAGGGCCCGGGCCGTCTCGGCGAAGCGGACCACCCCGTACAGGCCGTCGTGGTCGGTGAGGGCGAGGGCGTCGAGGCCGAGCCGCACGGCCTCGGCGGCCAGCTCCTCGGGGTGCGAGGCGCCGTCGAGGAAGCTGAAGTTGGAATGGCAGTGCAGCTCCGCGTACGGGGTGGTCATCGGGGCCGGCCGGGGCTCGTCAGTCGTAGGTCGCTTCCAGCCACCAGCCCCCCCGTTCCCGGGTGAGCAGGTGGGCGGCGCCCCCCGCCGTGACGACCTGCATGCGGGCCTGCCGGCGGCGCCGGGGCGACCACCACCGCTCGTCGGACGGCCACGGCCCCGCCCACCCGACCACGTCGACCCACGGCCCGCCCGTCACCGACAGGCGGGCGGGGGCGGCGGTGGCCGTCCCGGCCCCGGTCACGCCCACGGCCCGGCCGGCGGCGTCCGTGAGCAGGGCGGGGACGGGCCGGTCGAGCACCACGACGGGAGCCGGCGGGGGGACCTGTCCCGGCCACGGGCCTCCCGGCGCCTCCACCTCCCCGGTGCGGCCGGCCCAGGGGACGAGCCGGGCACGCTGGCCCGGGCCCCGCCCGCCCTGGAGCCTGCCCCGCACCACGGCCTCGGGACCGAGCAGCTCCTGGACGCCGGCCACCACGCGGGCGGCCCGGGCATCGGCGTCGGCCGTGTCGCCCCAGAACCCCGCCTGACGGGTGACCCGGGCGGCGCCGGCGCCCGGGCCCGGACGCGGGCCCGGGCCGGGGCCGGGGGGCGGGAAGAACCGGCGGAACCCGGGCAGCTCGCCCTCGACCCCCCGGGCCACCCGCTGGCAGAGGGCACCGTCGGCCCCGAAGCGGGCGAGCACCTGGGGGCCGGGCAGGGTGGCGAACCGGCCCAGGGTCCGGATCCCCAGGCGGGTGAGCAGGTCGGCGAGCTCGGGGCGGTCGAGGGTGGCCACCGGCCACGGGGCGAGGAAGGCGGGGGTCTCGCCGGGAGGGACGATCACCGGCCCGGTGCCCACCGCGGCCCGGGCGGCCAGGACGGCGGCGAACAGGCCGTCGGCGATCCCCAGGCCCACCTCGTGCCCGGCCACCGCCCCGGCGGCCAGGCGGGTCAGGGCCTCGTCGCCTCCGAAGTACCGCGAGGGGCCCCGGGTGGGCACCGCGCACACACCCGGGCGAACGGGGTCGACGCGCGCCGCGAACACCTCCAGCGCCGCCACCACGGCGCGCAGCGCCCTGGCCTCGCGCCCGTGTTCCCGCTCCTCAAGGAGGCCCGGGCACCACACGACGAGCAGCCGTTCCACCGTCCCCTTCCACCTCTCTGTTGCTTCTGTTGCTTCTATTGCTTTTCTCGCTCCCCTCGTCCCTGGCGCCGGTGCCCGCCGCCGTGACCGGCCCCGCGGGTGTGGGGAGCCAGAGCCCGACCCGCACCGGTCGGGCGGCAGCCCTCCGGCCGGTGGCCACCACCTCCACCCGCCGGCCCCGGAGATGGCCGTGGCCCGTCCCCACCCCCTCCCACGCCCCCTCCTGCACGGCCAGCCGGACGTCGGCGCCCTCGGGCCACCCGCCGGGTCGGGCCAGCACCACCAGCACGGCGCGCCGCTCGCGGGCGCGGGCGGCCAGCCGCCTCGCCATCCCCGGGCGCACGGGGCCGGGCGGGCGCACCAGCACCGCGTCCACGCCGTCGAGGAGGGTGGCGGCCGCCCGGGCCCACAGGGGCCCGGGGCGGGGGACGAGCACGAGGTGCTCGAGGTCCACCCCGATCTCGGTGAGCGCCACGATCCCGGGGTCGGCCGTTCCCACGGCTGCGCACCACGAGGCGGTCGACGCCGCCGCCAGCAGGGCGAAGGCCAGCGAGGTGCCGCCCCCCGCGCCCGGGCCACCGGCGTCGACGGCCACGACGCCGCCCCGCTGCAGCCCCCCACCGGGCAGGAGGGGGGCGAGGGCCCGGAGCACGGGGAGGAGCTGGTCGCGGCTGGAGGAGGTGGGCCGGGCGCGAGCGACGAGGGCGGCGCCGACATGGTCTGACCCGACGGGACGTCTTCCCTGCTTCCGGGACATGACCGGGGCCGGGGTAGCGGAGTGATGCGGGCCCATGGTCGGACCCTATCGAACATATGTTCGTTCTTCCACCGCACCGGAGGGGGCCGTCCCCGAGCTCCCGGATGCCCGTCGGAGCCCCGGTCAGCGCCCCCCGAGCCCGAGGTCCGGCGGCGGAAGGGGCGGGTGCAGGCCGGAGGCCGGCCCGGTCCCGGCGCGCCCGGGACCGACGTCACGGCCGGCGCTGCGGCCGGGGTCGTGGGCGAGGTCGTGGCCGGGGTCATGGCCGGACCTGCGGGCGAGGTCATGGCCGAGGGCCGCCGTCCGCCACGGCTCGGTGGTGAACCACGGCGTCAGCCTCACCCATCCCATGCGGTTGCGCTCGTCGACGACGAGCGCCATCCCCTGCTCCCCGCGCGCCACGGCGTCCACGGGGAGCCGACGCCGCATCACCGTCGACGTGGTCGTCGTCGGCACGTGCTCGGTGCGTTGGCCCCGGGGCCCGAGCACGACCCGCGCCAGTGCCCGGCCCAGACCGCGGGGCTGCGCCTGCGGAATGCTCACCGACCGCGTGCGCACCTCCTCTTCGCCGGCGAGGGCAGACATCGCCTCGAGCGTGCGCACGTCGCCGATGCCCGGGAGCACGACGGTCGTGCCGAACAGCGACAGGAACCCGTCGGCCGCCGTGCCCCACCGGCCGCGCGCCTGGGACAGGTCCTGCAGGCACGCCAGCGTCAGCAGGCCCTGCCCACCGCCTTCGCTCACCATCCCCGGCAGGTCCGGGATCGGGGCGATGTTCGCCACCTCGTCGAGGGCGAGCACGACGGGCGTGGCGTGTCCGGGGCCGGCGGAGCGGGCGTAGGCCGCGCTGCGGATGTCGGTGAGAAGGCCCACGACCAGGGGCGCAGCCACCGACTGGTGCCTTCCGGTGGCACACACGTACAGGGTGGCCGACGAGTCGCAGAAGGCCCCGGCGTCGAAATCGGGGGCGACGGTCGTGGCCAGCGCGGCCTCGCTGCGGTAGGCGCCGAGCACGCCCGACGCCGTCGACCAGATACCGCTCTGTTCGCGCCCGTCGGTGGCGGCGATGCCGGCCAGGAGGTCCCCGGCACGCGCCGCGCCGTTGGCGTCGAGGATGGCCAGGGCCGCCGACGCCTGGCGGCGGTCGACCCACGACAGCACCGTGGTGAGGGTGGCGCCGTCGAGGGCGGCGGCGTGCAGGACGGGGGCGAGGAGGGACTCGGCTCGCTCGGTCCAATGGTCGGCTCCGGTGAGCGACCCGCCCGCGTGCGCCCCACCGCCGGGCCGCGACGCGCCGACCAGGCTGCGGGCGACGAGCAGGGCGTCGTCCCACGTCCGGCAGCTCTCGACCGGCGACCACCGCACGGCCTCGACGCCGGGCGGCGCCTCCACGGTGCCGCTCGGGTCGTACAGCAGGCACGGGCCGGTCCTCGACCGGGCCCCGGCGGTGGCCCGCAGCACGTCGGGTTTGGTCGAGGTCGACACCACCGCGCCCGGCGCGCCCAGGACGGTCGGCACCACGATCGAGGACGTCTTGCCCGAGCGCGGCGGGCCGAGGACGAGCACCGCCTGTTCCGCGCCGGCCCACGCGGGCCCGACTGACCCCATGCCGAGGTACACGGCACCGCCCGAGGACGCCGCTGCGGCACGGATCGTCGCCAGCGCGTCGCCGCCACCCCCGACGTCGGGGCCCGCGCCGTGGTGGCGTGCAGAGTGCTCATCGGGCGGCATCGGCGGTCCCTGAACAGTTCGCGACGCGAAACGTTGCCGGGCGCGCTCGGTCGGCGGCGCGCCCGAGGGCGACACGATGCTCGCGTTCGGCGGCAAATGCACCTCCGACCACGGTGAACGCGTGTACGGTCGGTTGTGGCGCGGTCACGAAGAGCGCCACGCGCAGCGACGGCGCGTTGACAACGGACCGCGGCGGAACCCGCCGGTGACGGTCGTCACACCGTCTCCGGCCGGAAGCTCGGCGCACCGTCCCGCACCCGCAGCGTGCCCGGTATCCCGAGCAGCGCGTACGGATCACCGGCACCGAGCACCCCGCGGCGATCGTCCACGTGCAATTTTCTGAGCCGCACGATCCGGCCGATGTGGGGCCCGAGCGTGACCGCGACCTCGAGGTGCAGGTCGTCGTCGTCGTCGACCTCGGCGTCGACGACGACGACGTCGTACGTCCCGTCGGGCAAGGGCTGTGGCACGGAAAAATCCTTGCAAACACTGCCTTTCCCGTCCATAGGGACTTTTGTCGCCTTGACGGTCGCATCCGGAACCGGTGCTCCGGCGAGCGCGTCCGTCGCGTGTCGCGCGTCGGTTCCTTGCTGGCGTCCTTGCATGCGACCTCGCGCCGACGATCGCGCGACAGTGTCCGCTACCACCGCAAATGCTTGCTTTTGTCGCGAAAACCTTCTTTGATTGGTGAGATTGCATTTCCCGGAGGAGGTGCGGTGAACAAGTCGGGACTGATCGCCGCGGTCAGTAAGACGACATCGCTGGCGAAGCGCGAAGCCGAGGAAGCGGTCAACGCGCTCGTCCATGTGGTCTCGAGCGAGGTCCGGTCGGGCCGTCGTGTCGTCGTCGCCGGTTTCGGGAGCTTCAACCCCACTCGTCGTGCCGCCCGGATGGGGCGCAACCCGCAGACCGGGGCGCCCGTGAGCATCGCGGCAGCCCGTGGTGTGCGGTTCGCGGCCAGTGCGATGTTGAAGGACGTTCTCAACGGCAAGGCAACGCTCCCGGCGCCCAAGGCGTCTCCGGCCAAGAGCGCCGCCCGGAAGAGCACCAAGAAGGCGGCACCGGGGAAGGCGGCCACCAAGAAGGCCGCACCGAGGAAGGCGGCCACCAAGAAGGCGGCACCGAGGAAGGCGGCCACCAAGAAGGCGGCCATCAAGAAGGTTGCCAGGAAGACCGCCAAGAGGGTTTCGACCAAGAAGGTGGCCCGCAGGGCCACCGGACGGGCCACGAAAAAGGTCGTCGGGCGCGCCCCGGCCAGAAAGGCCGCCAAGCGCGCCCCGGCGAGGAAAGCAGCAAGACCATCGGCCAGAAAGGCCGCCGGGCGACCCCCGGCGAGGAATGCATCAAAGCGATCGGCCAAGAAGGCCGTTAGGAGGGCGTAGAGCATGCCAGTCAAGCGGGCAAGGAAGACCGCAAAGAAGCGGGCTCCAGCCAGAAAGGCCGCCAAGCGCACCACGGCCCGGAAGGCCGTGAAGCGGGCGCCGGCCAGAAAGGCCGCCAAGCGCACCACGGCGAAGAAGCGGACGACCGCGAAGAAGGCCGCCAAGCGCGCTCCGGCGAAGAAGGCAGCGAAGCGGACGACCCGCAAGGTCGCCAAGCGTCGGGCTCCCGCGAAGAAGGCGGCCGCGAAGAAGGCCACGAAGCGGGCTCCGGCACGCAAGGCGGCCAAGCGGACCACCAAGAAGCGGGCCACCGCCAAGAAGGCCACGAAGCGCGCCCCGGCGAAGAAGGCGGCCAAGCGCCGTTCACCCGCCAAGAAGGCGGCTGCGAAGAAGGCCACGAAGCGGGCTCCGGCACGCAAGGCGGCCAAGCGGACCACCAAGAAGCGGGCCACCGCCAAGAAGTCGGCGGCGTCGCCGAAGCGGACAACCACACGTCGGGTGTCTCGCCGGGCGCCGGCTCGTCGGCGGACCGCCGGCAAGTAGCCAGCCACCGTCCTGCCGGGTCTCCCGGCGGTCGGACGACCCTGCCGGGCCCAGTGTCCGGTTGCAGGGTTCGGTTGCACGGACATGTGGAAGAGGGGCCCCTCGGGGCCCCTCTTCTTCGTCTGTGCGACGCGCTACGCGACGCCCGGGGTGGGCGGGGCGAGGCCGGCGGGGATGTCGGCGGGCTCGTCCACGTCCCACGTGAGCTCGGGGTCGCGCACCACCCGGGCCGGCAGCCCCACCCGCTGGGCCTCGGCGACATGGCGGGCGAAGGAACCGGGCCCGTAGCGGAAACGGAACCCGCTGCCGGTGGGCACGCACACGACGTTGGTGCCGTCGTCGCGTCGATCGGGGACCAGGGTCACGCCGCCCAGGCCCGCCAACCGGGCGAGACCGTGCGCCAGCGGCAGGTCGGCATGCGCCACGAGCACCTCGGCTGCGCCCGCGGCGGCCAGCCGCTGCACCCCGGCCTCCACCGCACCGTTCAGGCCGCGTCCGGGCTCCGGGAGCACGAGGGCACCGTGGTCGGCCGCCCAGGCGGCGACCTCGGGGTCGTCGCACACCACGGCGACGGGGAGCGGGAGCGCGGCGGCGAGGACCCGTTCGGCCATGACCCGTGCCAGCGCGGCGCGCTCGGTGGCGTCGAGGGTGGGGGCGAGGCGTGCCTTGGCGGCGTCGAACGCCTTCACGGGGACGAGCACGACGCAGCCCGTCAGGGAGGGCAGGCGTCCCGGCGCCGCGGTCACGCGGCCAGTGTACGGCTCGCTCCCCGGCGCCGGTACGAGGTCATAGGGTGGGCGGATGTTCGACAAGGTCGCGGTGATCGGCGCGGGCTCGTGGGGCACGACCGTGGCCGCCATCGCCGCCGGGTCGGCGCCGACGGTGTTGTGGGCCCGGCGCCCGGCGCTGGCCGCGCACATCGACCGCCACCACGACAACGACGACTACCTCCCCGGCATCGCGTTGCCCGAGACGTTGC
>Ga0307373_10008640_pt1 | contig 15421 bp, 12 predicted proteins | sample OX2MG_FD_202534 | JGI IMG/M metagenome (GOLD analysis project Ga0307373, IMG submission 202534) | Soil microbial communities from Risofladan, Vaasa, Finland - OX-2 | ecosystem: Environmental > Terrestrial > Soil > Coastal area > Acid sulfate soil | place: Finland: Risofladan, Vaasa | collected... | reverse complement strand
GGTTGCACAAGTCAGAGGTAGTGCAATGTCCGGTTGCCCGCCTTATCGCGGGCGCAGCCGTCATCATGCAGCCGCTTGAGAAGTTGCGCCGTTGCCTCAATGTGCTTGAAGCCTTGCAGATCTGTCTCCTGAACCTCGGAGCGTTTTTTGCGACCCATCCATGCACCTGCCAAAATGACCGGATTCCGACCGTGTCATTTTGGATGCGCAAATTGCGTGCCGAATTCACTCGATTTGATCTCAGTCGGCGATTAAATCCCCGGGGCCGCTGCGTCGCAAAACTTGCGCCGAACAGGATTGCCACGGAGGGCGTTCCCTACAGAACCCAACGGGACGATTCTGGCATTGAAGCGGGTGATTGTTTCATTGGGCTCGCCGATGGGGGGGCAGGCGGGTTGTCGGCCGGAACTATGGGGTTGGCCGCTTCATGGATCGCTTGAACTGCGGTCTGGAGAAAGCTGCCGCTGAGGAAGGCGAGGAAGCCGCCCACGACCGATGAGGAGATGCCCGCGACGATCACCCCGGCGAAACCGCTGCGCTCCCAGGAACCTAGCGCGAAGACGATCGTGCCCAGCGAGCCGCCCACAAGTACGCCGAGCAAAGCCAAAACCAAAGGCGCGGTGCCCAGGCGGGCGGTTTGGCAGAGCCGTGTGGCCGGCGCGAAGTGGTGCCGCTGGCCGCCTCTTTCGCCAGGGGACTCACGCCCACCGCCCGCCAAGTCGGTGTCCGGCTCGAAGTGGTGCGGCGGGCCGCCGATGCGGCTCCCCCAGGCATTGGCCACCACGTGGGCCGCCGCGAGGACCACGAACCACACGATCACCGCTTGCCAGACCGGACCCACCTTGCCAAGCACGGCGAAGAACGCGGCGAATGCGGCCACCCAGAGCAACATGGCGCGCAAGCCGAACTGGAAACGCGTGGGCGCGTTTTGGCGTTCGTCGTCGGTGGTGAGCCGATGTGTCATGTTCGTCTGGTTACGAGGCAATGTCTTTGAGCGATCCGTCGTCATTTTCTCATACTATCATAATAGCGGCTCAGGGCACGGACTCGCTGCACCTGGTAGGCCACGGCGGCCCCCATCACAATCAAGCCGGCCACGAAGTAGATGTAATCGTCGTGGTTGAGAGGCACATCCCGCTTCAACTCGGGACGCCAAAAGTGGTAGTGGACCACCAGCGCGACGTAGGCCAGGGCGGTCAGGGCCGTCATGAACCAAACCAGCCGCACTCGAAACCAAAGCCCGGCACCGACGACCAGCAGAGGAAAAACGATCAGGAGCGGGCTGACGGGACCATCTCCAATGAACAGCAGCAGGAACAGCGCGAGCACGTCGACCGCGCCCCAGGCGAAGGGGACCGCGATTTGCGAATCGGGCCGCCGCATCAGCCGTTGAAAAACCACCGACGCCGCCGCCCAGCCCACCACGATCGCCGTCACCTGGTAATGGAATTTCCAATCCCAAAGATGTAATCCCCAATAGTTGACCGCTTCGACAAGATAGAACGGGGCCAGCGCGCCTAGCCGCGAGGCGAGCGCCGGCTCCCGCCGCGCCCAACGTCGAAATCGCTGCCAGGCGCCCGCCGCGCGGGCTTCGACGATATCTCCCTGTAAGTACCGCTCCAGGTCGTCGGCCAGCGCCTGGGCCGAAACGTAGCGGTTGCTGGGCGCCTTTTCGAGGCACTTGAGGCAGATCATGGCCAGCGAACGAGGGACCGCGCGGTTCAACTGCCGGGGGTGCGTCGGCTCGCGCTCCAGTACCTGGATCAAGACGTCAATGGGGCTTTCACCCACGAACGGGGGCCGGCCGGTGAGCAGCTCGTAGAACACTGCCCCCAGGCTGTAGACGTCGGCCAGCGGCGTCACGCCCCCTTTCCCAGCGGCTTGCTCCGGGGCCATGTAGCTGGGCGTTCCGGCCACCACCCCGGTCGCCGTCAGGCCGTCTTTGGCATCGCGAAGTTTGGCCAGTCCGAAGTCGGTGACGTAAGGCTGGCCGTCGGCGTCGAGCAGGACGTTCGACGGCTTCAGGTCGCGATGGATCACGCCCTGGCGGTGCAGGTATTCGACGGCCCGTGCCAGGCTGGCGACAAGCCGCGCGGCGGTTTGAGGATCGACTGGCCCGAGCGCCGTAAGCGCCGAGAGGTTGCTGCCTTCGATGTAGTCCATCGCCAAGTATGGCTGCCCGCCGACTTCGCCCGAGTCCAAGAGCCGGACGATGTGCGAGTGTTTCAAGCCGGCGGCGGCCTTGGCCTCGGCGGCGAAGCGCCGAACCTGTTCCGGCGAGGCCAAATGGCTGGCGAGAATCATCTTGATCGCCACGGTGCGTCCGAGGCTTTTTTGGCGGGCTTTGAAGACGACCCCCATGCCGCCGCGGCCCAACTCGCCCAGCAACTCGTAATCGCCAAACTGCGACCGACGCGCCGGCGTGCACCCGCTTTCCGCCGGCGCCTCGCCCCCGCCGGTGAGCGTGCGCGCGTCGGCGAGCGCGAAGTCGGGCGGGGCAGGCCGTGCAAACCGATCGAGCGCGTCGAGGCAGTCGAAGGCCCTGGCCAGATCGGGCCGTTCCCGCAGCAGGACGTTACGGTTCGACGGCGCGCCCCGCTGCAATCCGTCGAGGTACTCGGCCAGCACCTCGAACGAGGCTTGATCGTCGGCGGTGCCGTCAGGTTCGTCGTGCGTCATGTCCGCGTCAAGTCATCGTTGAACGTCGAGTCGCACAAGTCTCAATTCGAATCGCCCATCGTCGCATCCAATTCCTGCCGCAGCTTCTTGATCGCACGTGCCCAGAGCATCTGCACCGCGGGGCGCGAGCGGCCCATCCGCTCGGCCACCGCGTCGAAGGTGAGCCGCTGGAGGTTCCGCAGCACGATCACCTCGCGATGGTCGGACGAGAGCCGTTCGAGCGCCTCGGTGAGCTGCAAGTCGCGGTCGCGGCAAATCAATTGCTGGCTGGGGGTGGCATCGCGCGCGGCCGGCTCGGCGGCGCCGAATGCCCGGGAGTCGTCGGTCGAATGGCGCAGAGGCACCTCGAGTCGCGCTTGACGTTTCTGCGTTCCGCGGAAGTGACGCACCAGGTCGGCCGCGTTGTTCAAAAGGATGTGCCGCAACCAGGCCAGCCACTCGGCCTCGGTCCGTCCCTCGAAGCGGTCGAAATCTCGGTGTGCTTCGAGCAGCGACTGCTGCACCAGGTCGGAAGCGTCGACCTTGGCTTGCATCCAACTTTCGAGTTGGGCCTGGGCCACCAGCCCCAAGTAACTCCGGCACGATTGAAATAGTCGCTCGCGCGGCGCCGCATTGCCCTCACGCGCAAGCGCCAGAAGATCGTCGATCGTGGCGTGTTCGGCGCTTTCCATGACGCTGACTCGTCGGCGGCAAACCCTTGAGGCCGGTCTTTAGCTAGTCTAGCGAGCGGGCCGGCCATTTACCATGCTGGCGAATTCAGCCCAGTCCGGTTACAATGGCTGTATCGTACCGAAATACCCTCCCGCGAGGCGCGGCGTTTGCTCAATCGCGGTCTTCCTCGCTTTTCAATTTTCCACCGCACGAGGTTTTCGCGATGCTCAACTGGCTGACCACTCTGGCGGCGATTGCTTCCCTATTATGGACCGCCGGTCTAGGTGCCACTGAAACGGCCTTGAAGCCCGGCACACAGTTGCTCTACCGCGGGGGTGTGGCCGAGTTGCAGGCCGGCCGCTCGCCGGGCGAGCCGTCGAAGACGTTCGATCTGACGCTTTGGGTGGCGGAGGCGAACGAGTCGGGCACGAAATTCTATTGGCTCGTGGACGAGCGAGGCCAGGGCCACTGGCCCTGGCCGGAACGCTTCGGCGAGTGGTCGCTCGACGCCGAGGGCCAGGCCGCGGGTGTGCCCGGCCCGGCGCTGCTCTACGAATACGGCGGCGGACGTAGCGTAATTCCCTTGGTGACACCGCTCGTCATCGTGCCGGCGCCACCCGCCGTCGACGTGGCCTGGGAGCGCGACGACTTGACGTTTCGAATCGACGGCGAGAAGAAGATCTCCGGGCGCGAAACGTGGCAAGTGCAGACGAACGACAAATTCGGACTCAAACGGACGCTCTGGCTCGATCGATCGTCGCCGTTGGTGGTAGGCTGCGACGAGCGGGTGTTCATGAACCAGGGGACGGAGTACCGCTTGCAGTTGCGTCTGACGGCCGCTGGGCCGTTGGCGGCCGACGAATGGGCGGCGGCACAGTCGAGCTTCGCGGCCATGCTCGCGCTGCGCGGCAAACTGAACCGTCCGCCCAGGACCGAGGAAGAGACATGGACCCATGAACAACGGCAAGCGTTGGCGGAACATTTGCCGTCGGCCGAAAAGTCGGCATCGACCGGGCCGTTGTCAAAGATCGTCCGGGCGGCGGCACGCGATCTGCATCTGCAAGCGGGGCGGGCCGACGCGGTGGCCGAACTGAGCGCCAAGTTCGAAGGGAAAGAAGTCGGCAAATTCGCGGCCGCCGGACTGGGCCCCGATACGCTGACGAACGAGGACCTGAAAGGGAACGTCACGGTGCTTCATTTCTGGGACTATCGCCACGAACCTCTTGAAGAACCCTACGGCCAGGTCGGTTACCTGGAGTTCCTTTACAGCCGTCGCAAGGCCGAAGGCGCCAAGGTCTACGGCATCGCGGTGGATGGACGTTTGAATGATGAGGCGACTCGGGGGACAGTCGCGGCGGGAGTGCGCAAGCTCAAGGGTTTTATGAACCTCAGTTACCCGATCGTGCTTGACGGCGGCAGCCTGATCAAGCAATTCGGCGACCCAAGACTCGCGGGGGCCACGTTGCCGCTCGTCGTCGTCGTTGGACCGAACGGTAGGATCGTCCATTATCATGTCGGTCATTACGAGGTCGACCGGCAGGCCGGGCTGAAGCAACTCGACGACGTGGTCGAGCAGGCACTGAAGGACGAGAAACGCGACTGAGTTGGTCGCAAGTCTTTCGCGAACCGGTGTTTGCGCTACAGCAGCCGGGCGTGGCGGAATTCGTTGGAATTCCGACCGTGGCGGCCCAAAATCGGAGCTCTTACGCTTTTCCGCCGCAGAAGCTCCAACGGTCCTTCCACACCATCCTTCGAAATCCGGTCACCCAAAATCCGGAAAATCGTTGCGGTCGATGTAGCGGGAAGTTATTCTGCGAAATGGGGTCTGATTGGTGCGTTGGCGCGCCAAGGGGTGCTCATCCTCATTTCGGTTTGCGACGATAGTCGCGGTTCTTCACTTGGGAAGGCGTTTCATGATGTTTGGCAAATCGGCCGGAAATGGCAACTCGCCGCGATCGAAGCGCAGGGGTAAGTGGCGAGTGGGACGGCACGGCGGATCTGCCAGCGCGCTCGCGCGTCGCTCAATGCGACTGGAATCGCTCGAACAACGTAGTTTGCTGTCGGTCTCCGCGCCCGGTTCGTTCACCGTGCCCCCCAACGACCCGCTGTTTCCGCACGAATGGAACCTGCACAACATCGGCGGGTCGAACGGTGTGAAGGGCGCCGATGCGAACGTCGAGCCGGCATGGCTGCAAGGCGACACGGGCCAGGGCGAGGTGATCGGCATTGTCGACACCGGCGTTTACGCCGCGCATCCCGACCTGGCTCCGAATTACGACGCGGCGCTCAGCTACAACTTCCTGGAGAGCAATCCTAACGCCACTCCTCCCGCGCCGATCGGAACCACGGGAAATGATGAAGGCACCGAGGTCGCGGGCGTTGCCGCGGCCGCCGGGAACAACGGCATCGGCCTTGCGGGCGTCGCTCCCAATGCGTCGATTGCCGGCATCCGCTTGATCGGCGGTACCGTGGCTCCGCAAACTTTCGCCAATGCGATGGAATTCGACGATCAACAGATCGACATTTACAACAACAGTTGGAGACCCGGCGGCGCGCTACCCGTCAACGTGGACAACTCGGGAGTCCTTGCCCTGCAGGATCCGCAGTATATGGCGGCCATTCAGGCCATTAAGGACGCCGCGACCAACGGCCGCGGCGGACTGGGGAGCGTTTACGTTTTCGCGGCGGGCGACGGAAACCAGTTTCAAAGCGATGTGAACTACAATGATTACGCCAACTCACGGTTCGTCATCGCCGTCGCGGGCGTCGATGACGCCGGCAAGCAGGCCCTCTATTCCGATCCCGGAGCGGCGCTGCTGGTAAGCGCACCAACCGGCAGCGACGTCCAGGGCGGAGGAAGCGAGCGCGGCGTCCCCACCACCGACGTCATCGACAACAACAATACCACCCCCAGCACGCTCAAAGCCAGCTATCTTACCGATGGCAGCAACGGTTTCACCGGGACCGAAGCGGCCGCGCCGGTAGTATCGGGCGTGGTCGCCCTGATGCTCGCGGCCAACCCCAATCTGAGCTATCGCGACGTGCAAATGATCCTGGCCGAGTCGGCCACCAAGAACGACCCCACCGACCCGGGTTGGACGACGAACCACGCCAGTTTCACGACGGACGGCGTCAACTTCACACCCTACCACATCAACAACAAGTACGGCTTCGGCGAGGTCAACGCCGCGGCCGCCGTCAACTTGGCCAGAAGTTGGACGCCGCTCCTGCCCCAACAGCAGGTCTCGACGGGTACGATCAATGTCAACCAGCCCGTGCTCCCTGGTGTCGCCGGAGGCGAAAGCTCCGCGGTCACGCTTTCGGGCGTCAATCTCCATGTCGAGCGCGCCGATCTGACGCTCACGACGACCGGCGCAGCTCGCGGTGACTTGACTGTCACGCTGACCTCGCCCAGCGGCACTCAGTCGGTGCTGGCCGCCACGCGAACGACCGATGTCGCCGGCGACTACACTAATTGGGTATTCGACACGACTCGCGACTGGGGCGAGAACGCCTCGGGCACGTGGACGGTCCAGGTGTCGGACCCGGTCGTGGGCGGCGCGACGAACACGTTCGTCAGTTGGAGCTTGAACGTCTATGGCACCCCGCACTACGCCCCGGTGGCCCAGGACACGACGGTGACGACGAAAGAAAACCAGCTCCTCGGCCTCAACCTGCTGGCCGACACCTTCGACTCCGAGACCGGCACTTCCTTCGGCGGCATGGTGGTCCCGAGCTCGCTCGCCGTCACGCAGCCCGCCCATGGCACCGCGGTGATCGACCCGAATACCGGCCTGGTGACGTACACGCCCGCCGCGAATTTCTTTGGCACCGACTCGTTTACCTACACAGTATTGGACAATTTCGGCGACATTTCGCGATCGGCGGTCGTGACCGTCAACGTGCAGAAGGTCGACCAGCCGCCTTTGGTCGTCAACGTCGTGGCCATCGTAGTCCCGGGCCATTCGGTGCAAATTCCCGTGTTGGCCAACGCTGTGCCGGGCAACAGCGCCATCAATCCCTCGACGGTGACGATCGTCAGCCCGCCCAGCTTTGGCACGGTGTCCGTCAACACGGCGGGAGTGGTCACCTATACGCCCGGCGCCGGCTTTGTCAGCAGCGACAGTTTCACCTACGACGTACAGGACGTCAACGGCGGCGTTTCGAACGTGGCCACGGTCACGGTCCTTCGAAACTTCCCGGCCCCGACGGCCGTCAACGACTCGGTGACCGAGGGGAAGAACCAGCCGGTGACGATCAATGTGACGGCCAACGACACCGATCCAAACCCGGCGGGGCTGAACCCCGCGAGCGTGACGATCGTCGTCGGCCCGGCCTTCGGCGACGTCAGCGTCAATCCGGCGACCGGCGCGATCACCTATACGCCCAAGCCTAATTTCTTCGGCACCGACACGCTCACCTACACGGTGGCAGACAGCGCCAGCGGCGAGGTTTCGAACGTCGCCCAGGTGCAAATTACCGTGCTCAACGTCGGCCCACCCTTGGCGCTGAACCACGAGTTCGTGATGGTGCCCAACGTCGGCATCGTCCGCGGCATCAGCCTGGTCGACAACCCGACGAATTCAGGAACGCTCACGCCGGTACTGGTTCGACCCACCGCGCTGGGCAGGGTGACGCTCAGCGCCGACGGTTCGATCACGTACCAGCAGGGACCGAACTTCCACGGGGTCGATTCATTCACCTACCTGGTCAACGACGGCTCGACCAACAGCAACGTCGCCACGATCCGCCTGGTCACGAGCAATTTTCAGTTCGTGGAAAAACTCTACCTCGACGTGCTGCACCGTGCCGGCAGCGACGCCGAAGTCACGGCCTGGACCGAACTGATCGACGCGGGCGCTTCGCGGCAGAGTGTCGCGATGGCGTTCGTCAGCAGCCCCGAAGCGCTCGCTTTCACCATCAACGGCATTTACGAACAATTGCTCAATCGGCCGGTCGACGCGAGCGGACTGCAGTTCTGGGAGGGCGAGATGCAGGCCGGTCTCACGGCCGAACAAGTCTCGGCCCTGATCGCCTCATCGGGCGAATACGCGATACTCAATGGCGGGACGGATGCGGGATTCGTCGCGGGGCTCTACGTCGATCTCTTGGGCCGAACCGCCGCACCTCCTGAAATCGACTACTGGACCTCGGTCCTTGCGGAGGGTGCCAGCCGTTTCACGGTCGCCTCGGCGTTCCTGAGTACCGTCGAATACCGCTTCGATCTTGTCAACACCTATTTCCTGCAGTACCTGGGCCGCCCGGCCGACGCGTCCGTGGCCAACCCCGTCGGCTTCTACCAGCAGTTGTTCCAATCCGGCGCCAGCGACGCTCTCGTGCAATCGATCATCCTGTCCAGCCAAGAGTTCTACCAGGCAATCTAGCACGCCCGCGTTGACAGCTTGTGGCCGAACGGCTATAAGCCGCCGTCGACGTTCATTTTAGTCCCCATTCGGTGCTAGCATGCAGGTGGTCCTCCTGTGCGGCGGCCAGGGCACGCGCATTCGCGACGTGGCCGCCGACCTTCCCAAGCCGATGGTCCCTATCGGCGGGCGGCCCATCCTTTGGCACATCATGAGGGGCTATGCTCGCGCCGGATTCACCGACTTCGTGCTCTGTCTGGGATACAAAAGCTGGGTCATCAAGCGTTACTTCCTCGACTACCACCTGGCGGGGGTCGATTTCAGCCTTCGCCTCGGTGAGCCGCAACAAATCGAATTACACGGCAGCGTGTCCGAGAGCGATTGGCGTGTGACGCTGGTGGAGACCGGCGCCGACTCGATGACCGGCTGCCGCCTGAAACGGGTCGAGAAGTACCTCACCGCCGAGCGATTCATGCTGACCTACGGCGACGGCGTCACCGACTTGGACGTGCGTCAACTGCTCGAATTCCACCTGGCCCACGGCCGGCTCGGGACCGTGACGGCGGTGCGGCCCCCAAGCCGGTTCGGCGAAATCGAGCTCGACGGGCCTCGCGTCGTCGAATTCATGGAAAAACCGCTGGCCGCGCCGGGCTGCATCAGCGGCGGGTTCTTCGTCTTCGAGCGCGCCTTTCTGCGCCGCCTGAACGACGACCCCGGCCTCGTGCTCGAACACCAACCGTTGGTGCGCCTGGCCGACGACGGCGAATTGATGGCCTATCGGCACGACGGTTTCTGGCACGCCATGGACAGCAGCCGTGATTACAACCATCTCAATGACCTCTGGGCCACCGGAACGGCGCCTTGGAACACATGGGAGAGCTCGCGACTACGGAGAGCGGCATGAACGCCAACGATCGATTCTGGCAAGACCGACGGGTCTTCGTCACCGGCTGTACCGGCCTGGTCGGTTCTGAAACGGTCCGCGAACTGTTGGCGCGCGGAGCCCACGTCGTCGGCCTCCTTCGCGACCAGGTGGCGCGCTGCGAGCTGGTTCGAGGCGGCCTCGACCGGCGGATCGACCTGGTGCGCGGCCGCGTCGAAGACGAGGCGCTCCTGGAGCGGGTGATCGGCGAGTACGAGATCGACACCGTGATCCATCTGGCCGCGCAGACGATCGTCGGCGTCGCCAATCGCGGCCCGCTGTCGACGTTCGAGACCAACATCAAGGGCACCTGGTGCGTGCTCGAAGCGGCGCGGCGTTCGCAACGCAATCCGCAGGTGATCGTGGCCTCGTCCGACAAGGCGTATGGCGAACAACGCCTGCTCCCCTACACCGAGGAGGCGCCGCTCGAAGGGCGGCACCCCTACGATGCCAGCAAGTCCTGCGCCGACATCTTGGCGCAAACCTATCACCATACCTACGGCCTGCCGGTTTGCGTCACGCGCTGCGGAAATTTCTTCGGCGGCGGCGACCTGAACTTCAATCGCATCGTCCCCGGCACGATCCGCTCCGTGCTCCGCGGTCAGCGTCCATTGGTTCGCTCCGACGGAAGCTACGTGCGGGACTATTTCTACGTCAAGGACGGGGCGGCCGCGTACCTGCACCTGGCCGAGTGCATGGCGCGGCGGCCGGAGGTCGTGGGACACGCCTTCAATTTTTCGACCGAGATCCAGGTGACGGTCCTGGAAATCACCGAGCGGATTTTGCGCCTGATGGGTTCGCCGCTGGAGCCGGACGTCCGCAACGAAGCAAGCCACGAGATCAGGCACCAGTTTCTTTCGGCCGCCAAGGCGCGGGCGATGCTCGAATGGAGTCCGCGCTACGCGTTTGACGAGGCGCTTGTCGAAACGATCGCCTGGTACAACGACTATTTTTCGGACGTGTCGAACCGGCACGACCTGAAGGCCGCTCGCGCGCGAGCCGCGTAATGACGCTCAATCGTAGACCCTCAACTCAGGGATCGGGACCACGAACTTGCCGCCCCAGGCGCGGACATAGGCAAGCTGCTCAATGATCTCGTCCTTCAAGTTCCAAGGTAATATCAGCACGTAGTCGGGCCGGGTCTGGGCGATCTTCTCGGGCGCGAAGATCTCGATGTGCGTGCCAGGCAGGAATTTACCTTGTTTGTAGGGATTGCGATCAACCGTGTAGTCCAGCAGATCAGTGCGGATGCCGCAGTAGTTCAAGAGCGTGTTTCCCTTGCCTGGGGCGCCGTAACCGGCAACCGTTCGGCCGGCGCGCCGGGCGTCGATCAGGAATTCGAGTAGCCGTCGCTTGGTCTCACGGACCCGTTCCTCGAAGCCTCGATGGCCCTCGACCCGAGTCAAACCGGCCGCATCCTCGCGCTTTAGCAGCTCCGCCACGCGCGGTTCCGTCGGCAGCGCCTCATTTTCTATGTGCCGCGCGAACAACCGCAGTGAACCGCCGTGCGTCGACAGTTCCTCGACGTCGAACACCGCCATGCCATGCGCCGCCAACACCGCGCACGCCGTATGCAACGAAAAGTAGCAAAAATGCTCGTGATAAAGCGTGTCGAACTCGTTATCTTCAATCAAGCGCGCCAGTTGCGGAAACTCGAAAGTCACCACGCCGTTGGGCGAAAGCAGGCGCCGAAAACCGGCCACGAAATCATTCAGATCCGGAACATGCGCAAGCACGTTGTTCGCGGTCATCAAGTCGGGACGCACCCCATCGGCGACGAGCTCCTCGGCCGTTTGTCGCCCGAAGAACTTGACCACCGTCGGAACTCCCTTGGCGACGGCCGCCCGCGCCACGTTGGCCGCCGGCTCGATGCCCAAGCACGGCACGCCCAGGGCGACGAAATTCTGCAGCAGGTAGCCGTCGTTGCTGGCCACCTCGACGACTAGGCTCCAGGGGCCCAAGCCGAACCTCTCAATCATCGCCTCCACGTAATCTCTGGCATGGCGCAACCAGGAATCCGCGTAGGATGAAAAATAAGCGTACTCACTGAAGATCCGCGCGGCGCCCACATATTCGGGAAGTTGCACCAAAAGGCACCGCCCGCAGACAAAGGCTTGCAGCGGATAGAACGGCTCCATGGCATCAAGTTGCCCAGGCCCGAGAAAACTCTCGCATAAGGGTGACATCCCCAAATCGACGAAGCGGTGCTCAAGCGACGCGCCACAAAAGCGACAGGCATGCATGGCTGGTGGATCTCCTCCAAGCCATCTTGGCGGGTCGCGCGAAGTTTGTCACGCCCAATCCAGGTGCATTGACGCACCACCCGGCCGGATCGACCTTGACCTGTCGAGTGGCGGGGTCTATATACCGCACGCGGCATGTCCAAAGGTGGTGCCCCACCCTAAAGGCAGCGAAGAGTATTCGGATGTCGACGCACGCCTTGCTGGTTGAGGTAGGTACGGCCCCGCGGTCCGGGGTCGAAGGGGGCCCGTCGCCGGGCGCCAACGGGGTCGCTCGTCGCCGTGTCGCCTCAATTGTCGGCGTCTACGTCGCCGCCGCGGGCTTGTCCGTGTTGTTTCTGGCGCGCATCCTCAATCTCTGGCAAGCCGATCTGTCGGTGCCGTTCGACATAGGTTCCGACTCGCTCTTCGGCCAAATGTGGGTCAAGGGCATCCGCGACCACGGTTGGTACCTGCGCAACCCCAGTCTTAGCGCCCCGTCCGGCTTGGACATGCGCGATTTTCCCTTGGCCGACAGTCTGCACTTCGCTTTGATCAAGCTGTTGTCGCTCGTCACTCCCGATTTTGGGACGGCCTTCAATCTCTATTTCGTGCTCGGCTTTCCGCTGACGACGTGCACCGCGTTGTTCGTTCTTCGCCGCTTCCGCGTGTCGTCGGCGCCGGCGCTTTCGGCAAGCCTGCTCTACGCATTCGTGCCCTATCATTTATTTCGCGGCGAGAACCATCTGTTCCTCACGTCCTATTTCGTGGTGCCGTTCTCGATCATGGTCGCCCTTTGGGTCTACCAGGGGAAAGTCGATTGGACCCAAAAGAGCAAGGCGACGAATGACGGCGGCGGCCGCGGGCGCGGCATCGCAGCCCTCGTCGTCGCGATCCTCCAATCGTCCGCGGGCGTCTATTACGCTTTTTTCGCCTGTTACCTGTTGTTGGTCGCCGGCGCGTCGGCGGCGCTCGACGGGCGCCGGCTCCGCCCGCTGGGGGTGGCCGCGTCGCTCGTGACCTTGACGTCGCTTGGCGTGCTGGCAAACATCGCCCCCAGTCTGGCGTTCTGGCACCGGCACGGGCGCAATCCCGAAGTCGCCCGCCGCACGGCCGACGAAGCCGAAATCCACGGGCTGAAGATCGGCCAATTGTTGCTGCCGGCCGCGCAACATCGCGTGGCCCCTTGGGCCCGCGCCCGCGTCAAATACGACCAGGCGCCCCTTTCCGACGGCGAAAAGCAAGGCTCCTCGCTGGGGTTTTTGGGAGGACTCGGTTTCCTGTTCCTGATCGGCCTTATGCTGACCCGCCGAGCGGTCTCGGGCGAATGGGAACTGGCGCGAGGGCTGGCCGTGCTCAATCTTTTCTCGGTACTTCTAGCCACCATTGGTGGATTTGGTTCGCTGTTCAGTTTTCTGGTCAGCCCAATGATCCGGGGTTACAACCGGATCAGCATCGTCATTGCCCTCCTTTCGCTGTTCGCCGTCGCGCTTTTGCTCGAGCGTGCGGGTCAATGGTGGACGCGGGCCGGCCGTCCGCGTTATCAGTTTCACTTGCTCCTGGCGGCGCTCACGGTGCTGGGCATCATTGACGAGGCGGGACGTGGACGCGTACCGGCATATGCGGCCTTGCGGGCGAGCTTCACCAACGATGCGGAATTCGTGGCCCGCATTGAAGCGGCCCTGCCCCACGGCGCCATGGTCTACCAACTTCCTTATGCGCGTTTTCCGGAATTCGTCGCGCCGCATGTTCTGCGTGAGTACGAGCACTTTCGCCCATACTTTCACTCGGACTCGTTGCGATGGAGCTATGGCGCCATGAAGGGACGTGCCGAGGACCTCTGGCAACGCGAACTGGCGGCCCGCCCGCTCGAAGAGCAGGTTCAGGCGATTGCCGCCAGGGGTTTTCGCGGCATCTACATCGACCGGCATGGCTTCGTCGATCGGGCCGCGGAACTGGAATCCGGTCTGGGCCGTTTGCTCGGCGGCGGGCCGATCGAAAGCGGCGACGGGCGAATGTCGTTCTTCCGGCTCCCTTGACGCGGGGCCGCGACCAAACGAAGGGTTTAAGAGAAACAACCACCCTCAAGCGCTACGGGGCCGCTTCGCGGCCAACAATTGACGACTTAGCTTCCAAACCCGGCGGCCGTCAGGTTCGTTTTGACGCCCCCCCACATGCCCCCGGTGCTGCCGCCGACCGAGGAAATGGTCGCGATCAACACGACGATGATCAGGGCCAGCATAACGGCGTATTCCACCGACGTGGTGGCTTCAGAGCGCCGGAGGAACCGGATGAATTGTGCCATGGTCGGCCTGCCTTCCCGAAACCTTTGGTCGTGAGCGGCTTGATTGATGTCAACAACAAGACTACGAAAATGACCGATCGCAATTTAAACCTAGGTCGCGAATTGGGCGCTGTCAAATAATTGCCCAGGGATGTGCCGGGGTTTTCATAAGCAGGACAGCCCTTGCCCAACGCCCGCTGGCGCGGGATGCTGAAATGGTGGCATGCCACGGTGCCCGACAAGAGACCACGAAAAGTGGAGTAAAAAGAATGACACCATCTTACCATCTTACTGGGCGTCGCGTGCTTGCTCCGGCGATGATTGTTTTCTACGCGTTGTATTCGGCGCCGTCCATTTGTTGGGCCGACGACCAAGACGACGAACAGCGCATCCGACGGCTCGAACAAATGCGGTCGCTGGCGGAACGAACCACCGTGCGTTTCGAGCACGAGGAGCGCAAACCAGAATTCATTCGCACTCCCGCTTTTCGGTATGACGACCAGCCCCGGCGCTTTATCGACGCCACGATGTGGGTTTGGACCGACGCGGGGCGCCCGATCGCCTTCGAGAAAATCGAGGCAATGCGGCAAGACACCCGCCCGCGATGGGGTTACTGCTTCACGTCGTTGGCCAGCGAGACGCTGGTCGTCGAATGGGACCATGGCCGCCGCTTTCGTTCGACGGAGCCGGGAGTCGAATTTCGTCCACTTCCCGACGCACCCGTCGTCGCGGATCGCAGCGCGCAACGCACTCGCCAGGTTCGCAAGCTGGCGAGTGACTTTTCGGCAAGGATCTTGACGGACGCCCGCAATAATAATTCGGAGGCGATGCGCTTGCTCACGACGCCGATTTACGAGTACGCCGATCCCGATACGAAACTGCTGCGAGGCGCGGTCATTGGCTTCACGACCAGCGGCACGAACCCAGATCTCCTGGTCGTTCTCGAAGTGCGCGGCGAGGCGGGTGGAGAGGAATGGAAGTTTGCGCCGGCACGCGTGACGGCCGGCGGAGTAACGCTGAGTTATCTGGATAATCAGGTCTGGGAAGTCCCACACGTCCCGCCGCTCGCGGCGTCGTTTCCGACCTGGACATTCTTCAATACCCTCGCCGACCTCGATTCGACGGGGCAAGGCGTCAAGAAACCTGCACCGGCCCCGCGCGATTCGAGATGACCCTCGGTGCCCTCGGATGCCGAACGACTCATTGACGTCGCGGCGGCCGGCACTAGCCCGGATTATTCATAGAGTGGTAGAAGGAGCCTCGGCGGGGCACGAGACTCGGGAATTGTGGTCAGAGGCACCCG
>Ga0307373_10008639_pt1 | contig 15426 bp, 16 predicted proteins | sample OX2MG_FD_202534 | JGI IMG/M metagenome (GOLD analysis project Ga0307373, IMG submission 202534) | Soil microbial communities from Risofladan, Vaasa, Finland - OX-2 | ecosystem: Environmental > Terrestrial > Soil > Coastal area > Acid sulfate soil | place: Finland: Risofladan, Vaasa | collected... | reverse complement strand
GGATCTGGCCGCGCCCTCCTTCGTCGAGGCGTGTCTCGGACTCCGGTCCCACGAGCTCGAGCTCGGGGGCGAGAGCTTCGCCGTGGTGGAGGTCGTCGCCGGAGAGCACCTGGGGATGAACCCCACCTTCCGGGGGCATTTCGGTGCCCTCGCCCCCGTGGCGATCATGCCTGTCGACAGCGCCATGGAGGTGTGTCCGGGACGAGACCATCGCGTCGCGAAAGGAGACAGGGTGGCGGTGTTGGGCACGATGGGCGAGCTCGAGCGGGTCGGGGTGGCCGTGCCCCGAGCCGCCCGCACGGCACGACTCAAGGTGCCGTTGCTCCGCATCCTGCGTCGGCGCGCCGCCGGGGTCATGCAGACCAACGCCAAGGGACTGGTCTTCGTCCTGGCCGCTGTGGTGGCGCTCGTGGGGATCGCCTCCATCGTCTTGCACCTGGGCTATCTGGACCCCACCACCCATGCTCACCCCGACATCCTCAAGTCCCTCTACTTCACGGTCGAGACCGTGGCCACGGTGGGGTTCGGCGACTACTCCTTCGCCACCCAGAGCACATGGCTCCAGGCCTTCGCCATCGTCTTCATCGTGGTGGGCGTGACCCTCGTCACGACGGCCTTCGCCCTCTTCACCAACGTCTTGGTGAGTCGGCGGATCGAACAGTCACTGGGACGGCGACGCGTGCCGGGCATGGTCGGCCATGTGGTGGTGATCGGACTGGGCTCGGTCGGCATCCGGGTGGTCGAGGGACTGTTGGCCCACGGCCGGCGCGTGGTGGTCGTCGAACGCGACGACAACAACCGGTACCTCGGGCGAGCCCGTGCGCTCGGCGTGCCGGTGGTTGTCGCCGACGCAACCCAGCGCCAGACCCACACCATGGTCAACTTGGCCGACGCATCGGCGGTGGCCGTCCTCACGAGCGCGGACCTGACCAACATCGAGACCGGCCTGTCGGTGCGTGAAGCGCTGGCGGACCGTTGGGAGGACGTTCCGGTGGTCCTGCGGGTCTTCGACCGCAACCTCGCCCAGATGATGGAGCAGAACTTCGGGTTCCGCCACGTCCGGTCGACCTCGGCCCTGGCGGCACCGTGGTTCGTTGGTGCCGCCCTGGGACTCGACGTGCTGGGGACGTTCTACGTCGACCAGCAACCTTTCCTCGTCGGCCGGGTGCGGGTCGCTCCCGGTGGTGGCCTCGAGGGCCTCGCCATGCAGGACCTGTCGGCCCGGACACGTGTCATCGCCATTCGTCGGGCTCATGGAGACGGCACGCTCGAACACCCCCCTCGCCGGGGGACGCGGTTCGAGGGGGGTGATCAGGCGTACCTGCTCGGACCGTACGACGAGCTCCTGCGTGTCCTGCGTCGGGACCAGTCGGTCGTCGATGCAGCCCGAAGCCGGGGGGGTGACCCGGCCCAGGATCAGACGGCGGCCCCGCAGATCGTGTTGACGACCAATCGGCTCACCACATAGGGGTCCATGTTGGCGTTGGGACGCCGGTCCTCGAGCCAGCCCTTCTTGTCCTGGGCTACGGCCCAGGGGATCCGGACCGAGGCGCCCCGGTCGGACGTTCCGTAGCTGAAGGTCGACCAGTGGGCGGTTTCATGGGCCCCGGTGAGACGCTCGGTGATGCCGACGCCGTAGCTCTTCACGTGCTCCTCGACGTTCTCCCCGAGGGCCTCACAGCCCGCGATGATGGCGTCCCAGCCGCCGTCCTCGCGCATGGCCTTGGTGGAGAAGTTGGTGTGGGCACCCGCACCGTTCCAGTCGCCGAGCACGGGCTTGGGCTCCAAGGTGGCGAAGACCCCGAAGTCCTCGGCGATGCGGAAGAGCAGCCAGCGGGCCACCCAGAGCTGGTCACCGATGAGCGGGGGGGCGAGGACGCCGATCTGGAACTCCCACTGGCCCATCATGACCTCGGCGTTGGTCCCCTCGATGGCGAGCCCGGCGTCCATGCAGGCCAGGGTGTGACGTTCGACGATGTCGCGTCCGGGCATCTTGTCCCCGCCCACACCGCAGTAATAGGGCCCCTGAGGTGCGGGGAATCCCTTGGCGGGCCATCCCAGGGGACGGCCGGTTTCGAGGAAGGTGTACTCCTGCTCGATGCCGAACCAGGGCTCTTGGTCCGCGTACTTCTCGGCCACCGCCGCACAGGCGGCCCGGGTGTTGGTCGGGTGCGGGGTGAAGTCGGTCAGCAGCACCTCGCACATGACGAGCTTGTCGTTGGGGCCCCGGAGGGGGTCGGGGCAGCTGAAGACCGGCCGCAGCACGCAGTCCGAGTCATCCCCGGCCGCCTGGTTGGTGCTCGAGCCGTCGAAGCCCCAGATGCCCGGCTCCTTGCCGTCGGCGACGATGCGGGTCTTGCTCCGCAGCAGCGGGGACGGCTCGGTCCCGTCGATCCAGATGTACTCGGCCTGGTAGCTCATAGCGTTGGGTCCTCCCGCAGTCGGCTGGGCGTCAGGCGTGCATTCCATCACGCCAAACACCGACACCCTGCCAGCGGTGTGTGTCGCGCCCGTTTCGGGGTCGTGAACGCCCCGTAACGCGTGCGGGGGGCCACCCCCGGGGCGGTCGGCGGGCGACGGGCGATGGGCGACGGGCGACGGTACCGGCCCGGCACCGGGGGTCACCCGGCCGTCGCGCCTTCCAGGCCGTCCTCGAGGGGCCCCCAGTCACCGGCAGCACGGCGACGGGCCTCCTCGGCCCGGTTCCCCCCGTTGATCCCGAACAGCCGCTTGGCCCACATGAGATACAGCGCGATGGCCAGGTTGACCACGAAGGTGACGAGCTTCAGGGCGCTGATCCCCGATGTGAGCTCGTAGACCTCCAGGGGTAGCAGGGCGACCGTGGCGATGAAGGTGAGGTATTCCGCCCATCGCTTGGCGAACCACAGGCCCACCATCTCGATGGCCTCCAGGGCCGCGAACCCGGCCACGGCGGCTCCGGTCTCGTCGAGGTGTTTCGGCGTGATCGTGAAGTAGTGCTGGAACCGTCCCAGGAACGGATGGGACCGCGACGGTCCCCCGAAGGCCTGGATGATCTGGGTGTAGTCGCGATGGAGCGCCGCGTGGTTGCCCACGAAGAAAAAGATGACAAAGGCCAGCGCACTCAGGAGAGCGACGTGGATGGCTCGGTCAAAAGCGATGAGTCGAAGGACGTAGCGATCCCGCAACAGCGGACCCCGCAGGGGCAGCTGGATACCGTCGCGCGTGGGGACACCCTCACGACCCGGATTGTCCGGGACAGGTTTAGCGGTCCACGTGTTGCAACGCAGACAGTGATGCCAGCGCAATCCGCCGTACTGGCGGACGAGCACCGGGTCGGCGTCGGCCACCTCGGCAGCGTCGAGCCCTACCAGGACGTGGCCTTTCCATCCACAGGTGAACAGCTCGTAGCGATCGGCGGGCCGTGCCCTCATTTCGCTGCTCTGTGTCGGCGAGGGCGCGGGGTCACGGGGCGCAACGCTAACCACAACCGGCGCGAGGGACCGCGGTGGGCATGGGGTGCGAGGATATGTCGGCCGGGCGGGGGATTGTCGGTAGGGAGCTGTCGATTTCCCGGCTGCCAGTTCGTCTCCATGGTGACGATCCCCGAAGGAGAACGAGATGAAGTACATGCTGCTGATCCATCAGGGCACGACGCCGACACCGCTGGACCCCGAGGCCTGGGCAACGCTCTCCGAAGACGAGCGGCAGGAGATCTACGCCGCCTACCGGTCCATCAACGAGACGCCCGGCGTCACCCCCGGCAACGGCCTCCAGCCTCCCGAGACGGCCACCACCGTCAGGGTGAAAGACGGCAAGACCGTCACCACCGACGGTCCGTTCGTCGAGACCAAGGAAGCCCTCAACGGCTATCTGGTCTATGAGGCAAGCGACCTCGATGCCGCCATCGAGCTGGCGGCGCGGATTCCCGCAGCACGCCTCGGTGGTGCGATCGAGGTCCGTCCCATCATGGAGTGGTAGCGATCCTCGAGCAGATCTTTCGTGAGGAGTGGGGACGCGTCGTGGCTGCGCTCATCGGCTTCCTCGGCGACTTCGACCTGGCCGAGGAGGCGGCCCAAGAGGCCTTCGCCATCGCCACGGAGCGCTGGCGGCGCGACGGATACCCCGAGAACCCACGCGCCTGGCTCGTGACCACGGCGCGCAATCGAGCCATCGATCGCATCCGCCGGGAACAGACCCTGGTCACCAAGACGGGTCTGCTCCAGGCGCAGGCGGCAACGGAGGACACGATGCACGCCACGACATTTCCCGACGAGCGACTCGAGCTGATCTTCACGTGCTGTCATCCGGCCCTCGACATCGACGCCCGGATCGCCCTCACCCTGCGGACCCTGGGTGGTCTGAGTACCGACGAGATCGCTCGCGCCTTCTTGGTATCGGAGCCCACCATGGCCCAGCGCCTGGTCCGGGCCAAGCGCAAGATCAAGGCCGCCGGCATCCCGTTCCGGGTTCCTCCTGACCATCTCCTTCCCGAACGCCTGGACGCGGTGTTGGGGGTCATCTACCTGATATTCAACGAGGGATACGGCGGTCGAGGTGACCTGGCGGCTGAGGCGCTGTGGCTCGGGCGCGCCCTCGTGACGTTGATGCCGGAGAAGCCTGAAGCACTGGGCCTTTTGGCGATGATGCTGTTGCACGACTCGCGTCGCGACGCACGGTTTCGAGACGGCGAGCTGGTGCTGCTTGCAGAGCAGGATCGCTCGCGCTGGGATCACGCCCAGATCGCCGAAGGCCGGACCACGCTCGACCGAGCCCTTGCCCTCGGCGGGCGAGGGCCATACGTCGTCCAGGCCGCGATCGCGGCACTGCACACCGATGAGCAGCGCGACCTGCTCCAGATCGCGGCGCTCTACGGCGAGCTCGCCGGCCTCACCCACTCACCCGTGGTCGAGCTCAACAGGGCGGTGGCCCTGGCCGAGGCGGATGGGCCCGCCGCGGGACTGCGCATCATCGACGGACTCGACCTCGACGGCTACCGGTATCTCCACTCGACCCGGGGCGAACTGCTGCGTCGGTTGGGTCGAATCGACGAGGCCCGAGATGCCTATCGCCGCGCTTTGGGCATCGTCCACGACGACGCCGAGAGGCGGCTGCTCGAGAAGCGGTTGGCGGAGCTCGATACCGACGATGGTTCCGGCCGGGCCCTGACCGGGTCCTACCGAATCGAGTTGTCCACGATCTCGGTGATCTCCACATAATCGATGCGGGGCTGACGCCGTAGAGACCGGTGACCCCCTGGCGCAGGTAGTCGGAGAAGAAGCCATCGGCGGCGTCCGTGGACTCCCAGACAAAGAAGTTCGTGGCCCGTCGGGCCTTCTCGTCGAAGGTGAAGAACTTGAAACGCAACCCCGGCATCCCCTCGAACATGCTCCGGGTCTTCTCGGCGACCTTGATCACACGATCGTGATGAAGATCTCCGTCGTATTCGAGCGTCACATCGACACCGATCACCGTCGCCCTTCGTCTGGACGGAGACGCCTTCTCGTCGCCGTGGCCGCCGTTGGAGCAGGGGGCTCAGGCCGCAATCGTCGGACGGAGCTTGCCGGGGCGCCCGAGGTAGTAGCCCTGGCCGAAGCGACATCCGAGCCTGCGCAGTGTCTCGAACTCGGCCTCGGTCTCTATGCCTTCCGCGACGATCGCCGCATTGTAGGCGTCGAGCCCGAATGTGAGCATGGCGGATCCGAGGGCACGACGCGCCGGGTCCTCGTCGATGCCTCTGGTCAGTGCAATGTCCAGCTTGATGATGTCGGGGCGAAGATTGAGGATGTGCCTGAAGCTCGAGAACCCGGCACCGGCATCGTCGACAGCGAGCCGAATGCCGTTGGAGCGCAGGTCTTGCACCGTCGCCTCGAGGAGCTCGTAGTCCTCGATGCTGTCGTGCTCGGTCAACTCGAGGACGACCCGCTCGGCAGGTGCATCGGCGACGGCCTCTCGAAACTCCGGAGACATCATCGTGTCCGAGGACGCGTTGAGCGACAGATACAAACCCGAAGGGAGGCGATGCAGTTGGTCAAGCGCAGAGCGGAGCGCAGCCACTTCCAGCTCCACGCCGAGCCCGACGTTCCGGGCTTCGGCGAACCAGACATCAGGTGACCGGACCGGTGTCGTACCGAACCTCGTCAAGGCCTCGACACCGACGGCCCCACCCGCTTGTAGGGCGACAATCGGTTGGAAGACGCTTTCGTAGTCGCGATTGGCGAGAGTCACGCGAATCGCCTTCTGTCGCTGCTCGAGGACCAAGGCACGCTCTGCCTCCTCGCGCTCGGTCACGGGGCCAGCCGACTGACGGCTTTCCGATGGCGTTTCCTTGTTGCCGCGGGCTCGGGAGAACCTTCTCCTTTTCGCGACGAAGAGCGTTTCACCGCTCAGTGCCGGAGACGATCCCACGGTCAATCTGCCCCTACCTCGGCTCGCGACCGGATCGACGATAAGGAGGAATGGCGGGCTCGACGGCATTGGTCGGAAATCTCACCGCTTGAGTGTCGGCACCGGCCCTCCGGCGCTTGAGCACCGGAGGGACATCACGATCATGTCGTGTTGTTGGACCTGTGGGTACTAGGTCGGGAGTCCTACCTTGGAGCCTGTTGCCTCGCCGGCCCGACGCACTGCATGGATGGGAGGGGCAATGTGTGCATTGGCGACAGGTGTCGAGAGTTGTGGGATCTCGGGCGGAGTGCTTACGTGGCTCTGGCCAGGGAATGCCCGCACGACGCAGGGGTCATGACGTCGAAGACAGGGGAGGTTGGTTTCTGATGGCGCTCGGCTTCTACTTCACCCACGGTGGATTTACGCCCGACAAGTACGACGCAGTGATCGAGCTTGCCGCAACCGGTGCAGGTGCTCCCAAGGGGCGTACTCTGCACGTTGCCCTCGAGTCCGACGGTGCGATCCAGGTGTTCGACACGTGGAATTCGCAAGAGGAATTCGCCTTTGGCGGGACCTTGCTCCCGATCCTGGCCGGCGCCGGCGCCGGCGTCGAGCTGAACGAGCCGATGATGGCCCGAGTGCACAACGTCATCCAAGGCTGAGCTCAACGGTTGGATTCGCTTGGTTGGTGCGGTGGACGCCTACAAGACGGCTGACTGCACCGGGGGCGGAGCCTGGGTTCGTGGTTCTCTGACTGCGAGTTGGGCAAGAATCTCCAACTGACGGAGCTCCGGAGGCCAGAAGCGTCCGCTCCTTCTGGCTATGACCACTGCTCGCGTCGGACTGCCCAGAGGGCTTGCCGCGATCTCGATCTCTCCCACCTCTCGCGATTGGAGGCGCCACGACGTCGGCATCCATGGCGCGAACGCGAGCCGACGTGGAGCTTCCAGAGGCATCCAGGGCACGGGGCCGTCCGGAGGGGCCGGAGCCCCGGAGCTGGCGTGGATCAGCTCCACGGTGTCGTCTTGCAGCGTCAAGGCCATGGCCCAATCAGCTCCAAGGGCACCGGGAAGGCCATCGACGAGGATCTGGACACGGAGGTCGTCGCTGTCCGCCAACGACGATGCCAGGTCGAGGGCACCGACCGGCGACGGCGGGGAGCTGACTGAGCGGATCAGCTCGACGACGATTCCATCGACTCTTTCGACGCGGCGACGCAATTCGGATGGCGTCGACAACCCGATGTCGATGCACAGATTGTCCACGACGAGCCCTTCTGAACGGTGAACGACCTCGATCGTGACGATGTCGGCGTTCGCATCGGACACGGCCGCGGTCGCTGCCGCAAGCATTCCCAAACGGTCTGGCATCGAGATCCGCATGATGACCAGGGCCATTGCACCCTCCTTCTGGGTCGCGTGGGCCCGAGCTCTCCCCCGAGCCAAGCGTTTGACCCAGAACGGTCAAGCGCATCACAGGGGTGTTTCAAGATGGCGACGCCGCGATGAACGGCAGATGAATTGGCAACCAGGACGAGCTCCTACTTCTGACGAGCTCTTGTATCCGACGAGCTCAGCGCGCTGTCACCGCTTCGGCCTGCCGCGGGAGCCGAGGAGACGAAGGACGAGTCTGCCCGCCCATCCGATTGGTCGTTCGCGATGTCGGGCCTCAGCCTCGTCCCGGTCGCTGCCGCGGCCGGTGAGTCGCCAGAAGCCCTGGGTCTCTCCCGCCGGACTGTTCGGATTGGCGTCAAAGCCAGGCGACCACATGACAGGTGGTTCGTCTTCGGTGCGCAAGGGACGGCCATTGAGCCGGGGAAGGGCTCTGTGGGGTCTGCGCCGCTGAATGCCTCGGGAGCCCATGGCGCGGGGGGTTGTCAGAGCGAGCTTTTGGAGTTCGGAACCGAAGCCGACGTCCACGCCAGGCCGATGCACATCTCATCGGAGGACCCGTCGCCCCAGGTCACAAAATGGGCCGGAGCCTTGCGGAGAATGGGCAACTCCTGAGCAAGATGGGGGTCGTAGGTGCAGTTGACCTGGAGCTTCTCCCCGTGTGTCACCGGGATCGGCGTCTTCAAGTTGTAGGCCTTCTGGTAGTCGAAGTTGTAGTTCGCGACGCTGAGCACGGTTTTCGCCTGCGGCGTTCCCGGGTTGAGAATCATCGTAAAGCTGCGCCCCAGCAGATGCATGTGCGCCTGGACTCGGACGATGTCACCGGTCTTGCCGATGGGCCAGATGCACGACGCCGTGTCGCTGGCCGGGGGGTCCGTGGGATTGTGGCCGCACACAGCTTCGATCCCGTTCACGATCACCGCCGCATCAGGACCGAAGCGTCGAGCCTGATCGGCGACCGATGCGGCCCGGTTGCACAATAGGCCCGTGACACCTGTTGGACAGGGCAGGTCCGGCGGTGCGAGGGCCAAGTCGAGATGCAGCGGGAGCAACGGAGTCGATGTCGGCACGGTGTCGAGGACGAGCGAATTCTTCACAGGACGGTCGCCGACCAGCAGGTTGTAGTGGACCTGCATGATTACGAGGCTTCCGGCGGGAAGTGTGATCCCTGTTCCCTTGGGTAACGCGTCGGCACCGTGGCCCGGAGCCCAGACGCTGAGGAAGGGGGAGGTCAAGAACTGGGCCAGCGATGCGTCGGGCAACGATGGCGCTCCGAAGCATGTCCATCCCTTGTCACCCGCATTGGCGCGTTGGGCCTCGGCCGCGAGGGAGGGCGGCACCAGGGCGAGAACGGCGTGATGGACCTCGTCATTGCCAGGTCGGAACTGGCTCGAGATGACGTACGAGTTCCGAGTCACGTGGGGATCCACCAAGGTGCAGTGGTAGTCATCCGTCGTCCCGGATGCTGCTCGTGGAGTGTAGGGCTTGGAGACGAGCGAGACTGTCGTGACCGGTCGCTTTGCCGGCGACGCAGACGATGCTGTGGTAGATCCGCACCCCGTGAGTGCAGCGGTGACGAGGGCCAAACAGAGCGGCCCGACCATGGCCCGCCGTTTTTGCATCAGGCGTCGAGCGCGTCCCCGTGGCGCGGGGACCGGTATCCCTGATGCTCCGTCCTCAGGATCGACGTCGGTGCTTTCGATCAGTTCGGTCATGGTTCCCCCGTCCCCGTCGCACAACGTCATAGGCTCCCCACCGGAGGCTAACTCAGCTGAGTCCAAAACCCCTCGCACCATCGTCAGCGTGACGGGCAGGGCCTGCCACGAGGTCCAGGCGGGCGTGCTCGGCACGTCGAGTGTGGCGGTGCCGTGGAGGTTGCCGGTCGTTGCGTCGAGCGCCGGTACGGTCAAACACCGACGAAGGAAAGGAGAGAATTCACTCCTTACCATTTTCAATTTAGCGCGTACCGGGCGCTTGCAGCAAGGGCCCGGTCGGTGTGCACAATCTGCGGCCGAAACCAGAATCTACGGGGATGGGTGGCGTATGGCCGAGCATGCGGTCGTGATCGCGGGAGGCGGTCCGACAGGGATGATGCTGGCGGCGGAGTTAGCGCTCGTGGGGATTGATGTCGCAATCGTCGAGCGGCGCTCCAGTCAGCAGCTCGAGGGTTCGCGTTCGGGCGGTCTGCACTCGCGCACCATCGAGGTGCTCGATCAGCGTGGTATTGCCGATCGGTTCCTCGTGGAGGGGCAGGCGATGCAGGTCCAGGCGTACGCCGGGATCCCGTTGGACATCAGCGACTTCCCTACCCGCCACAACTACGGCCTCGCGCTTTGGCAGAGCCACTTCGAGCGCATACTGGCCACCTGGGTCAGCGAGCTGGGGGTGCCGATCGTTCGCGAACGTGAGGTGACGGGCTTCGTGCAGGGCGACACAGGCGTCGGCGTCGAGCTTTCCGACGGACCGTCGCTGGGGGCGGGCTACCTCGTCGGGTGCGACGGAGGACGCAGTGTGATCCGAAAGGCGGCCGGGATCGAGTTCCCCGGATGGGACCCGTCGACCAGCTGGCTGATCGCTGAGGTCGAGATGGACGAGGAGCCGGAGTTCGGCCTACGAGGGGGTGGTGGCATCGGCCGGGGGGACGGAGGGTCGGTACGGGTCGTACTGACCGAACAGCACCTCAAACACACCAGTGAGCCCACCCTCCAGGATGTCAGCGAGGCTCTCATCGTCGTCGACGGGACAGACCACGGGGTGCACAGCCCTACTTGGATCTCCCGTTTCACCGACATGACCAGGCAGGCGGCGTCCTACCGCGAGGGTCGTGTACTGCTCGCGGGCGACGCCGCACACGTGCATGCTCCGGCGGGTGGACAGGGCCTCAACATCGGGGTGCAGGATGCCGTGAACCTCGGATGGAAGCTAGCTCAGGTGGTCAACGGGACATCACCAGAGGGCCTTCTGGACACCTACCACGCCGAGAGGCACCCGGTCGGTGCCCGCGTGCTGCACAACACCATGGCACAGAGAGGGCTCAGTGGCACCGACGCGCGCGCCGATGCGCTGCGCCACACCATGACCGAATTGCTGAGCATGGACGAGCCTCGCAAGCGGTTCGCGGCGATGTTGTCCGGTCTCGACATCCATTACGACATCGGCGAGGGCCACCCCCTGCTCGGACGCCGCATTCCCGATCTGGACCTCGAGACGACCGACGGTCCGCTGCGGGTCTTCAACCTGCTGCACGACGCTCAGCCGGTCCTTCTCAACCTCGGTGAACCCGGAAGCTTTGACATCACTCCATGGGTTCAACGAGTCCAGATGATCGATGCTGCATATGTCGGGGCGTGGGAGCTTCCGGTACTTGGGGTGGTCACCGCTCCCACGGCCGTGTTGATCCGGCCCGACGGATATGTCGCCTGGGTGGGAGACGGCACAGACACCGGACTGCGTGACGCCCTGACTACCTGGTTCGGATCACCATGACGGGATGCGATGCTCGGCGTTTCAACAGACCGGCTGATCACCTCCGTGAGTGGAGACGATGGGCTCGAACCCACGAACCAGCCCGCATAACCCGGCGTACGGTAAACCGAGCGTCACCTATGACTAAGGACCATCTGCGAACTACCGGCAGAGCATCTCTCCTCTCTGTCACGCGGTGTTCACGTGTCGTTCACCATTCGAGCGTCGTCGCCGTTTAGTGGTGGCCCTTGACCCAAGGAGCCTCCTTGCCAACGAAGCCCGAGGCTGTTCGTGTCAGTTCGTCAGCGTCCGCGAAGTCGGTAAGTAGGAATGCCTCTCGACCTGAGATTGGAAAAATCTTGGTGACGACTCCAAGCCGCGTCCGGAAAGGATCGCTTAGGAACCGGAACCACCGTGTCGCCCTCGTACCGGTACTTCACACGAATAAGGACTTCATGGAGTGAGGTCTTCACGTTAGGTCGTGACCAGGTTGGAAGCCGTCGTCCGCATGACCTCCGCGCTGGTTAGCGGGCCTTCGACCGCGTTTTGTCCACAGGGCTGCGGACGGGAGTGCCGGTGCTGCGCAGACGGGGGTGATCGTCCCAACGCGGATCGGATTCAACGATTGCGAGGGTGATCGCCTCGAGCTCTGCCACAATGCCACGGAGCCGCCGGTCGTTGTCGATGTAGGGCTGGTACTCCTCGAGCTGCTCCTCGCTCAGGTGTCGGGTGACGGTCTTGGCCGCCACCTTCCTCGTCCACGAGTGATACGGCCCGTGCAGACGGGGTGGGTCCGCCTTGCACGAGCACGCCTCTTTGCCACAAGGGCCGAGGCGGGTGACGACCGATCCCGACAAGCAGGGCCCGATGGCGGCGAGCTCGGCCGCCCGATCTCGCCGCCCATGACGAACAGACCGCCGAGCTCGCCCGGTGGCGCCTGTCGCCCGTCACTGCCGATGACGCCGACGGCTATCACCGCGTGGCGTGTCCGGCCGCCCAAGGCAAGCTCCGCTGTCCGTTGAAACCCGCCTCGATGGCACTTGGCTTCGACCGCCCCCAAGGTCACAGGTCCACCTGCGGAACCGCCCCGATGTTGTGCCCAGGCGACGATCACCGTGCCGCCGTCGGTCAACGCCAAGACTCGTCAGAAGCATCCCTACCCGAGCGCGCAGCACCGCCAGTCCTATGCACGTCGCACCGGATCAGAACGCGCCTTCGCCACGTTGAAGGATTCTTCGTCAACCGACGTTCGCCGCGGCTCGTGCCCGATGATGGGACGCACCAAGAACCTCGTGATGCTCGCCGGCGCCGTGGTGGTGCGCAACATGCGCATCACCGACAGCTTCGAGGCGGCGCGCGCCGACGACGAGCGGCGAGCACGTCACGGCCAGCCGATCAAAACGCGTCGTCGTCGGCGCGATCCGCTGGCACAGCTGCCGGTCCACGACGACGTCGCGGCCAGGAGGCAGCGCGACACCGGTTGAGAAGCGCTGAGCACCTTGGACTTGGTGCAGACCTGCTCGACGCGCCCGATCCTCGCTCATCTGAGTATCCGGTCGTGATGTATGGAGTCCAAGCCAAACCTGGAACTCACAGCCCGTTCGAGGACCTGGATTCCGGCTTCACCTCAAAAACAACACACCCATATGTGAAGATGAGAGCGGTCTTCAGTGAAGACCATGTCGGTGGACCTCGGGGGACGCAATACGAACCGCTCACCCACAATCATCGGGCCCGGTATCGACCTCGCATGATGGCGACCGGCAAGTGCGCCCGGTCACACCCCGGTCGCTCCCGACGGGGTGTAGCTTAACGTAGCTCATCATGCTACGATGGACGCATGGCAAAGACCATCGCGCAGCGAGACCTCCGGAACGACAACGCCAAGGTGATCGAGGCTGTAGCCGCTGGCGAGAGCTTCGTGGTCACTCGCAACGGCGTGCCCGTAGCGGAGTTACGCCCGATCCGACTGATGCGCAGAATCTTCGTCCCCACAGCTGAACTCGTGGCCCTCGGTATCGTTGGGCCCCGGATCAACCGGGAGCGATTCCGGGCAGATCTCGATCGCGTCGTGGACCAGGACCTGTAGGTGCCGACGGGTTTACTCGACACCTCGGTCATCATCGACTGGGACGACCCGATCGTGACGGCTGGCCTCCCAGACGAAGTCGCGGTCTGCGCTATCACCCTTGCCGAACTCGCTGCTGGCCCGCATCTTGCGTCCAACAGATCCGAGAGCGCACGCCGTCAGGCTCGTCTACAAGAAGTAGAGGCGACGTTCGAGCCCCTTGCGTTCGACGCCGCCGCAGCTCGAAGCTATGGACTGATCGTGGCCGCCGTCGCCGAGACCGGCCGGTCACATCGACGTCGAGTCGCCGACCTGCTGATCGCGGCCACCGCCCATGCCAACGACCTGACGCTCTACACCCGAAATCCCGACGACTTCGCCGGCCTCGACGTTCTCATTAACGTCATCGGCGTCTGACGGCCGATCCGTCACCACACTGGCGAGCAAGAATGCGGTTCGCGCAACTCCAATTTGTTTGTGAGGTCTTCACGTTAGGTCGTGACCAGGTCGGAAGCAGTCGTTGGCAAGACCTCAGCGCGGGTTAACGGGTCTTCGACCGCTTCTTGTCCACATGACTACGGACGCGGGTGCCGGTGCCGCGCAGACGAGCGTGATCGTCCCAACGCGGATCGGACGCAACGATGGCGAGGGTGAGCGCCTCGAGCTCGGCCACAAGTGCCCGGAGTCGCCGATCGTTATCGATGTAGCTCTGATACTCCTCGAGCTGCTCCTCGGATAAGAGTCGTGTGACGGTCTTGGCGGCCACCTTTCTGGTCCACGAGTGATAGGGGCCATGCAGACGGGGCGGGTCCGCTTTGCACGAGCACGCATCCTTGCCACAGGGCCCGAGGCGGGTCACGACCGAGCCCGCCAAACAGGGCCCGATGGCGGCGAGCTCTGCCGCGATGCGGGCGAACTGGCCACGCTGCTCGGAGGTGGGTTCCACGCCTCGAAGCCTCCCAGCAATCCACCCCCGGGGTTCGTTCATCTGCCACAGTATATACACTGTGGCATTTTCTCCCCGGCCCTCGTCCGAAGCTGACGCCGCCATCGAGGCGTGGCGCGGTGAGTGCTCGGCCGGCGCGGCGGCCTTCGCCAAAAGCGTCGTGCGTGTCTGTGCGCCGCACGGCGCGGCTCGGGCCCGCACGCTGTTGTGGTGCTGTGCTCGTCTGGCGGCGTGGGGGGAGAGGGTCTGTCTCGAGACGAGCCGTGACGTGCTGCTCCACCCATCGGCCCTCGAGCGCTACATCGTGTCGGGGTTGGCCGGTCTCTCCCCGGCGACACGGCGCACGATGCGGAGCAACCTGCGCTCGGTGGCACGAGCCAACGTGCCGGCGCTGTGGGTCCCTCGCCCTGAACCGCTGCGGCGCGACGTAGTGAAGCGGCCCTACACCGACGCACAAGTGGCCGCCTACTTCGAACTCGTGGCGCATCAGGCCACCCCCGAACGCATCGCCAGGCTCAGCGGCCTTCTGTGCCTCGGGCTCGGGGCGGGGCTCGACGCCGCCGACATGCGACTCGTGGTTGGACCTGATGTCATAGAGCGCTCGGGGGGCGTCGTCGTCGTGGTGCGCGGTGCCAAGGCCCGTGTCGTGCCCGTGCTCGAGCGCCACCATCGCACGTTGTGGCGCTCGGCGACCTTCGCCGGGGATGGCTTTGTCGTCGGAGGCGATGACCCGTCGCGCAAGAACGTCACCTCCCCGCTTCTCGCCACCTTGGAGGTGGGACGACTCGATCGCCTCGAGGTCGGACGCCTGCGCGCCACGTGGCTCGCCTTGCATGCTCAGAACCTGGGGCTCGTCGCCCTCGTGCACGCCGCCGGGGTCACGAGCTCGTCGCGCCTCATCGAGCTGGCCGCGGCGCAGCCCCTCGGAGACGAGGCGGCCCTGGTGGCGCTGCTTGGTGGGAGCCAGTGACCGACCCCGAGAGGCTTCGGCGCATCGAGGACGTGATCGACGCCTCGGGCCAGGCACCGGCGATCGAAGCCCGCTTACCGAGTGGCGGGCGGCCTCGCCAGCTGAACGCTCGGACACTTCTTGTCGGCATCCTGCTCGCCACCGCCGATGACCGCCCGCTCCAGCTCGTGCGGGTCCATGAGGCGCTCACGGCGTTGTGTCACCGCGACATGGACCGTCT
>Ga0307373_10008638_pt1 | contig 15430 bp, 15 predicted proteins | sample OX2MG_FD_202534 | JGI IMG/M metagenome (GOLD analysis project Ga0307373, IMG submission 202534) | Soil microbial communities from Risofladan, Vaasa, Finland - OX-2 | ecosystem: Environmental > Terrestrial > Soil > Coastal area > Acid sulfate soil | place: Finland: Risofladan, Vaasa | collected... | reverse complement strand
TCTCGAGAAGCCAGCCTGAATGATGGCCTTGCGGAGCAGGCCATCAATGCGGTCGTCGAGGCGGCTTAGCAGCTTCTTTTGTTCATCGGCGACGATTCCATTCTTCAAACGCCGCCGGTAGTGGTCCCGATCGTCATAGCCGGGGAGAACCACGGGTGTGACGGTTACCCACGAAGCAGCCTGTTGAGTGTACCGTCCAACGACTCTGTCGGTTGTGGGGAGCAACGAGAGAAGAGCGAGGGGTTGCTTCTCGTCCTCGCTGATGAGTTCTTGGCCTGACAAAGTCCGCCGCGCCCAGGCAACTTGAGCTTCAAAGTCTTCCGTGAAGGACGAAAGTATAACGCGGCGGATGCTACCTACTACACGAGCGTTGCCTTCGCGCCTTGCCTCGATGCTCGGCAGGGGCAGGTAGGCGAAACGCCGCGGCCCGATCGCGATGTGCTCGTCGGAGTCTCCCGATTCGCCATGGCCCAAGATGAGCGAGTTGATGTCCGACTCAGACCAGCCTGCACGGGCGGCTGCAACTTTGAGCACATACCGCATCATGCCCGCGACGGTGAGGCCCCGGCGAACCGTGTCGAATGCGCGGAACCCGCTCGCGTCGAGCTTCAAGAGAGAGAAAGCGGCTACATCACGCGATGGCGGACGGCTCGCAGGTTTGTATTCAACGATCCTATACGTGAACAGTGGCGGCGGTGGACTCAAACCATCGGGCCCGAGGCGCGCAAGGAACCGCTGATGCCGATGAACCAAATCGTTGAGCGTGCCCGGCACCGGCACTCGTAACCCATCAGCCACTGAAGTGCTATACGGCAGCCATCGTTCGCCGGGCAGAGCGCTGACTTGATCATCAGACAGGACCGTGGCGTGGCCAACAGCCATGTCAATACCCCAGCCTAAGGCAACGACGCTGCGGGCGACTTCTTGGAGTGCTTCGACATGACCACGAACTTCTCCGCCGATCGGATCGTGTAGAGGCCACAGGTAGTGTACGGCTGAACCGTCGAGTAGCAACGTTGGCCGGACCGCCTTCATCGTGCGATGTGTAGCGGGATTGGCATCGCCGGAGTTGGAATAGTTCCCGCGACACCACGCCCCGGCGACAATATCCATGGCATTGTTGGGTACCGACAGACGATACCCGGACGCGCTGACACTGGCTGGAGCGATCAGGACCGGTGCCGCCTGTTTCTCCAGCCACTCCAAAGCGGACTTAACGTGCAGAGCGAGCGACTCCGCGCGGTAGCGCGCCTCCGCAGCGGCGACCAGCGATTGAAATACCCGCATCGGTGAGGGAGGCCACTCGGGCTTGCCGCCGTCGCGCCGGCCGTGGAATGCGGGGGCGAGAAGACGGATCGAAACGCATAGGTAATGGGCCATCGCGATGTCGCGCTACTCGGTCGTCCTGCTTCTGGACTTCCGCGGCTTTTTCTTACTCTTGTCGCCATCGCCAGCGATGTCTTTCCTGGCTTGCTCCTTGTCGAACTCGACGGAGCGATTCGCGCCGACGCCAAAGTCATTGGCGGCAGCGCGGGCGTACTCGACGGCGTCAGTATGAGTGAGGGTCGCGGCGACGCGGCGACCGTCGCCATAGACCTCCGCAAACTCGCGCGGCCTGTCAGGGTCCAGCACGAGGTTACAGCCCTGCCGGAGATAGCCAGACGGTGAGTAAGTGAACGCGGTCAGGGCGAGGCCGAGAATGTAGCGTAGCAGCTTGAGCGCGTCGGACTGGTTCCCGCCTACGGCAAGCAAACGCAGAGCGGCCACGTGGAGTGAGGCATCGCGGCGGATTCCGCCGGTCGCGATTACCCCGCCCGGAGTACTGGAGGCGGGTACGTGAACAAACCCGCGTTCGGCATATGCATCACTGGTCTTTTTATCAGCGGATTCGTCGAGCAACCCAGCAGCGACATATTCCGCAGCAGGCACAAATTGAGCCGACCGTGTCAACTCGCGAACGTTGAACGCCCGAATCGTTGAGGCGATTAGCCTCGGCAACTTGGCCTGGGTATCGCGGGAATCCCACGCGCCGAAAACGAGGGAGGTAGGCGCGATCTTCGCCAGCAGTGCAGCGTCGCCATTTTGCACCGCCCTGAACCCAGTCTGCAGCTCCTCCTGCAACGCCGAGCAGCGCACGATGGCGTCCCCGGCGCGATGGCCAGCTTCCAGCAGATTTACGGTTTTTTCTCCGGCCCTTACGACAATCTGCGGTATCAGCGCCGCGTACTCCGCCTTTGCAAACAGCGGCTCGATCCGGTTCGCCTGCGAACCGACGCTGTCGATCAGACAAACGTTCTCGGTTTCGGTGAAGTGGTCGACGTTATACCCGCCCTTGAAAGTCCCGTCCTGACTGGCGGCAAAAGTCGGCGGGAACAGCACGCCGTCCGGGCCCTCGACGGGCGTCAAGTGCTCGCGCACAACCAGGGCGGCTGGCCCGGCGTCTTGCAACCAGGTATCAAACTTCCTCAATAGCTCGTTCATCGTAGGTTCCTCGCAAATGCTGTGGCTGTGGTGAATGCCTTGTGTTTCCTCTGGTCCGTGCGAAAGGCGTTCTCGAAGCGGAAACCGCAGACCCCGGTATGCGTCAGCAGGCCGCAGGCGGCAAGTGGGGCGATGCGAGCCGACAACGGGATTGTCCAGGTGTAATAATCGAAAACGCGTGGCGTGGCGGCCGGCATAGGCCGAAAACGCTGAAGCCCCACCAAGCACAGGAACTCAACCGCAGGGTAGGCGAGACTCTGCATTTTGAGAGCATCAGGCGAGAACCCAATATCGATCGGCCGCGCGCTCGACCCTCGGCGGGCGTCGAAGTAGAATGGTTCAACCTTGTTATCCGGCTCCGCCGGGTCGCACACGACCGTTTTGTAATCGAACAAGGCACTATTCTGTAGCTCTTCCCAACGCAACACACTCTGCATCGCGCGCGCAATACGGGTGCTGCTCATTCTGCCGGCCCATCCCTTGAGTCGATCACCGCCCGCGCGATCATCCTTCCACCAGTCGAGGCGCAGCTCGAACGGTTCTGGTATCTCGATTGGGGATGAAACTTCGTCTTCTGGGTCGGACGGTTGCAGAGATGCGCCCGCGATTGCACGCAGAAGATCGCCGAGGCTCCGGTCGGCTCGCTCAGGGCGTTCGAGTGGTCGAAGCAAAAATGCTCCGTCCTCAAACCAGCCTTCGGCGCCGCCCCAAAGACGGTCGGCAAGTTCGAGCAGTCCACACGCGGCGAAAAACTGCCCGGGGTTAGTCGGATCGACGTGGACACTGATCGCGGGTTCGTCAACCTGGCTCATTAACTTCCGTCCTGCGTATGCCAGCGACCTCGGATGGTTCTGCATTGCGGACGTCGTTGGCTTGCGACGCCAGCGCATCGGCGGCCCGGACCAGCGACTCGAGGTAAGCGAGGCCCCATCGCCCGTACTTTCGTTGCAGCCGCGCAAATCGACGCGGAGTCTCAACGGCAACCGCGGCGGCCTCGCCGTCAGTGTAGTTCTGATCAAACGCCTCATCGACCGGGAAATGAGGTCGGGCGCGGCCGTGGTGGGCCGCGATCAGATGTAGAACGAGATCCTGAACTTCCAGTGCGAGCGCGAAAAACTCCGAGCGATGGGAATCGCCGATGGAAAGATCCATGAGCGACCCGAATTCGTGGCGGTAACCGCTCAACTCCTGCGGGCGCATCTTTCCTCCCGACTTTGCCAGTACCGCATCGGGGTAATCGAGGTTGTGGATCGAATGCTGCCAGATTCTGCGGTCTTTGCCGAGGTCATGCCAACCCGCCGCGAGTCTGACCGCCGATGCTTCAGGATCGCGCATGCCGAGCTTCTCGACCATCGCGGCCGCAAAGCTGGCGGCCGATTGGAGATGGGGCGCGAGCTCCTGCCGCTGAATCGCGCTCCGCGACCCGTCGTCGTCGGCCGAGCGTGGTCGAACGTACCAGCGCCAAAAACGTCGTCGGGCGCGCGCCTCTTCGTCTTCACCTTCGTCATCGGCTTCTTCTTCGGCTTCGGGCCGAAGGTCGATTGTCCGCACTAGCCGCATGCCGTCCGGCCGCTGATCGTCGTCCCATATCCGCATGCGACGGGCATTGTCCTTATCATCATTCCAGCGATCGGCCACGTCGTAGCGCCGTGCCTCATCAAATGCCGCTCGCCCGTCGAGCATACCGCTCTCGCTTAGCCCGCCGATCGACGGCGGTAGCAGCACCGTACGGTTGCGAAGAACGCGCGAGTCTTTTTCTTGCGCCAATTGGCCCAGAGTGGTCACCTCGACCGAATCGAAATCGGTGACGATCCAGACAGGTGACTGATCGTGTCGGGTAGCAAGCTCGCATAAACGCTTGAATATCCTGTCGCTGCGGTCGCGCAATAGCTCATGCGGCTTAACCGGATAGTCTTCGAGCAGATCCCTCGGTTGGTACGTCAGCAGCAGTTCTTCAGCAACCAGCTCGACCTCTTCACGCCAGGCCACATAGGTTTCCGGCGGCTCCCATTCCGCGATGCCGTGAAGCCATTCCGCGACTGCGGGACGTCCGGGAAGTTTGTCGCGAACGGAAGTCAGCGCCCACGCGTAGAACAGGATGTCTGTCGCCGGCAAAATCTGCGGACTGGGTGTGAACGCGTCCTGCCGCTCTGTGAGCGGCAAACTGCCTAATGCGGCGGGGCTGGCATCGTGGCATTCATCTCCGCGCTTCGGTAGCCGCCGCAATAGAGAGAGAGTGCGGTCCCGTGCTTCGTCGAACGGCTTCGGATCTTCTACCAGTTTGGTGTAAACCACGTCGACTCTCGCATCGCCGTCGCCGAAGCGGTTTACGCGGCCCAAGCGCTGGGCCATGCTGTCAAATGGGGTCAAGTCGCCGACCAGATGGTCCGCCGAAATATCGATCCCGACTTCACCGGCCGACGTGCAGATCAAATAGACCGTCCCCAAGACAGGTGCGGCTGTCGGCTGAGGCATGAAGCGGGCGAAGATCATGTCATCCCTCACCATCGCGTCTCGCTCCAAGCCGCGCATCGTGCCGGTAAGCTCCAGCACCTTGAGTTTTTCGCTTCGTAGCTTTCTGGCTACGTATTCGACATCGTCCAACTTGCGAAGAAAAACGATTATCGCTCGTTCGCTGTCCCGGTAGTCCAAAGCCCGTCGCACGACCTCGTCGGCTATCGCCTTCTCATCCTGCACGCGAAAGAAGGTGATGCCCTTCCTCGCGGTCAGCCGCTTTGAGGCGATGGGGTGCTTGCGGTCCTCGTCCGTCAGAACAGAACTCTCGCCGTTCGTGCCGGTTCGAGATGTCGCAGTTAGCGCGATTAAGCGGAGCGGAAGGAAGTCGCCGCAGCGCTTCTGCTCGCATTCGATTGCAGTCAGGAGTTCTTGGAATGCCGGTTCAAGATGAGCCTCGTCGTGAACCAAGATCGAATCTTGGCCAAGAAAACCGGCGTGTAACGGGCGGGTCTTGAACCCCCTCCCATACCCCGCGAACAGCAAGCGGCTGCCGATCATGTCCACCGTACCGACAATCACTGCCGGCCGCGCCGGATCGATCCGCCACTCGGCATTGTCCGCGAATTGTCCTCGTAGAGTGCTGATCGCAAAAGGAGTGTCCGAGGGTCGAGTTACGAGAGACCGTAAGCCGCCAGCGATTTCTGCCAAAGTCGGCTCGCTGACGATCGCGTGCCGGATCCGCTCGGCTTCACGCGTGGCCTGGTCCACGACGGTCCGTCGGTTCACGACATAGATCAGTATAGATCAGTCGGCGCGGAAAATCGTTGAGCGTGCCGGTACGGCCATGATGCACAAGCGCAAGAAGCCAAATCGCAATGATCGAGGTTTTACCGAGGCCGGTTGGAACGTCGCAGATTCTACGAAACCGCTTCTCGGCGAGTTCCTCAAAAAGCGCCTCCTGCCAAGGGAACGGCGGGTGGCCGGTAATCTTTTCGAACAACTCGCAAAACGATGGCACTGCGACTCCCCCAATGCGCGCTCGCCAAGAGTGGAAAGCTGAACCGCGTGTTTAGGCTTAACGGAAAGCCTCAGCCTCTAATAGTACAAGACTGCATCAGTAACAAGATGTGGACTAATTCCGCCGAGAGGTAAGGCGTCAAAAGTGGCGGTTCCTGAAGGTGATGCCGGACGCTTCAAGGAGCGACCCCTCCGAGAGGTCGAGGAACTCGAGCGCAAGTGCGAGGAGACCATCATCGGCTTGCTCCGGTAGCGCTATGGGTTTGAGCGTATTCCGGTGCCGACCGAGGCGCTCACGATCCTGATCGAGCGTTCTCTCGCGATGAATCTGGCTGCGTGACGCGAGCGATCGGAGGCCATGTCCTGGACGACCGCTTGCAGGATATCCCCTGAACGGCGGGACGAGGTGAGCTTCGTCGAGCACGGCGAGGCTGTCAGCTCCAAAAAGCCCGGCATGATACGGCCGCATCTTCCGCGAAACCCCGTACCCCTCGAATAGAAGCCGCGATCGCCGGGCGTCCGCCAATCCGTAAGGGATCTCCTTCGGAGAGCGCTCTTGACATAGATTATGAAATTCCCTAATTATGTTTTCGAGACATCAACGAAACCGCTCCGAGCCGACACCGAAACATTCCGCGGACAAGGAAACTGCGATGAAACGATCATTCCCACGCCCAGCAATCAGGCTTGTGACCGCTGGCGTGACAACCGCCCTTTTGCTGCCAAGCAGCCCTTGCTGGGCCGCTCCGGCTGCTGGCGGATTGCCGTGGGATCGGACGCTGATCGTCTTGCAGAACTTCATGATTGATTCTATGGCTCCAGCGATCATCGTCCTGGCGTTTGCCCTCGCGGGCATCCTCTACGCGCTTGGAGGGCAGGACAAGCAGGCCGGTCGCCTGGTCGGATCTGGAATCGGCGGCTGCATCGCCCTGCTTGTCGTCCACCTGCTCAATTACGTCTTCCCCTGACTCAATTCGAAGTAACTCAAACTCCGCAGTTTTGGAGGTTCACATGAAACTCGCACGCATCAGCAAGCCCCTTCGCTCCGTTCAGGTACGCGTCATGCTGACTGGCGACCTCAACGCCAGCCTTGAACGCTACGCGCGGTACTACGAGCACGTACATGGCGACTCAGTGGACATACGGGTGCTCATTCCGGAGATTCTCGGCGCCTTTCTCGATGCTGACCGTGAGTTCCAATCGTGGTCGCGCTCCGCTGACAGCCAACCGCCCCGCGTCGTAAATCCGGCTTCATCCAACGGCGGCGCGAAGGTGTAACCGTGAGTTGTCTAAGTGAGGTCCCGGCTGACGTGCTTCGCACGTGTTTAGGACTGACACGTCACTCATCCCTGTGGATGAACGATGTGTACCGAAACGTACACGACCAATCGGAAAGTGGCGTGAACCGGCGCGCTTCTTCGTACACGCGAGCGTGTACGGCGCGCCCGCCCTTGCGAAGGACGTCAGCCCAAGTCTCCGGATTCATTGAAGTGTACGGCGTGTACGCCTTGAACAATTGAAGAGCAGTCCGATGCCGGAAATTCCATATACCGTCCGTCTAGCGCCGGAGCTGTTGGAACGGATCGAGAAGATGGCGCGAGACCGGGGAGTCTCGCCCCGCAAACTGATCCGCGCTGTGCTCGCCGAGCGCTTCGGTGGAGATGGCCGCCCTCACCCCGGCGGGCCGATCGACGAGTCGAACCAGCACCCAAGCCTCGATCAGATTCTGTTCGATCTCACCCGTACCCGGCTCACTCTCCAGCATCTGCTCGATCACCAGGTCGGCTCTGAAATTACCGATCAGATCCGCCAGACCGCGCAGTCCGAAGCCGAGCGTTACATGCAGCGGCTCAGGAGAACCACGATATGAATTTGTCACGAACTGCCATCAGGTACGAATTGAGTTGCGGTTCAGCAGCGACGCTGCTGCGCCTGTGGCTCCGGTTCCTGCTGCTTTGGATCCTGATCTGGGCGGCTTCCGATCTCTTCTTCGTCTGGTATTGGAGCGGCCGCATCTCCGGACCGGGCGCCCATCAATACTTCGGCCGCTGGATCCTCGCCTGGCTGTTCACCCAGAAGGTACCACTATATTTCCTGTCGCTGCCGTACCGCGGCCATCGCTGCACGATCGGAAGCGTGTACGCCTTTCTGAACTGGCGCTTCTATTCGGGGCGCTCCTTCGGCGAATGGTTCGCGTCTTACAGCGTTTGGGCCGCCGTGCCGGCCAGCCTGACTCTCGCCGCGCTCGGCTATCTGCTCCTTCACGACCCCGAAGATCGTCCCGAGGGGAAGCATCTGCGAGGCCTCAGTCTGATCCGTCCCCGCCAGCTCGCTCGCGAACTTCACCGCAGCGAGTTGCGGAGCGAACGGGCGGGAGTCGAACTTGCCCGGGTGCGCATTCCGCGCTCGATCGAGTGCGAGCATTTCCTCATCACGGGCGCGACCGGAGCGGGAAAGTCGATGGCGATCCGCTCGCTGCTTCGGCAGATTCAGGCTCGCGGGGAGCTCGCGATCGTGGTCGATCCCGAGTGCGAATACGTGTCCGAATTCTACCGGCCCGTGCGCGGAGACGTGATCCTGAACCCGGTCGATGAGCGCTGTCCGTACTGGTCGCCGTGGCTGGAGTTGAGCGAGCGCTACTACCAGGCGGACACGGCGACACTCGCGGCTTCCCTCATTCCCGAACCCCCGCGCGGTTACGAAAGCGGGTCCGATCACTTCTTCCGCCAATCCAGCCGGACGCTGCTCGAAAGCCTTCTTCAAGTCGCCACGCCGCGAGAGCCGCACAGCATCCCGAAACTGCTCGAACTCGATCGCGACAAGTTGAAGCAGGCCATCTCCGGTACGCCAGCATACAGCCTGATCGATCCCGGCGCGCACGAGCAGGGCGCCGGCATCATCGCGACCGTCGCCAACGCGACCCGGCCATTCCTGTACTTGCCGCCGTCTGACGGGCGACCGCTGTGGAGCGCGCTCCAATGGGCCGAGCATCCCGAAGGATGGCTGTTCGTGACCATGCGCGATGACTCCAACTCGGCAGCGCTGCCGTTGGCGAATCTCTGGCTCGATCTCATTGTCGGCCGCCTGCTCAACTCCGCCAGCGATCGCCGAAGGGTCTGGATCGTGGTGGACGAGTTGCCGGTGCTTGGCCGTCAGGCGAAGCTCGAGACGCTGGTAACTCGCGGACGCAAGCGCGGACTCGCCGCCGTGCTGGGGTTCCAGAGTATCGCCCAGTTGCGCCGGATCTATGGCCACGAGCAGGCTGCGGTGCTCGCGTCGATGCCTTCGAGCAAGCTTCTACTACGTGTGGACGAGCCCGAAACGGCGACCTTCATCGCGCGGCAGATCGGCGATCGCGAGGCGCTGCGCGAGGAGATCGGAATAAGCACGGCGGAGCACGGCAACCGGTACAACCTCCATCCTGCACGCCGGACCGAGCCCGTGGTGATGGCGTCGGAGGTCCAGCGGCTGCCGAAGCTGGAAGGCTATCTCTGCATCGCTGGCCTCGATCGCGCCCGCGTCAAAGTGAGGCTCTGCGTTCCGCGCAGGCGGCAGGTCGAATTCATTCCGCGCGCTCTTCCGAGACCGGTCAGCGATCATCCCAGCGCCGATTTGGTGACGCCGACGATCAGTCGCGTCCCGACGCTTCCGAACGGGACCGCGGGCGCTCCGGTGAGGATTCAGGACTAATGCTGGTAATGTCCAAAGGCGCGCTGACCGCCGCCCGAGCCGAGACTTATTACGAAGAGAAGTACTCGCACGACGACTATTACAGCGAGCAGCGGCGGATCGTAGGGCAGTGGTTCGGCCGTGGTTCCGAGGAACTGGGCCTCTCCGGAGATGTCGCCAGCGAGGACTTCCGCGCCGTACTGCGCGGGCTTCGTCCCGCGTCCGGTGAGGTGCTCATTCATAAGGCGAACGGCTATGACGACCGTCGCGCTGGCTGGGACGCCACGTTCAACGCACCAAAATCGGTTAGCATCCAAGGGCTGGTCGGAGACGATCACCGCCTTATCGAGGCGCACCGTAAGGCAGTCAGTCGGGCGCTCGTAGAACTCGAACAATATGCGCTCTCGCGCCGCCGAGGCGGCAGCGAATGGGTCGTGACCAGCAATATCGTCGCCGCGCGCTTCGATCATATTGCCGCTCGGCCTGCCAGTGGAGTTAAAGACGGCTACGGTCCCGACCCTCATCTTCACACGCACGTCGTGATTGCCAACATGACCCGCCGCCCGGACGGACAGTGGCGCGGCCTCGATCCCATTGAAATCTATCGCGCGCAGAGCTTCGCGACTGCAGTTTACCGCTCCGAATTGGCTCTCGAGGTGCAGCAGATCGGGTATGGAATCAGGATCGCCGGACCAGACGGACGATGGGAGCTTGACGGCTACACGCGCGAGCAGGTGATGGCGTTCTCCCGTCGTCGCCAGGACATCGAACAGACTCTCGCCCGCGAAGGGCTGGCCGGTGCCGAGGCGGCGCAGAACATCGCGCATCGAACGCGGCTCTCCAAGGATCACCGTGACGAAGAAAGTCTGAAGGCGGAATGGCGCTCACGCGCGCTGCAGTATGGAATCGAAGTCGAGCGTCTCTTGTCGCAATCGCGCGAACGCGGCCCCATCCAGTTTCGACATCCGGAAAAGGCGGGAGAAGCCATTCGCCAGAGTATCGACGAAAATATCGAGCGCGAGGCCGTAATCGATCGGCGTGCGCTTGAAGCGAAGGCTCTACAGCACGCGATGGGGCAGGCTGACCTTCATCGGATACGCGTTGAGAGCGAGCAGTTCAAGCAGAACGGCCGGCTGATCGTCGCTGGCGACTCTGTGAACTCGCCGCGAGGCGCCTACACGACGCCACAGATGATCGCCCTTGAACGTGGGAACATCGAACTGATGCGTGCGGGTCGGGGGAAGGCCACCGCTATCGGCACGTCGGACGATATCCGTCGATGGGCAAGCCAGCGCAACTTGCTTCCTGACCAGACTGCCGTCGCCGAACTCACGCTTGCGTCCACCGACTGGATCACCTCAATCGAAGGCCGCGCGGGCGCTGCGAAGACCACAACCGTAGGCGTGATACGCGAGTTCGCGGAAAACCAGGGATATACCGTCTGCGGGTTCGCGCCAACGACCCGCGCGGTCAAGTCACTCTCCGAGGCCGGCGTGTCGGCCAGAACCGTCGCCAGTCTCCTCGAAAGTTCATCAACACGAGTTGCCTCAAACGAAATCTGGATTGTCGACGAATCGAGCCTGCTCCCCACGCGCCAGGTTAACCGGCTTCTCCACAAGGCACGCGAGCAAAGCGTAGAGCGGATTGTCTTCGTGGGCGACCAAGGCCAGCATCATGCGATCGAAGCGGGGCGGCCCATCTATCAGATGCAGGAGGCTGGAATGCTGGTCGCCCGGCTCGATACCATCCGTCGCCAGCGCGATCCGCAACTCCGCGAAGCCGTGATGCACGCCGCAAGAGGCGAAGTCGCGGAGTCGCTCGCGATTCTCGAGCGCCGCGGCGACATCCGCGAGATCGGCGACATCGAACAGCGCCGCAGAGAGATAGCCCGAGAATACCTCGGCGCGCACGAGTCCGGAGAGCGCGTCCTGGTAGTGAGCCCGGCGAACGAGGAGCGGCGCGAGTTGAACAAAGCGATCCGAGCCGAGCTGATCGCGCACGGTCACATCTCGCCGCTTGGAACTGAACGGACCATTTTGGTGAATCGCGGCCTCGCTGGCGCGCAACGCTCGATCGCCTACAACTATGAAGCGGGCGACGTGATTCGCTTTACTCGCGGAAGCAAACAGTTCGCGATCGCCAAAGGCGCCTATGCGGATGTTGAAAAAGTGGATCGCGACGCGAACATGCTTACGATTGATACGGGCAACGGGCGGCGCGTCCAATACAATCCGGTCCGGCTGTTCGGCGTCGAAGTCTTTCGCGAAGAACAAAGGGCCCTCTCAAGGGGCGACCGCATACAGTTCCGCGCACCCGACCGGGCGCTCGGGGTGGCCAATGGCGATTTCGCCGCGATCAAAAATATCGACACTCGCCGCGCGGTATTGTGCTTAGACAACGGCAAGGAGTTGAGCGTCGCGTCGGATCGTCTGCGCCACATCGACCACGGGTACGCTTCCACGTCGCACTCCGCGCAAGGCGCGACCGTCGATCGCGTCATTGTCGATATCGACACGCGGCTTTCGCCCGAGCTCGTCAATCGGAAGCAGTTTTACGTGTCTGTCAGCCGCGCCAGAAGCTCCGTCGCAATCTATACAAACGACCGCGGCCAGCTCCCCAGAGCGCTCAATCGAAGCCGCGAGAAATCCGTGGCGCTGGTGCATCAAATCGGCGTTCCGCAACCCGCTTTTACGATCGTGCCCGATGAGCAGCGGCACACGCTTAATCGGGGCCACGGCATGCGAAGGTAGTCTGCTGTCCCCGCCAAAATCGGTGGCGCTCGCTCCACGGGCATGGCGCGCCACCGGCTGACGCCGGACGCTTCGCTTGTCACGCCATGCATCGCTGCGCTTCGCGCGTCCCGGAATCCTGCGCGCTCCCCCTATTTCGGTTGAGGGGAGCGCGCCTTCAAAATGTTCACGCAGTCCCATACGACAGAAGCGCGTCCTGCCCCTTCGGGGAAGCGGACGCTCGACTTCGATGGTTCGCCGTGAGCCTGGGAGGATATCGCGCGCGGGTAGATTTCCTCGAATCATCGGGCCGGGTGGAAACTGCGGGAGTCCTATTGTACAATTGCACAGGTATGGAGATCGTGGTCGACACCTCCGTCATCATCGCGGTTCTCGTCCGCGAACCTCACCGTGCCGCCCTGGTGCGAGCCACCGCATCCGCGGACCTGCTTGCACCGCCCTCGGTTCATTGGGAGGTCGGCAACGCATTTTCCGCCATGTTCAAGCGCCGACGGCTCACGCTTCGCGCCGCGCGCCTTGCACTCGAAGCGTACCGGCAGATTCCGATCCGCTTTTCAGAAATAGACCTGGATCGGGCGCTCGAAGTGGCGCAGAACTTCGATCTCTACGCATACGATGCCTATGTCCTCGTCTGCGCCATGCAGCATCACTGCGCGTTGCTCTCCCTCGATCACGGGTTGGTGGCCGCTGCCGCCCGTGCGGGAATCAAAATATTGGAGATACAACCGTGAGGGTCTATACATTTTCGGAAGCACGACAGAAGTTCGCCGCTCTTCTCGAACGAGCGCGGCGCGAGGGCGCCGTGCGGGTCAAACGCCGCGACGGCCAGGTGTTCCTCATTCAGCCCGAACGCTCGCGTCGCTCGCCGCTCGACGTGGCCGGCATCGATAGCGACGTCTCCGGCGAGGAAATCGTCGATATCGTCCGTGAGATGCGTCAGCGCGCGAATGTACTTCGGCCAGGAAAGAATTCCAGCCGAGCCGTGGGCAAGCGCGCGTCGAAGACCATACGTTAGAGAACCGAATCCGGCCGCTGATCGGACCTACGACGCGAGTCGATCGACGGGAGGTGCGCGGATTCACTCCGCATTAGACAATTATTATATTTGGGATTTTCGATGACATTTCCTGCGGACTCTGGTATTCTTGCGACTAGGAGGCGGCGAGCAGCGATGGTTCGCGCTGATCAATTGGAATGAAGACCTTCGGCCAGGTGCTCAGAGAGGTTCGCAAAAAGGCGGGGCTCACCCAGAGAGAGGTTGCCGCCCGGTTAAGACGTGAAGACGGACGACCCGTCGATCCGCCTTATCTCAACGCCGTCGAGCACGATCACCGCTACCCGCCCGACGACCATCTGATCGAGCAGCTCGCCAAGATTGTCGGCGTCTCGCCCGATGTGCTGTACTTTCATGCGAACCGCCAGCCCCCGGACGTGAAAACCGAGGCCGACCAGCCGCGGGTCGAGGCCGCCTACCGCGCGTTCCGCAAGGCGCTGGGAGTCAAACCTCCCGGCAAGCGAAAATGAAGCTGCTTCGCGATCGCTCGGCCGCCCAATCAAGCGTCTCTACTTCAAGACGGAAGAGCTTGACGAGCGATGCGAGCAAATCATCGCGGAGTCCATGAACCAGCACTCCGGCGGCTTCAGACTACCGATCCCAACGGACGACCTGATCCGCATGATCGAGGCCGAGGCCGATGATCTCGATATGTATGCCGATCATCCTGAAGACGAAGACGGACATACCGACTTCTTTTTCGACCGGAAGCCGAGAGTACTGATTGCGAAACGGCTGTCGGACCCGCGCTACAAAAACCGGCTCCGAACTACTCTGGGACATGAGTATGGCCACGTTTGGTTTCACGCGCCGCTGTGGAGAAAGTCTGGGCCAGAAGCGCAGCGCGAACCTGCCGCGCCATCATGGACTTGCCACCGCGCCACCATCGTGACCGCTCCCAAGAACGACTGGATGGAATGGCAGGCGGCATACATCAGCGGCGCGCTGCTGATGCCTCGGTCATACCTTCAGTTGTGGGCGGGGGAGATTGCGATGCGCGAAGCCAGGCAACCGCCGCTGTCCATCGATTCAGATCTGGCTCGCGCAGTGGTCGCACGGATCATGCGGCGCTGCCAAGTCTCCGAACAGGCCGCACGGGTCCGGCTCGTGCGGTTGGGTATCCTCGCCGAATCATGAGGTCGGACCGCGCGTAGTGAAATTAGCACATTTGACAATATCGTAAGCGTTGGTGTATGCTGGGTGGTGCGTGGTTCGTTTCCTTCCTCTTCAGCAGGGCCGCGCGCAACCCAAACCGAACAGGTGTCACAATGGACGAGGAGAAGCAGTTCAAGAGTTTCAAGCTCGGCTGGACGTTTGAAGAACTGGCGCGCAGCCTAAGCGTCTCGGTTCCTTTTCTTAGGCTTGAGGTGAAGCGCGGTCGCCTCAAGGCTGCGCATCTCGGGCGGCGAGTTGTGTTGCTCGACAGCGACGTGCGCCACTATCTGGCGGAGGCGAGTGACCGGGCAGCCTAGGCAAGGATAAAAACCGATGAGTGTTTTCAAAAGAGGCCAAACGTATTGGTTCAAGTTCCTGTTTCAAGGCCAGCTCATCCGCGAGACGGCGAGGACCAATTCAAAAACTATCGCGCGGGAAGCGGAACATGCGCGGCGGCGTGATCTTGAATTGGGCTTCAACCGGATCACGAAACGTGAACGCGTGCCGCTACTCGCGCTGGCCGCGAAGGAATGGCTGGCGTCCAAAGGTGCGCTCACGCCGCTCGGCAAGGTGTATTACGAACAGTATTCGCGCAAGCTCGTCGGTGAGTTCGGCGCACGGCTCGTTTCTGACATCTCGCTCAACGACATCGCGGCCCTTCAGCGAAAGCGTCTTGCCGAGGGACTTTCGGCGCGAACGGTAAATTGTGAAGTCGCGACCAGAAGTGGCCTCGGAATTTTGAACAGTGCGATAAGTGGAAACTCCGGGCAAGATGCTGGGCCGAGGCCGGCTTGGCGAAAAGGAGTTTTCGATGGTCAAGAAATCAGGGCGGCGCACTCGCCGCAAG
>Ga0307373_10008637_pt1 | contig 15434 bp, 14 predicted proteins | sample OX2MG_FD_202534 | JGI IMG/M metagenome (GOLD analysis project Ga0307373, IMG submission 202534) | Soil microbial communities from Risofladan, Vaasa, Finland - OX-2 | ecosystem: Environmental > Terrestrial > Soil > Coastal area > Acid sulfate soil | place: Finland: Risofladan, Vaasa | collected... | reverse complement strand
CGCACTGGTAAGTGGCGATGTGGCGGGCCATGTCGGCTTCGAGTTGCTCGCAGATTCCCAGCGAGTCCCCGATGACCACTTGTCGGACGTAGTCGATCCCGCCGGGGAGCCGGTTCAGCCACGTAGCGGTCCGCTCCAGCCGGTCACCGGTTCGGATGTAGAACATCAGGAATCGATCGACGTAGCGAACCAACGTCTCGGTGTCCAGATCTTGGCCGAGGAGTACCGCGTGCTGGGGGCGCATCCCCCCGTTGCCACAGACGTAGAGGTTCCACCCCTTCTCGGTGGCGATCACTCCGAAGTCCTTGCTCTGTGCCTCCGCGCATTCGCGGGAACAACCCGATACTGCCGACTTGATCTTGTGGGGCGATCGCAAACCCCGGTAGCGGAGCTCGAGATCGATGGCCAACTTGGTGGAGTCCTGGACGCCGTACCGGCACCAGTTGGTACCCACGCATGACTTCACGGTGCGCAAGGCCTTGCCGTAGGCGTGACCGGATTCGAACCCGGCATCGATCAGGAGGCGCCAGATCTCGGGCAACTGGTCGATCCTCGCCCCCAGCAGGTCGATTCGCTGTCCCCCGGTGATCTTGCAGTAGAGATCGAATTCGGCCGCCACGTTGCCCAGCACGATCAGTTGGGCGGCGGTGATCTCGCCGCCCGGGACGCGGGGGATGACGGAGTAGGTGCCGTCGCGTTGCAGGTTGGCCAGGAACATGTCGTTGGTGTCCTGAAGGGGTGCGTGGTTGTCGTCGAGGACATGCTCATTCCACAGCGAGGCAAGCATCGACGCCACGGTCGGCTTGCACACTTCGCATCCTCGCCCCGTGCCACAGCGCTGGAGCAGCTCCCCGAACGTGCGAATCTGCTCAACGCGAATGATGTCGAAGAGCTCCTGTCTGGTGTGTGGGAAGTGCTCACACAGACTGCGGTCGACCGCGATTCCGGCCCTGGTGAGCTGATCGTCCAGGAGGCCCTTCACCAGCGGCACGCAGCTTCCGCAGCCGGTGCCGGCCAGGGTCTGCGCCTTCAGGTCGCCGATGGTGATAGCACCGGCGCTGACCGCAATACAGATGCGGTCCTTGGTCACGTTGTTACATGTACAGATGGTGGCGGTGCCGGGTATGGCGCCCACGCCAAGGGCCGGCGCATCCTCCCCGGCGGGTACTGCCAGGGCGGCCGGACGCCCTGGCAGGGGTAGCTGCGACAGGCACAGCTGCTGCAGCATCGCGTAGTCGGCTGCGTCGCCGACCAGGATGCCACCCAGCAGCCGAGTCCCGTCGGCATCAACCACCAACTTGCGATAGACCCGGTCGACGGGGTCGTGCCACACGACATCTTTGGTCCCTGGCGTCTCCCCGTGGGCGTCACCGAAGCTCGCCACATCGACGCCGAGCAGCTTCAGCTTGGTCGAAGTGTCCGACCCGGTGAAGGTGTCGTCGCCTCCAGCCAGGCGACTCGCCACCACCCGTGCCATGGCGTAACCGGGAGCGACGAGTCCGTAGACCTTCTCGCCGTGCGACGCACACTCCCCGATGGCAGAGATGGCCGGGTCGGAGGTGTGACAGGTGTCGTCGATGACCACGCCGCCGCGGGGCCCGACGGCCAGGTCACACGATCGGGCGACCTCGTCCCGGGGACGGATCCCTGCAGAGAAGACCACCAACCCAGCTGGCAGGATCGATCCATCACCCAACTTGACGCCCTGCACGCAGCCACCGGCATGGATGACCGCGGTGGTCGTCGCTCCGGTGTGCACATGAATGCCCAGAGTTTCGATCTCCTGGCGCAACACCTCGGCGCCTCGCTCGTCGAGCTGCATCGGCATGAGCCGTGGCGCCATCTCCACGACATGGACCTCGATGCCCAGGTGGAGGAGCGCATTGGCAGCTTCCAGTCCGAGCAGGCCACCGCCGACGACGATCCCTGTCCCCGCGTCGGCCGCTGCACTCCGAATTGAGTCGAGATCTTCAATGGTCCGGTAGACAAAGCACCCGGGCTCGGTAGCACCGTCGATCGGGGGGACGAACGGGGCAGATCCAGTGGCGAGAACCAAGGCGTCATAGCTGATCGCCGCCCCTGTGGACGTGTTGACGATCTTTGCCTGCCGGTTGATACCGGTGATCGCCTCGCCCAGGTGCATCTCGACCTCGACGGCTACCTGGGGATCGACGAGGCTCAGATCACTCGCGGTGCACCCATCGAAGTAGGAGCTCAGATGGACGCGGTCGTACGCAGCGTGCGGCTCCTCACCCAGAACGACGATGCGCCAGGAGGTGGAGGCCCCTGACTCGACGACGAGGTCGACCAGTTTCTGTCCGACCATGCCGTTTCCCGCCACGACCAGCGTCTTCTTCACCCACCCCACGGTACGGGGGCGACGTTTCCGACCCGTTGTCGGCAGGCAACGAGTCGGTGAATTCAGGCTCACACCCCGTGACTGCGACGGTGAAGCCCCATTGCATTGCTTGTAATGCAGCGGTCATGGATCGGAAACTGCGATCGGACACAATGACGGGGTGATCTCGATCCGGCGACACTTGGCTCGGCCGCGTCGTCGGAGTCGTTATGGCCGACCGGATGGTTAGATCGTCAAAGACGACCCCCACCCACTGTCCGTTCTGCGCATTCCAGTGCGGCATGCACGTCACGGATGACCCGGACGAGGCCGTCGCCATGCAGATTGCTCCGGACGCCGCTTTTCCCGTGAACCGTGGCCAGATGTGTATCAAGGGCATGCAGGCCGCGGTCATGATCCGGCATCCGGACCGGCTCCGACGTCCACAACTCCGCAACCGGCGAGGGACGTTGGAGCCGGCGTCGTGGGATTCGGCCCTCGATGAGCTAGCCGCTCGTTTCATGGACGTCCGGAAGGCTCATGGTCCGGAGGCTGTTGGGGTGTTCGGCAGTGGCGCGCTGACCAACGAGAAGGCATACGTCCTCGGCAAGTTCGCCCGGGTCGCCCTCCAAACGCCGAACATCGACTACAACGGCCGCTACTGCATGGCGTCGGCGGCTGCGGGCCAGAACCGTGCCTTCGGCTTGGATCGTGGCCTTCCCTTCCCGGTCTCGGACATTGGATCGGCCCAGGTGGTCCTGCTGTGGGGATCCAACTGTGCCGACACCATGCCGCCGATCATGCAGTGGTTCGATGAGCAACAAGCTGCTGGCGGCACATTGGTGGTGGTCGATCCCCGCTACTCCGCGACGGCAGAACGGGCCGATATCCATCTGCAACTCCGACCCGGCACCGATCTCATCCTGGCCAACGGGCTGCTGCACTGTGCCATCGAAGACGGGCTCGTCGATACGGACTACATCAACGAGCGGACGACCGGGTTCGACGCCGTCCGGCGGGTCGTCCTCGCCGATGACCCGGCGCGGGTCGAACGGATCACCGGGGTGTCCACACGTCAGATCCGCCGGGTTGCCAGGCTCCTCGCCGAAGGACCGGCATCCATGTTGCTGAGTGGGAGAGGACCCGAACAGCAGTCCAAAGGGGTTGACTCCGTGCTGGCATTCACCAATCTGATGCTGGCCCTCGGTATGGTCGGAAAGCCGGCGAGTGGCTACGGATGCATCACCGGTCAGGGAAACGGACAGGGGGGCAGGGAGCACGGACAGAAGGCCGATCAGCTCCCGGGTTACCGCTCGATCGAGAACGACGCAGACCGCGCCGCGGTAGCCCGAGTATGGGGAGTACCCGTCGATGGCCTCCCCGGTGCGGGCCGGAGCGCGTATGAGCTCCTCGACACCATGGGACTGCCCGGTGGGCTTCGAGCGCTCCTCGTCGTGGGCTCGAATGTGGCAGTGGCCTCGCCGTCTGCGCGCCACATCGAGGAGCGACTGGCGGCGCTGGACTGCTTAGCCGTTCTCGACGCATTTCCGAACGAGACGACAAGACACGCCGACATCGTTCTTCCCACCACCCAGTGGACCGAGGAGGAGGGCACGATGACCAACCTGGAAGGACGGGTCCTCCACCGGCGTCCGCATGCGCGGCCCCCTGACGGGGTGAGGAGCGACCTGCAGATCATCTGCGCCCTGGCCGACCGGCTAGGTCACCGCAGCTCGTTCCCCTCCTCCGAACCTCACGTCGTCTACGAGGAGCTGCGCCGGGCGAGTGCCGGCGGTCGTGCCGACTATTCCGGTATCACCTATGCCCGGATCGATCGGGAGGACGGGGTCTTCTGGCCGTGCCCCACGGAGGATCATCCCGGGACGCCTCGTCTGTTTACCGAACGATTTGCACATCCCGACGGGTGTGCCCGGTTCGTCCCGGTCCAGCACCGGAATGCCGGTGAGGAGCCAGACGCCGAGTTCCCGGTGATCTTCACCACCGGTCGCTACCGGGAGCACTACAACTCGGGTGCGCAGACCCGTTCCATCGCCCGCCTCGTCGAGGTGTGCCCCGAACCGCGCTTGCACATGCATCCGATGCTGGCGACTCAGCTGGGGCTCATACCCGACGCGCTGGCCCGGGTGGAGAGCCGGCGGGGTGCTGTTGTCTTCCGGGTGAACATCGCGCCCGATATCCGACCGGATACGGTCTTCGTTCCGTTCCACTGGGGCGGACACCAGGCGGCGAATGTCCTCACCAATCCGGCCCTCGATCCGACGAGCCGGATGCCCGAGTTCAAGCTGTGCGCCGTTCGGATCAGCGCCGTTGACGCGGCCGACGAAACACCCGGTCTATGAGCGGGCGCCAACGACTCCTGATCGTCGGGAACGGGATGGCCGGGGGCCGACTCCTCGACGACCTCCTCGCCCGCGGTGCCGCCGATCAATTCGCCATCACCGTGGTCGGCGAGGAACTCCACGGGGAATACAACCGGATCATGTTGTCGCGGGTGATCGCCGGCGCCGACCCCGACGAGATCACCACCAAACCCCATGGGTGGTACGAGGAACACGGAGTAGAACTGATCTCGGGGCGATGGGTACAGCGTCTGGACACCCGGGCGGGAGTGGCCCTGATCGGCAACGGCGATGTCGTTCCCTACGACCAGTGCGTGCTGGCCACCGGCAGCGCTTCGTGGATCCCGCCGATCACCGGTGCCCGACAGACCGACGGATCGTTGACACCGGGCGTCCACGTGTTCCGGACCATGGAGGACTGCCTGGCCATCCGGGCCGAGACGAATCCCGAAGGTGGCCAACGAGAGGTGGTCGTGCTCGGTGGAGGACTGTTGGGTCTGGAGATCGCCAAGAAATTCGCTGATCTCGGCCATCAGGCCACGGTCGTCCATGTCGGACACACGCTGATGGATACCCAATTGGATCTGATCGGCGGAACGATTGTCCGAAGGGCGATCGAGTCGATGGGCATCCGGGTCGTCTTCGGGCAGACGGATGCGGTCCTTGCCAAAGAGTATGTCGAAGCGTTGACCATGGACGATGGACGCCACATCCCGGCCGACACGGTGGTCTTTGCCACCGGTGCGCGACCGCGCATCGAGACAGCGGCAGCGTCGAAGATAGAGGTGAACCGCGGTGTGGTCGTCGACGACCGGCTCGCCACATCCGCACCGCGGGTCTCGGCTATAGGGGAGTGCGCCGAGCACGACGGAGTCACTTACGGCCTGGTGGCACCGTGCTGGGAGCATGCCCGTGTTCTTGCCGACCTCCTCACCTGTGCCGATCTCACTGCTCGCTATCGAGGTTCGAGGGTCTACTCCCGCCTCAAAGTAGCGGGCGTGGACGTGGCATCCATGGGCCCGATCGAGGCCGGGGATGACGACGAGGTGGTCCAGGTGATTGAAGAGCGGCGGGGTGTCTACCGGAAGCTGATAGTCCGGAACGGCACGATCGTCGGAGCGGTCGTGGTCGGTGATCCGGATAGCACCCCCTCGTTGGTGCAGCTGTTCGATCAGGGGGGTCAGCTGCCGGTGAACCCGATCGACATCTTCTGTTCCGCCAACGGGTTTCAACCAACCGACGCCGGACTGTGCGATGAGTTGTGCAACTGCAACCGGGTGAGTAGGGAAACCATCGTCAAGGCCATCGCGATGGGGTGTGACACTGTCGAAGCGCTTCAGGCTACGACCCGGGCCGGTACCGGTTGCGGCACCTGTGTCCATCGGCTCAGCGAGCTTCTTGAACGTACCGTGTCTGCTGTGGCGGTGACCTGACGCCGTCGGGTGGTCGACGCCAAGTGCCGGATCGACCCCCCGTCTTCTCCCAGAGCGTCAGGTCTTCGATCGAGGCAACGACCCCGTTCGAACTACACGCTCCCACAACCGCCAGCGCAGCGATTGCGCAGGCGGTCAGTGCCTCCATCTCCACTCCGGTCCATTCCACCGTCTCCGTCGTTGCCGTTACCACCACCCCGCCCACCTCGAAGGCCACGACAAGGGAAATATCGGTGAGCCTGATCGGATGGCAGAGCGGGATGAGCGTCGATGTCTGTTTCGCTGCAAACATGCCAGCGATCGATGCCTCCCCAAGCGTTCCGCTGTTCTCCAAGCTGATTTCGGGCATGGTGTCATCCGATCCGAGCCCGGAGTCCACGACCACCCGGCATCGGGCGATCGCCCGTCGGTGGGTTTGTTCCTTTCCGGTGATGTCGACGATGTGCGCATGTCCACGCTCGTCGAGATGCGCGAACTCGGTCGTCACGACTGGGGTCTCTCGGATCCGATGTCCTCGGCCAAGCGCCGCGCCAGATCAAGCGATTCGGCAAGGGAGCGGTCAGACTGGGCCACCATCCAGCAGGTGATAGGCGCGGCCACCCGTTCCGACGCGTGGGCCGCGATGCCAGCTAGCTCCAGTAGTGAGTCGACCTCGTCGGCCGTGGGCGCGTCAATACCCAGGAGGGTGGCGTAGCGGTCGAGCCACTGGTCGGCACTCATCAATTCACCAGTGGGTCGTGGCTCATGCACCTAGGATCCCGATTGTGTCCCACCTCGCCAAGGTACTCACCATCTCCGACTCTGTGTACGCCGGCACTCGTCAGGACGGCTCGGGCCCCGCGGTTGTCTCCCGGCTCACCGATGCGGGCATCTCGGTTGTCGACGCCGTGACCGTGGCTGACGGTATCGAGGCGGTCGGCGATGCGCTGCGTCACCTGGTCAGTGAGTTTGCCGGAGTTGTCGTCACGACGGGTGGCACCGGGTTCGGCCCCCGTGACCTGACTCCGGAGGCCACCCTGCTGGTGGTCGATCGGGTTGCACCCGGTTTGGCCGAGTCGATGCGGTCGGCCAGTCCTCAGGGACGACTCTCCCGAGCAGTGGCCGGTACCATCGGCAAGTGCCTGGTTGTGAACGTTCCAGGCTCGCCGAAAGGAGCGATCGAGTGCCTCGATGCGGTGCTCGACGTCATACCCCATGCACTCGAACTTCTGGCCGGACGGCATCCGCATTGATCGCCGAGGCGACAGCTCGGCGCTCCGCATCATGAACCGCCCGAAACCGGAGGGAGTATCGCCACCTCGTCACCGGTGTGAACCGGCGTCGACGGTGAAGCGGTTTGGCCGTTCACCCAGACAGCACAGCTGGGGATGAGCCGAGCCAGGTCTGCGCCGTACCGCGCGATACAGATCGCCAACACCTCGCCCACCGTGGCCGCTGGGAATCGGTCTGCTGAGCACCCGGCCGCCACCCGAGCTGGGCCGAAAAGGCGTAGATGAATGGCACCCGCCTCGGACTCCATGGTTATCCCCGAGCTTGTGCCCATGGGCTGGTCACCCACCGATCATCGACATGGAGTGCGTCGGTCGGACGAGGCTCACGTCGTCGGTACCAGACCGGCACGTTTGGCTGTCACCGCTCGGCGGAACACCGCGGCGATGGCTTCGTCGGTCCCACCGGACCGGATGACATCGCGTACGGAGAATCCATCGTTCGAAAAGAGACAGTTCTGCACCGACCCGTCGGCAGCAAGCCGCAGCCGATCGCAGGTCGCACAGAACGGTTGCGTGACGGTAGCGACGACACCGATCTCGCCGCCACCATCGACAAACCGAAAGAGGGTCGCCGGTGCCGGATCTCTCATATCGGGTGGATCCACCGGTTGGAGCGCCCACAGGGCATTGATCCGGGAAGTGATTTCCTCACTTGGCACGACAGCCGAACGCTTCCACTGGCCATCGGCGTCGAGAGGCATGAATTCGATGAGTCGGACCGTTCGACCCGTTCTGCGGCCGAACGCCGCGAACTCCTCGACCTCATGGTCGTTCACGCCCCGAATGAGAACGACGTTCACTTTCACCGGAGGAAGCCCCGACGACTCCGCCGCGTCCATCGCGGCCAGCACGACAGACAGATCGCCCCCACGCCGGATTGAAGAAAATAGGCCCGGGTCAAGGGAATCGCAGCTCACGTTGCAGCGCATGAGGCCGGCGTCGACAAGGTCCTCGGCACATCTCACCAGCCGCATCCCGTTGGTGGTGAGCGCCAGATCGTCGAAGCCGACGGAAGCCAGTCGGCGGATCAGGGTAGGTAGATCCCGGCGCACCAGGGGCTCTCCTCCGGTGATCCGCACAGAGCTGATGCCGAGCGAGTGCGCTACCTCGGCAACTCGGACGATCTCGTCGAAGGTGAGTAGCTCGGCTCGGGGCTGGTGGTCCATCCCCTCTTCGGGCATACAGTAGGCGCAGCGGAGGTTGCATCGATCGGTTACTGACACGCGCAGATCGGAGTGAACCCGTCCGAACCCGTCCATGAGCTCGGTTGGGGAGTGGGGCATATCGGTTGGCCGGACTCGTAGCAGAACCGGAACAGAACTCACCGCTGTATAGGGAGTTGCGGCACTCACGTGCATGCCACTTCCGCACCGGTGTAGGCAGGCACCTGCTCCACTCGATCGATCGCCGGAAGGATCACCTCGACAGGTGCGCCGGAGCCAACCCCTTCACCATCGGGCAGAAGCACAAATGCATTCGAATCTGCCATGGTCCGCAGCAGGTGGGAGGCTTGTTGTCCTGGCGTCTCGGCGAGAAGACGACCGTGCCCATCAACATGGGCAACGGCCCGGACCACATGGAGCTTTCCGTCACGCTTGCGGAGGATGGCCGATGTTGCGGTGGCATGGAGCACGGGATGGTGCAGGAGACGGTGACCGCCCAGTAAACGAAGCGCGGGGCGCGCGATGAGTTCGAAGGACACCAGGGCCGATACCGGATTCCCCGGCAGACCGAACACGGGGGTCCTTTGCGTGTCCAGTACTCCAAAGGCAAACGGCTTGCCCGGCTTCATAGCGATTTGAAGCCACCGCATCGTTCCGCGACACTCCTTTTCGAGGACGATTCGCATGACGTCGAAATCACCGATGCTTACGCCACCACTGGTGACGATGGCGTCGCATGATTGTGCCCCTTTGGCCAGCACTGACGAGACCGACAGCTCGTCGTCACCGCCTATGCCCAGGTCAATCGGGATACACCCCATCTGCCGCACCGCTGCCAGGAGTGCATGCCGATTGGCGTCTCGAATCTTCCCCGGGGCCAGTGGTCCGGGGGCGGTGGTCAGCTCATCTCCGGTGGACAGCACCCCCACCCTCGGTGATGGGACCACCATGATCTGCTCAATTCCCAGACTGGCCAGCAACCCCTGGTGGGCCGGCGAGAGCTGGATACCCGGTTCGATCACCCGATCGCCGGGCCGAATATCCTCGCCGGGGTACCGGATGTTTGTCCCCGGTCCGACGTGAGTCAGAACATCGACGCTCTCCGCAAGAGAATCACCATGGGTCTGTTCCACGGGGCACACCGCGTCTGCGCCTTCTGGAACGGCGGCCCCGGTCATGATGCGCGCCGCTTCACCCGGTAGAAGCGTCCTATGGGAAGTCGCGCCGGCAGCGATCGAGGCTACTACCTGAAGACGAGTGGGCACAGCGGTGAGGTCAGACGACCGGAGGGCGAATCCGTCCATCGCTGAATTGACGAACGATGGAACCGGGCTTTCGGCTACGACGACGCCGGCAGTTGCGCAACCCAGGGCATCGTCCAGGGCCACGGGTCGAGCCGACAATGGTGAGCAGCACGACAGGACCAGTTGCTGTGCCTCATCGAGCCGAATCATCAGCGGCCAGACTCGGCGACATGCGTGCTCGACAGGCGCGCAGAGTCAGACGTATCGGGTTCGTCGACGGAGTCGGAATCGATGGAGTGGCTGCACGTGCTCCGCTCCGTGCCATAGGCCCAGGTTTCACGCTTCCAAATCGGCACCGTGGCCTTGAGCGTATCGATGCAGTACCGCGCCGATGCAAATGCCTCGTCCCGATGTGGCGCGGATACCGCAACAACGACGGACGTCTCACCCACGGCGAGAAGCCCGATGCGATGTGCGAGGGCGGTCCTGCCGATGGTCGCCCAGCGACGACGGGCTCCGGCCGCAACCTGGTCGAGCCGAGGTATGACCTGCTCGAGATATGCCTCGTACTCCAGTGTCACCACACCGGGCCTCCCGACCGAATGGTCGCGAACCGTCCCACAGAAGAGCACGATGGCTCCGCATGCCGGCTCGGAGATCCAACCCACGGCCGAGGCCGCCGACAATGGTGCTGAGGAGACGGTGAGCCAATCGCCGGCCGCCGATCGGCTCTCTGTGGGGCACTGCGCATTGGAGCGATCCAGAGATGCTTCAAGGAATCGTGTCATCCGTAACTCCCCGACCGCGTTCCAAGGCGTTGGACCTCTCTCGCCGGATCGATGGCGAGCCCCAGGCGTCGGAGATCATCCGGCGTGTCGATATCGGAGAACACTTCGGCGGTGGTCACGGTCGACCACATCGCCTCCGTGGCAAACATGGTCCCGGTGTCGCCGGGCAAGCCACACAGCGAGCGTTGCCCGCGTTCCACTGCCTGAACAGCCGTTCGTAGGTCCCACGGCGACCATCGGGCCAGCAATGGCTGGCGCCAGCCGTCGACTATCGGGACGACCGAACCGTCGCCTGGTTGAGTGGCGAGCCACTTCAGCACATGTTCCGTGAGGAACGGGAGGTCTCCGGCCACGACCAGCGCGGGTCCGTCATGGCCCAACGCCCGCAACGCTTGACTGCCGGAGGCGATTGCCATCAATGGGCCATTGCCAGGGGTCGCTTCGACGAGCGAAGGAAATGAAGTCCTCCCAGGGCCCACCTCGAGGCAAGGAGATGCGACAGCACGGAGGGCTCGCTCGATCCGAACAATGCATGGCTCACCGTCGAAGTGAATCATGGTCTTGTCGACGCCCATCCGTTCACTGGCTCCGCCAGTTAGTACGATGCCGGCAACCCTCGGGATCACGCTGGCTCCGACAGAACGGGATGACATGACAGGCGGTAGCCGCGCTTGACCACTGTCTCTACGAGTTCGGGTATCGGCAGCAGCAAGCGAAGTCGCGTGACCGCCATCTCTACCGCATGCGAGCCGGACTCTTTGCCCGGCAGATGGGACGCCAGCTGGGTACGGGTGAAGACCACCCCGGGCCGCGTGGCCAACTCCCGGAGGATGGCTATCGGTGCGGGTGGCATGAAGATGACGTCACCATCAAGGACGATCGCTTCGCCTCGTAGATCGATGTCGTGGCCAGCAACGGTTAGGCGTCGACTCAGGCGTGCTGGCACCTCTTCGGTCACCGCTCGCACGAGACTGCCCAAACGTGCTCGTTCCGGGAGGATGACGTCGATGCCCCGACCCATCAACGGTGACGCACAGATCATTCCGACGCAGGCCACGAGCACCTGGTGTCGCAGAACGCTCATCAATTCCTCTTCGAGCCCCTCTTTTCGGGCCACCTTCAACAGTCCGACCACCGCAGGCGCGCTGGTGAACACGACGCTGTCCAACTGTCCTGACAATGTGGTCTGAATGAACCGCACCACCGTTTCGGTATCGCTCGGATCAGACCAGCGGTAGACGCCGACCGGGATAACTTCGGCACCGGCATTGGTGAGAGCCGAGACGACCTCGGGGAGTGGCTCGCCGTGGAGCTGGAGGACGATGCGTTGACCGGTCAGGTCGCGAGCGAGGAGGCGTTCGACCACCTCGCCCACCGCTTCAGACTGGGGAGTCCACGCTTCGACAAAGCCGGCGGCCCGGATCGCACCCCTGGCCTTCGGTCCCCGGGCCACAAGCTCTGCGGATTGGAGCCGTTGACGGAGTTCCTCGCCATAACCCCAACCGTCCGCGGCCTCCATCCACCCTCGGAATCCAATGCCGGTTGTTGCCACCATGATGTCAATTGGCGCACTCAGGCAGTCGATCGTCTCCTGTCGGAGTTCTTCTTTGCCGGCAAGCGGCTCGAGCTGCATGGTCGATGCTGTTACCACCCGCGCCCCGCGACGCTCCAACATCAACGCAAGCTCTTCCCTGCGGCGATGAGCGGTGACCCCGATCGTGAATCCCAGCAGAGGGAGGACTTGCTCGGTCTCCGTCTCAGCCACGTGCTCGCTTTCCCGTTCTCCCTCATCTCCGGGCTAGGTGGGTAGCACCAAGCCTCAAAGTGTCAACGTTCGCCAATGACAACACATGAAGGTTGCCCCTGTGGGTCCTGATTGTTATCGGCCTGTTAACTGAAGGTAACCACGGTCTCACGCTGCTGTGCGCTCACATGGCTGGCGAGCGTGCGTGCGGATTCGGTTTCCGAGTTCTCATGTTGGTGCAACAGAGGCGAAATGCCCGCTCCGTAGGGTGCCTCCATCGCATCTATATCGAACCGTAAGGAGCCTTGATGAAGCAGACCGGTGCCCAATCGCTCGTGGTCGGAGAATTCCGACGGCGCGCAGGTGTCGTGGCGGCGGCGCTGCCCCGTCGACGCGTCCTGCTTTCGTCAACCTTCGCCTTCCTCGTGTCGTTTGTTGTTTGGTTCGACATGGCGCCCTTCATGACGTCCATCGGAAAGAGCGTTCACCTCACCACAAAGCAGTTAGCCGCCCTGACGCTCTGCAACCTCGTGCTCTGCGTCCCAGGGCGACTGCTGGTCGGAAAGGCAGTGGATCGATTCGGTCCGCGTCGGATCTACGCGGGCCTTCTCCTGTTTTCGTTTATTCCGAACACAGTGTTCGCCACCGCCCACAGCTTCACCGTTCTGGCCGTGTCCCGTCTGTTCGTGGGACTGATTGGCGCCGGCTTCGTCGTGGGCATCCGGCTTGTCGCCGAGTGGTTCGATGATCGCGACATGGGAACAGCCACCGGCTTCTACGGAGGCTGGGGCAACTTCGGTTCGGCGGCGGCCGCCATCGGCCTGCCTCTCATCGCAACGTTCCTCGCTCACGGTCCGGGTGCATGGAGGTGGGGGGTCTTCACCGCAGGTGCAGTGGCCGCCGTTTACGGCATCGTTCTGCTCGCGCTGGTCCGGGACACACCGAATGGCCAAACGTATCGCCGTCCTGCGCACACGGGAGCGCTGGAAGCGACCAGCCGGCCGGGTTTTGTTGCCGTATTGGCACTGCTCGTGCCCATCGCCGGTGTGTTGGCCCTTGTCGTCGAGAGGCTCCATCGCACAAAGATCCTCTCCTCCGGCGCCATGGTAGTCTGTCTGATCGGGATTGGCTATTTCTTGGTGCATCAGGTGGTTCGAGCATTCGGTGCCAACCGTCGGGCCATCGCCAACGAGTACGCACCCGAGGACCGGTTCCCGATGCGCTCGGTGGTCCTACTCTGTCTGGCATATGCGGTGACCTTCGGGACCGAGCTCACTGTAATCTCACTCCTGCCCACCTATTTTGCCAAGACATTCGGACTTCATATCGCAGCCGCCGGTGTCGCGGGAAGCATGTTCGCATTCACCAACCTGGTCACACGTCCCGGAGGAGGGATCGTCTCCGACGTCCTAGGAAAGCGCCGAGCGACCATCATCTGGCTCCTACTCGGTGTGACGGTGTCCTTCGCCGCCATGGCAACGATCAATTCGAAATGGTCCGTCGCTGCCGGCATTGCACTGGTCATGGTTGCTTCGGTCTTCGTGCAGGGGGGAAACGGAGCCATCTTCTCGATCGTCCCTGCGGTCAACCGCCGATCTGCCGGTCAGATCGCAGGCATTGTCGGCGCTTATGGCAATATCGGGGGGTTGGTCCTGTCCTCGATCCTCTACTTCACCATTACTCCAACGCACAAGGCTGGAGATGTGCCCCTTGTCTTCATGGTGATCGCCGGATCGGCTCTTGTGGTGGCTGTTCTGTGTCGATTCCTACCCAACGATGCTCCGGTGATGGTCGAGGATCGAGATATGCCCGTGTCCATTGGAGCTGAGCTTGCGGCAACCGTAGAGGAGGCAGTGGCGAGTTGATGCGTCTGACAACTGAGTTCTGCTTTCACGAGGACGACGTAGACCGATCTGTTGATGCTCTGGTGGTTCTGGGCGTCAGTCGAGATCTGATCACGCGTGCGATGTCCACGGCGTCGGGCTGCTAACTACCAGTCATATTTTGGGTCACCGAGGACCGGGCGACGAGGATGCCCGCCAGGCGCTCTCGATTTCTCGGCTTCCACAGGCCCAACAGACTCAATGGCGTCTGGGCGCCCAGCTAAATGTCGGCGGCAGCCTCGTCCCGCAGGTACTCCCGGAGGTACGGCAGGGCGAAGTCCACGTACCCGTGGCTCGATGACTCGATGAGTTCGGCTGCAATGAGGCGAAGGCGGTACTGACTGGCGTAGTTCACGTCAACGCCGAGTCGCTTTCGTATGTCGGCCATCTTCGAGGGGCCGTCGTCCTTTGTCATTGCCAACAGGAACGTCTTGTCGATGACAGAGGCCCCAGCAAGAGCCGGTTCGTAGACCAGCGCCCCGAGCCGGCGGAGTGCCCTTGATACGCCCTCCCGGGCATCATCGATCGTGATGTCTGTCTGGCTCGGGTGCAGCCGCCAGGTCTGGGCGCCTACGAGCTGAATGAGGAACGGGTATCCACGAGTGCCGTTTGTCATCACCTCCAGCACCTCGTCATTGACTGTTCGCCCGGCCATCTCGATGGGCTGTCGAATGGCCCGCTGAACGTCACCATGGTGAACCGACCCCAGGTGATGCCGTTCGGCTCGGCGGAGAAAGGTCAGCACCCCGTCGTTCACGACGTCACTGATCGATGATGCCAGCCCGGCGCCAACGAACGCCAGCTCACGCTCCTCCCGAAAGGCGTGCTGCACCGCTGTTGCCAACCCCCGCATCTCGGCGATCTGATTTTGGTGGATCTCGTCGAGCGTGATGAGCAGCCCGGTCTCGTGCTCAATGAGCAGCCCAGTCAGTAGCTCGATCTGATTCCGTAGGCCCGCCTCGACAACATGGGCTTCGAGGGTGTTCCATGTGGCTCCACCGGATCCGAGAGGGCCGAGCGGGAGGCTGGGGCGCTCAGGTGCCGGTGTACGGCGTCGGGGTCGGGGTCGGGGTCGAAGTCTCTCAGCAGCCTGGGCAGATGCTGGCGCGTGATCCGCTCGATGAATCCAGGCGACGCCGTCTCGGAGATGACCAGCCACCCCTTCGCCTTGGTGCGATCCTCAACGGCGTTCAACAAGACGGTCTTCCCG
>Ga0307373_10008636_pt1 | contig 15436 bp, 9 predicted proteins | sample OX2MG_FD_202534 | JGI IMG/M metagenome (GOLD analysis project Ga0307373, IMG submission 202534) | Soil microbial communities from Risofladan, Vaasa, Finland - OX-2 | ecosystem: Environmental > Terrestrial > Soil > Coastal area > Acid sulfate soil | place: Finland: Risofladan, Vaasa | collected... | reverse complement strand
GTTTCGCACACCACCGCAACCGGCGCGCCACCACTTTCTAATCGGTACAACAAATTATTAGAAACCGGCGCAACTCACACAAAGCAAAGAACCGGCCCTGATTCTAATCGGTACAAATAACATGTTTCTTTCAGCGCCTTTTCTACCGCGGTTCGGCGCGGCGGGAGCAGGACGCCCAAGGAGGGCGCGCGGCGGAAAACGGAATGCGATAATATGAAACGCATGAAAGAGACGAAAAAACTGGCGCGGAAAGTTCTGCTCCTGGAAAACGTGCACCCTGGCGCGGCGGCAAAATTCCGCGAAGCGGGCTGCGGCGTCACGGAACTGGCGCAGGGCGTGGAAGAAGACGCTCTGTGCGCCAGGCTCGCGGGCGTGTCCATCGTTGGAATTCGCTCCAAGACAAAAATCACGCGGCGCGTGGTGGAACGCTCGAGCTCTTTGGACGCGATTGGCGCGTTCTGCATCGGCACCGACCAAATCGATTTGGACGCCTGCACGAAACGCGGCATCGCCGTCTTCAACGCTCCCTACAGCAGCACGCGCAGCGTCGTCGAACTGATTCTCGGCGAAATTATTTTGCTCGCGCGCGGCGTCTTCGGAAAAAGCCAGAAGCTGCATCGCGGCGTCTGGGACAAGTCCGCCGCCGGAAGCAATGAGATCCGCGGCAAAAAGCTCGGCATCGTCGGCTACGGAAAAATCGGCTCGCAGCTTTCCGTGCTCGCCGAAACGCTCGGCATGGAAGTCTATTTTTGCGACGTCGAGGAAAAACTCGTCCTGGGCAACGCGAAAAAAGCCCGCTCGCTCGAGCAGTTGTTGAAAACCGCGGACATCGTTTCCTTGCACGTCGACGGGCGCGCGCACAACCGCAATTTAATCGGCAAAAAAGAATTCGCGCAGATGAAACGCGGCGCGATTTTCCTGAACGCCAGCCGCGGATTCGTGGTGGACGACGAGGCTCTGGCGGATGCGTTGAAAAGCGGCAAGCTGCGCGCGGCGGCGATCGACGTCTTCTCGCGCGAGCCGCGCGGCAATTCCGAGCCGTTCACCTCGCCGCTCCAGGGCCTCGAACAGGTGATCCTCACGCCGCACGTCGCCGGCAGCACTGAGGAAGCGCAAAAAGATATCGGCGCGTTCGTCTCCGAAAGAATTATCGACTACCTCCGCGCGGGCAGCACGCTCTACAGCGTGAATTTCCCCAACGTCCAGTTGCCGGAAATCTCCGGCGGCCACCGCTTGATTCACATTCACGAAAATATTCCCGGGATGCTCGCGCAAATCAACGAAGTGTTCGCCCACCACAAAGCCAATATCCTCGGCCAATATCTGAAAACTGCGGAGGCCATCGGCTACGCCATCACCGACATCAGCACGGCCTACAAACCGAAAATTCTCGAGGACCTGAAGGCGATTCCGCACACCATTAAATTCCGCGTTCTGTACTAAAGCGAAACATGCCGCCGCTGCCGGTTCCTGAAATATTTCTAGAGCAGCGGTTCGTGCGCGCCGCGCGCGATGATTTCCCGCGCCGCGTCGCGCAGCCGCACGATTTCGCGCCAGTCCGCTTCGCCCGCGCGCGCTTCCGCCGCCGAACCGCGTTCCGGCGCGACTAGCGGGCCAAACGTCAGCGTGACGCGTCCCGCCTTCGGTAGAAAAGTTTTGTCGCGCAGCAATTCGCGCGCCCCTCGGATGGCCACGGGGCAAACCGGGTAGCCCGTTTCCACCGCGGCTTTGAATGCGCCCAATTGAAATGGCCGCACGCCCGGCGCGGCCGTGAACGTTCCCTCCGGAAAAATCACCACGGAATCGCCGTGGCGCAAAGCGCGCGCGATTCCCTCCGACTGCGCGAGGCGCGCTTCCGGGTCTGCGCGGTCGAATGCGAAATGCCCGCAGCGTTTCGCCAACGCGCCGATCAGCGGCGTCGAACGAATTTCTCCCTTGGCGACGAAGCGCGCTTCCTTGGGCAAACAGGCAAGCAAAATCAGGACGTCGAGATAGCTCGAATGGTTCGGCGCGAAAATCCACGGCGCGGCGCGTTTCCATTGCGCGAACAGATCCGCCCTTTCCACGCGCACGCGAATCGCGGCGAGAAAAAGCAAAACGCGCGCCGCGCGCTGCACAAGCGCCGCGGAAAATCTCCGGCTGCGCACGGGCAAAAGCGCCAGCCATACGAGGAACGCCGCCACGCCAAAAAGCGAGAGCGCGTACACGCCGTAAATAATTCCCGCGAAACGACGCAGAGTTTTCCTTGCGGCGGAAACAGAGCGCGGCGCGATTCCGCGCGCGGCGAGTTTTCCAATTTGCATCCATGCGGGCGGCTGGCGGCGGCTCAATTTATTTTCGAGATACAGGCGGCGCGTCTCCGCGCGGCGCAGTTTTCCGCTGGACGTTTTGGGAATGGACTGCGCGGGAAGAATCTCGACCACATCCGGCGGCAGGCCAAGAGACTCGCTGACGCGGCGCGTGATTTCTTGCGCGATGCGATCGCGCGCGGCCAAATCGCGCGCTTCCGCCGCCACGACCAGGCGCTCGGTGCCGCTCGCCGCATCCGGCACGCCGAAGGCAACCACGCAGCCGGTGCGAACGCCTTCGACGCGGCCCGCGATTTCCTCGATCTCATGCGGATAGAGATTGCGGCCGCCCTTGATGATGACGTCCTTGGCACGGCCGGTGATGAAAAGCTCGCCTTCGGCGATGTAGGCAAGATCGCCCGAATCGAGCCAGCCGTCCTCGCGGACCAACGCACGCGTCGCTTCGGGATTGCGATAGTAGCCGGAAGTAGCGGATGGCCCACGAAACAGAAGCTGACCCGCGACGCGTTCCGGCGCGTCCTCTCCGTCCGCGCGGATGACGCGAATTTCCATGCGCGGCAATGGCCGGCCGGCGGAAACAAATTCAAGCGCGCCATCTTCATTCGGCGGCGCGACGATTGCGCGGCCTTCATTTTCAAATGGCGCGCGCTGGATGCGATCCACGCGCGCTCCGCTGCCGATGGCGGGCGCGGCGACGCCGAGCGAGGCTTCCGCAAGACCGTACACGGACAGCAAAGCCTCGCGGCGAAAACCGCAGCGCGAGAATTTATCGATAAAGCGACGGAGCGTTTCGGGGTGAACCGGCTCGGCGCCATTCAACGCCGCGCGCCACGAACTCAAATCGAGGCCGTCGACGACATGATCCGAAATTTTGCGCACGCAAAGTTCGTACGCGAAATTCGGAGCGGGGCTCAGCGTGCCGCGATGATCGTGAATCGCGCGCAGCCAGCGCTCTGGCCGGCTGAGGAAGGCGAGCGGGGAAAGCAGGACGAGCGGAACGCCGGTCGTGAGCGGAACGAACCACGCGCCGATCAATCCCATGTCGTGATAGAGCGGCAGCCAGCTCACGACCACGTCGTCGTCGCGAATGCCGATGTATTCGGTGATGGAGCGGAGATTCGCGAGCAGATTCGCGTGCGTCAGCACCACACCTTTGGGATTTCCCGTGGAGCCGGAAGTGTATTGCAAAAGCGCGATGTCTTCCGGGCGCGCGCGATGCGAAATAGTTTCCACGGGACGAATTTCCGTGGCGGGCGGCAGGGGCGCGCCGTCTGACGCGGCGAGATGCTCGGCCGTGACCACGCCGCGAAGCGATTTCACATGTGGTCCGAGCAGCTTGGCGACGCTTTCAGCGCGGCGGAACGTGACGAGCAATCGCGCTTCCGCGTTGCGCAGGATGGCCGCCTGGCGCGTGGCGTATTCCTCGATACGGTCGGCGCGAAACGGAGGATAAATGGGAACGGGAATCGCGCCGGCGAGCCACGCGCCGGCAAACGTCCAGAAAAATTCGGCGCTGGTTGGAAGCATGATCGCGACCGTATCGCCGGGAGAAATTCCGCGGCGCGCCAGCCCGGCCGCGACCGCGGACGCGCGCGTGAACAATTCGCCGCAGGTGATCGTGCGCAGCGTCCCGTCTTCTTCGTACAACTGGATATGCGCGGCCTCGGCGTCCAGCCGCGCGCGAATGCGAAGAATTTCCGTGAGCGTTTCGGCGCGGGCGAGCTCGTCACGCAGAGCGTGGCGCGTTTCACCGGAAACCGCGGGACGGATCGTCCCGCGAGAGGCGGAAGCGGCGGCGGATTCGCGAAGCTCATCCGGCCCAATGGCGAGCTGATGCGACACGGCGTCGAGCAAATCGGCGGATGTATCGGCTTCGGCGACCACTTTCTCCGGCAAATGGATGGAGAAGGCATGGTCGAGGCGCAGCATCAGCTCGACGCGCTCGAGGCTGCCGAGGCCGAGATCGCGTTCGAGATGTGCGGCTGCGCCCTTGCGCGCAAATTCGTCGAGGGCGCGCGGATTTCCGAGTTCGCCCAGAAGCTGCGTTACGATGTCGCGGATGGCTTGTTCGAGATTGGAGCGTTCGAGTTTGGCGGCGGAGGTTCCCACAACAAAATTTCTCACTGCTCGGCGGAAGAGCCGCGCAGCGGAGCCCGAAGCTGGCCCGAGGCTACCACGCTGTTAGATGCTCTTCAACTTTCTCGCGGAGGGTGGGCAACGCGAGACGAAGCGGAATGCGTCCGGATGCGGCGGACGGTGCGTGTCTGCGCACATCGAGCGGAAACTGTTCGCCAGTGCCGATTTCTGCGATACTCTGCAGTGGGGTTATCCCGGCGGAGCGTCACAAGGGACGCCGCACATCACGGCCATCATTACTCTCGAGCCTTGGGAGGAAAACGCCATGAAGAAAATCGCATTCCTACTTGTATTGATTCTATGCGTGCCGCTGGCGGCACAGGCGCAGAGACGGAAATTCGAAGCATTTCTGGGCTATTCGCTCCAGCACGTGGAAGGCATGCCGTCGAACGCGAATCTGAACGGCTGGGAGGGTTCGCTGACGTACAAGCTCACTCCGTTTCTGGGCATCACGGGCGACACGACCGCGAACTACGGGACGCTGACGAACTCAAGCATCAATTTCCATAGCTACCTGGCCGGCGTGCAGGTGTCTCTGCCGCGGCGCTTTACTCCCTTTGTACACGTGCTGGCCGGCGTGTCGAGGTCGAGCGTTTTCGGGAACGTCAGCCATACGTTCAGCATGGCGATTGGCGGGGGCGTGGATTATCGCGCGACGCATTTTATTTCCATCCGGCTGATCCAGGCGGATGAGCTGACCGGAGCCACGAAGCAGACGTCGAGCGACGTACGCATCTCGACGGGAATCGTGCTGCGATTTTAACAGCCTGCCGAAAAACAAAAGCAAATGGAGCCTACGGCTGAGGCACAAAGCGCGAAAGCCTGCCTGCGCAGGCAGGCCCCAACCCACAAAGCGATGGAGTTCTTCGACAAGCTGCTAAAGCCGCGATCTACAAAACATTTGCGGCAACTGCCAAGGTTTTTCCGTCACCAGTCTTCTTCCGCGTCATCCTAACAGTAGCATCGTGGCTCCGCGAATCCGGGCAAAGCGGAGACGCGAGGCAAGCGGGCGCAACGTTTCGGCGCCCAAACTTCAATCCGCACGAGGCGGCAGCGCAGGAATCTCGCCCTTTTCCCCGATGGAACATGCGGAAGAGCACCGCGCGGGCGGCGAGAACCAAAACGAGGACTAAAAAATGATGCGGAAAATGTGTCTGCTATTGTTTGTGGGGTTCCTGGCGATTCCCGCGCTTGCGGATCAGATTACGCTGAGCAACGGCGATCACGTGACGGGCGCGATTGTGAAATCGGATGCGAAAACTCTGGTGATCCAGACGAAGTATGCGGGCGAAGTCACGGTGAAGTGGACGGCGGTTGCCAGCCTGCAATCCGACGAGGAGCTGTATGTGGGCCTGAGCGGGGGACAGGTTGTGGTGGGGCCGGTTTCGATGAGCGACGGGAAAATCGAGATACAAACGAAGAATGAAGGAACGGTGACGTCGACGAAAGACGCGGTGCAATTCATCCGCACGGACGCGGAACAGGCGGCCCATACGGCGCGAATTTACCGCCGGGAACATCCGCGGCTGGGCGATTTGTGGGGCGGATTTTTGGATGCGGGATTGAGCACCACGCGGGGAAATTCCAATACGCTGAGCTTCAACGTCGACGGCACGGCGGTGCGCACGACGGAAGCGGATAAGTTCACGGTTACTTTCAACTCGCTACTGACCAAAAGCAGCGTGACCGGCCCGACGCTGACGACGGCGAATTCGATCACCGGCGGGCTGCGCGGCGATTTCAATGTCACGCCGCGCTATTTCGCGTTTGGATTCACGGATTTTCAATACGACGAGTTGGAGAAGCTGGATTTGCGGAGCGCGGAAATCAACGCGGGCGAAAGCGTGGCGTACAAGGCCTCGAGCCGGACGTTGCTGGCGGAGCGATTGGATCTGTTTCCCAACGTGAGCGATCTGGGGCAATTTCGGATGACGCTGAGCGCTTCGGCGGCGACGACAATTGCAAAATGGCTGGCGTGGCAGGTTGCGGCCGGCGATCGATACGTGAGCAATCCGATTCCCGGAATCAAGGACAACGATTTCGTTTTGACCACGGGCATTCGCGTCACGTTCGGCAAAAAGTGAATTCAGAAGGCCGCGCCGCGTTTGCGGAAATTGCCGATCGAGAACGCGCACAAATTTTGAACTCAGGAAACCTGGCGGGCGTCCCCTATACGTTTACGGCAACTCGGACAAAAGCTTGCGGAGCTGCTGCTCGCGGGTGAAAAGTTCGCGGCGCTCGACGGGGCTGGGTTGCGCGGCCAAGCGGATTTGGAGTTGAGAGATTTCCTGCTCGAGCTGGCGCTTTTTGAGCGCGCTCAAGCATCTTTCCGCCTCGTCCCAATCACCTTCGGGGACGGACTCGAACAAAATTTCGAAGAGAATGCGGCGGTCGCGTTCGGATAACGATTCGGCCAACGCGGCGGGGTCAGGACGCGCGCCGGAACGAGCGACGGCGATGAGCGCGACGAAAATTTTCTCGGTTTCGAGGCCATTGTGATACGCGCCTTCGACGATGCGCAGCGCGAGATTTTCGCGAAAGCCATCGGCTTCAACGAGCATCCGCATCAAGCGGCGTTCGGCGGGACGCACGGACGGCGCCATCAGCTCCGGATTCTGTTTCACTTCGCCGCGGCGCTCGGCGATGGCGCGGCGGAGGGCTTCGCGCAGAACCGGCTCTTCGACGCGCAGTTCGGAAGCGATTTTCGAGGCCAGTTCCGAACGCAGGAGCGGATTCGGAACGCGCTGCGCGTAAGGCATCAGGAAATTCACGGCGGCGAGTTTGCCTTCGGCGGTGGAACGATCCATCGCGCGCGCACGACCGATTAAATAATCGAGATACGCAGGCGCTTCGCGAAGACGTTTCGCGTAGCTCTCCGCTCCCTGCTCCTTAATATATTTGTCAGGATCGGCGCCGGCGGGAAGCGCGAGAACGCGCGCGTCGAATTCGCGTTCGAGCAGGAGCGCGAGCGAACGCTCGGTGGCGGCCTGGCCGGCGGTGTCTGGATCATAATTGACGACGACGCGGCGCGAAAAGCGGGCGAGAAGTTTGATTTGGCCCTCGGCGAGGCTGGTGCCGCAGCTCGCGACGACGTTTGCGATTCCGGCGCGGGCGACGGAGATGGTGTCTATGTAGCCTTCGACGAGCACGGCAAAATCGTTTTTGCGAATGGCTTCTTTCGCGCGATCGAGATGGTAGAGGACGTTGCTTTTCGTGTAGATGGGCGTCTCGGGCGAGTTTAGATATTTTGGAATGTCGTCGCCGAGCGCGCGTCCGCCGAAGGCGATGATTTTGCCGGATTCGTTGGCGATGGGAAAAATAATCCTGCGACGAAAGCGATCGAAGAGGCGACCTGTCTGCGCAGGCGGGCCGCTCTGATCGCGCGAGAAAAGGCCGGAAGATTCGAGAAGCTTTTCGGCGTATTTGGGCTTGAGATGGCGTAAAAGCGCGTCGCCGGAGGATGGGGCGTAGCCCAGACCGAAACGCGCGATGGTTTCGCCGTCGAGGCCGCGATCCTCGAGATAGGCGCGCGCGATTTTGCCTTCGGCGGTGGAATTCAGCGTGCGCGCGTAGAAGTTCGCGGCTTCGCGGTGCATTTCGACGAGCGCGGAGCGCTGCTGATTTTCGCGGCGCTCCTCAGGCGAGCGCTCGCGGGGCTTCGGCAAGGCAATGCCGCACTTTTCGGCGACGGTGCGCACGGCTTCGGGGAATGTGGACTTGTCCATCTCCATCACGAATTGGAAAACGTCGCCGCTCTTGCCGCAGCCGAAGCAATGATAGAACTGCTTGGTGGCGTGGACGGAGAAGGATGGCGTTTTTTCCTGATGGAACGGGCAAAGGCCGCTGAAATTCTGGCCGGCTTTCTTCAGGCGGACGTATTCGCCGATGACGCGGACGATGTCCGCCTGCTGCTTGACGCGATCCGCGAATGAGCCAGCCTCTGCCATGCGAGTCGAAAGTTGAGAGTCGAGAGCCGATAGTTGAAAGGCTTCTCAATGTAGCGCGGCGGGGCTAAGACTTCAAATCGACGATGGTGATGGCCGCACCGCCGCGATCCTCGGCTTCGGCGTAAAACGTGCCGACGAGGGGATGGGCGGAGAGAAACTCCGCGAGCCCGCGGCGAAGCGCGCCGGTGCCGTGTCCGTGAATGATGCGGATGCTGGGAAGATTTTCGAGGGCGGCGGCATCGAGGAATTTGTCGACGCGGCGCGAGGCTTCCTCGACGGTGCTGCCGATGACGTTGATTTCGAGCGCGGAAGGCTCATCGGCGCGCGTGGAGTGCACGGTGATGGTGCGAGCGGACGCCGCGCCCGCTGATTCAGCGCCGTCGGCTTCGATGCCGAGAATATCGGCAACAGGAATTTTCATGCGCATGGGGCCAGCCTGAATTTCGGCAAAACTCGGATCGTGGCGGCGCAGAATCACAGGCTCTTTCATGCCGCGGACGCGGAGGCGCATGCCGTCGGCGAGACGCTCAGGCGCAACGGGCTTGGGGACTTCGGGCATCGCGCCGAGATCGGACTGCGATGCGGATAAAGTCTCGAGCACGGCGGCGGCAGCGTCACCGCGCGCGTCGGATTCGATTTTGGCCATGCGGCGCGCGCCAAACTTTTCCGCTTGCGCGCGGAATTTGCGATCGGTGATTTCGGCGGTGAGGCGCGCGACTTCGGTTTCAAGTTTCCTGGTTGTGGCAGCGAATTGCTTTTCGAGTTCGAGGATGCGCTTGCGCTGGCGCTCGACCCAGTCGGTTTGCAACGCGCGGCGCTCGGCTTCGAGCTGGCGCAATTCGTCCTTCGCCTGGCGCTGCAGTTGCTCCATTTCACCGCGGCTGCGATGAAGATAGGCGATCAGCTCACGAGCTTCGCGCGTCTCAGGCGAAAGTCCGGCGCGGGCGTGTTCAATAATGTGCGCGGGCAGGCCGAGGCGGCGCGCGATTTGAATGCCGCTGGAGACGCCGGGCACGCCGGTAAGCAGGCGATAGGTGGGGCGGAGATTTTCCTCGTCGAATTCGACCGCGGCGTTGACGATGCCGGGAGTGGTGGAAGCGTAGGACTTCAGGCGGTCGTGATGCGTGGTGGCGAGGGTCAAGGAGCGGCGCGCGCGAAATTCCTCGAGGAGCGCGACGGCGAGGGCCGCGCCTTCCTCGGGGGCCGTGCCGGTGCCCATTTCGTCGACGAGCACGAGCGTGCGATCCGTGGCGCGCTCGAGCATGGATTTCAGGTTCAGCATGTGCGCGGAAAACGTGGAGAGATCGGCGCTGATGGACTGCTCGTCGCCGATATCCGCGAGGACGCAATCGAAGAGAGGCAACTCGGCGCGCTGCGCGGGAACGGGAATCCCGGATTGGCCGGCGAGAGCGGCGAGGCCGGCGTTTTTGAGCGCGACCGTTTTGCCTCCGGTGTTTGGGCCGCTGATGACCATGATGGTTTCGCTGCCGCCAAGTTCGAGCGACATGGGCACGACGGCGCGGTCCTTGCGACGGAGATTGTCTTCCAGTACGGGATTGCGGACGGCATCGAGGCGCAGGTGATTGCCCGCGGAAAATTCGGGAATGGTGGCGTCGAACGCGCGGGCGTAACGGGCGCGAGCGAAAACGGAATCGAGATCGGCGATGGTTGCGGCAGCGAATTCGAGCGGGCCGCGATCGGCGCGCAGACGCTCGGCGAATGCGAAAAGAATACGCGCGATTTCGGCGGCTTCCTCTTCGGCGAGCTGGACGAGGCGGTTATTCAGCTCGATGGCTTCGAGCGGCTCGACGAAAAGCGTTTGCCCCGTGGCGCTGGCGCCGTGGACGACGCCGGGAATCGCGCGGCGGTCGGCGGAACGCACGGGAATAACGAAGCGGTCGTTGCGCAGCGTGACGTAGTCCTCGTGGGAATCGTTTTCGCGCGCGCGGAGGATTTTTTCGAGCGACTGCTGAATTTTATCGCGCGACTGCGCGATCGAGGCGCGAATGCGCTTGAGCGCAGGCGAAGCAGCGTCACTGATTTCGCCATTGGGCAGAATCGCGCGGCGAATCTCGGTGGAGAAGGAGCGAAAATCGGCGAGGGATGCGGCGCGTTCGGCGAGGCGCGGATATTTCGGGGCGTCGCCGCGAAGCGTTTGCTGGAGGCTCGTGGACGTATCCATGAGGGATGCGGCGTCGAGAATTTCCGCGGCCGAGAGAGAGGATGCGGGCATGGCGAGACGCACAAGCCAGCCGGCGGGATCGGCGAGCGAGCCGAAGCCGAGTTCCGCGCCGGCTCGGAGATAAGCGATGGCTTCGCGGACGAGATCGAAGGCCGAGCGCAATGCGTCCGCGTCCGTGCTGGGAGCGAGTTGGTCGATGGCGCGATGGCCGGGCGCGCAGGTCGAGTAACGCGCGACGATTTCGCGCAGGCGGCCAAACTCGAGGAGTTCTTCGGCGGAGCGGCTCACAGATTCAAAATGCGGGAACGGGCGCGTGGTGTCAAGGTGCGGAATGCATCAAGGCGATGCAGGCAAGAAGGTCAGCGAGCGGAGGCGTTGACGCCGCGCGGAAGTTTTGAGGCGAGGTAGATGGCGGCGTGGGCGGGCTCGGGAGCGAAATGAATCAGGCGCTCGGTGGATTCGCCCCACTTGGACGCGTGGCCGATTTCGACTTCGCGGACGCGGTCGATGATGGGCTGCCAGAAATCGCCGAGGGCGACGAAGGGCTTGCCGCGCATCACGCGCTTATTGACCATTTCCCAGACGACGGCGAGCTCGACGAGCGTGCCCGTGCCGCCCGGGCAGGCGACGTAGCCGGAGGCGAGGCGCACGAGCTCGAAAAGGCGCTCCTGCCATGTGGTGACGCGCACTTCGCGGTCGATCCAGCGATTCGCGCGCGCGCGGAAAAATTCCGCCGTGACGGCGAGCGTGCGGCCGCCCGATTCCTTCGCGCCGCGCGATACTGCTTCCATCACGCCGCCGTAACCGCCGCTGCAGACGACGAAGCCCTGCGCGGCGAGCGCGGCACCGAGATTTTGCGCCAAGGCATAATGCGAATCGCCTTCGCGGGGACGCGAGCTGCCGAAGACGGTGATGATTTTGCCGGAGTCCTCGGCGCTGTCCTTGCGGGCGTTCATCGACGCTTCTTCGCTGGCGGGCCGAGATCCTCGACCATGGCTTCGACAATCGCGTCGAGGACGTGAATGGCGTCGCGGCCCGTGCCGCCATTGTGATTATCGAACATGGAGAAAATCAGCTGCTCACCGCGGAGCGTGGTGGCGAAGCCGGATACCGCCTGCGTGTGCTCGACCGAGCCGGTCTTGCCATCGACGCGGCCCTCGGCGGGCGTGCCGTTCATGCGATTGTCGAGCGTGCCGTCGATGCCCGCGACGGGCAACGTGGACCGGTAGGCATCGCCCCACGGCTGATGGCGCACGTATTCGAGAAGCGCAACCACGGCGCGCGGCGTGACGAGATTCTCGCGGGAGAGGCCCGAACCGTCGTCGACGAGCACGTCGGTGGGCGCTATGCCGATGGACGCAAGAAACTGGCGCTCGATTTTCAGGCCGGCCGCAAGCGAGCCGTCGCCGGTTTTCTCCTTGGCGACCGTGCGGAGGAGAAGCTCGGCGTGAAGATTCTGGCTGACTTTGTTGAGGACGCGGACGATTTCGATGAGCGGCGGAGATTGACGTTCGGCAAGGACGAGAACGGCCGGGGAAGCCTGTTGCGGCGGCGCGGGCGGATCGAATTCCATCCCTTCCGCGGGAGGAGGCGCGTGGCGGGCGCGCGCGTGACCGGTGATTCGAATGCCGCGCGCGAGAAGCAACTGCTTGAGCACGTGGGCTGTATAGTTCGCCGGATCGGGCATGGCCATCGGCAAATCGATTGGCGCGTGGCCGAGCGGGACGGATCCGCGCAAGAGATAGTGCTTCGGGCCGGGAATTTCGACGGTATCGAAGGCGGCCTGCGAATCGGCGGGGCCGGTGGTGACGCTATACTCGTAGACGTTGTAGCCGGGCCACGGCTCGACGGCCACCCATGCGGGAGCGCCGACGTGGTCGCCGGGAGTGATTTTGACGTCCAGGCCGTTATCGTCGAAGCAAATCGCGCTGACGGCGGCACCGTAATCGAAAGGAATGTCGCCGATGGCCCAGCCCTCGGGGAACGGCTCATAGGGAAAATAGCTGTCGTCGCCGATGATGTCGCCGTCAATTTCCTTCACGCCTTTGGCGACGACGGCGTCGACAAGCTCGGCGAGGGGCTTATCCGAGAGGCCGTCGATCGGATTCTTGTCACTGTAAGGAATCCGGCGATTGGAAAAATCAGGATCACCACGGCCCACAAGAACCAGATTGCCGCGCAGGCGCCCGGCGGCGTCGAGAGTGCCATGCGTCTCGATGGTGGTGCGAAAGCGGTAATCGGGACCGAGCATCGACATGGCGAGAGTGGTGGTAAACAGCTTGGTGTTCGAGGCTGGAGTGAAATAGCGATCGGCGTTGAGTTCATAGAGCGTCCGGCCGGTGGCGGCGTCAGTCACCAGAATGCCGAAGAAGGATTTCTGGGCGACGGGAGTCGCCAGCGCGGATTCGACGCGGCGTTGAAACCGCGCGACATCGGCGGGCACGCGCGGCGCGGGCTTTCTCCTGGGCGGTAGCGCGAAAGAACCCGGCGGGCCGCCGAGCGCCAGCGCAACGAGCCACGCGCCAATGGCGATAGATTTCGCGGCAGATTTCCAGAATGAATGCTGGCGCACGGAACCTCCCTTGCCGAAAATCATTGCTTCGCAGGCCGCTGAAGAACCAACTTTTATGGCCTCAGAAGTCAAAGCCTAGAAAAGCCGCATTTACAGCGGGGTCAAAAAGCCTGTGTGAAAACTGCAAAATCGGTACTTCAGCGGCCCTTCGTGGCTCAGGGCAAGCTAAAGCCGCACTGAAATTGCAGCGCTAATGTCGTGGCTAAAGCCACGACCCACAAAGATTCTTGAGTTGCCACGCAGACTCTAAATCCTCCCCGTGCCAAGTTCCCGGGCTTTTTCAGCAACTTGCAAGGAATTCAGCCGGGCGATTATAAGCCAGTTTATGCGGATGATGGTTGTTGAGTTGAAGATGCCTCGCGCCATGCGTACACGCGCGAACTTGCTCCGGCAGGCTCAATCCCGTACTCTCGATGATTCGTGTTGTGACGGTGGGAGAGATTGTGAGCTGCCCGATCTGCGAGCAACGCAAGCCCAAGCGCTTCTGTCCGGCGAAGGGCGAGAAAATCTGCGCGATTTGCTGCGGCACATATCGCGAAGTGACGATTGAGTGTCCCGCGGATTGCGCGCACCTGATTGCGGCGCGGCGTTATGAAGCCGCGCATCGCAAGCCGCCGAGCGCGGAAGATTTTCCGTTCCCGGACGTGGAATTCCCCGCGGACGTGATTCATCGCAATGGGGAAGCGCTTTCCGGGATCGGCCTCAGCATATTGAAATTCGCACGGGAGAATAGCGCGGCACGCGATCCGGAAATTCTGGCGGCCATGGGCGCGCTGGCGGAGACCTACCGCACACTCGACTCGGGAATTTACTTTGAGCGTCCGCCGGAGACGCCGCTGCCGCGCGCGCTTTACGCGCAGCTTGCCGCATTCCTGCAGGAATTCAAGACGCAGGAGGCGCGGCAGACCGGCTTCGGCAAGTTGAAGGACTCGGAGATTTTCCGGCTGCTTGTTTTTCTGCTGCGCATCGGCCGCCGGGAGACGAATGGCCGGCCGCGCTCGCGCGCGTTCCTCGATTTTCTCCGCGCGCAGTTTCCGGAAACGGCGGAAACGCGGCCCGAAGCGCCGCGAATCATCCTGCCGTGATTTGAACAGCTGAAAATACGTCGATTGACTGCGAAATAGGCGTTAGCAGTTTGCTGAAAATTTGACTTGGACGAACTTCAGGGGCTGAAGCCCCGCTGATTTTGCGGGCTTTGCATCGCGGCTAAAGCCGCGACCCACAAAACTTTCTGTTTTTTTTCAACGAGCCGCTAAGGAAAATTCAGCTTCTCCGGTTTCGGGAGTCCAGACGCCGGACCTCGTCCCGCAGAAACATCCGGGACGCAAAATGCACGCCGCATGGCGGCTCCCTTCACTCAGACACTCAGTGCAGGCGGGATGACAGTAAACGTTTTTTCTTAACAAGCTGCTAAGAAATTGCAGTGATTGTGCCGGGGCTTCCCGACAAAGGTCGTCGGGACGCACAAAGCGCGGAAGCTTGCCTGCGCAGGCAGGCCGCGACCCACAAAACTTTCTGCTTTTTTCAACAAGCCGTTAGGGGAGTTGCGCAAGGCGGCGCCTGGGTGCCGAGCGCGAGGGGCAGTTGCGGCGAATGCCAGGAATGGCCGCCGGAGCGATCCGGACGCACGTCGAAACCATATTTCGCGCGCAATCGTTCGACGCAATCCGCGATTTCGCGGCGATAGCCCTCCGGCGCATTGCCGTGGCGCGCGTACCAGTCGCGATACTGCCGCGCCAGCTTGGGGAATTTCGCTTCGACGAATGGAAGGAACTGCTTTAGCGCGGACGGCATCAGAAAAAGCACGCGCCCGGCGAACCATTGCGCGCCAGCGTTGCGCGCGGCCTGTGCGAGCGCATCGAGATCGTCTTCGCCGTCGGTGATTCCCGGCACAATCGGCATGGCCAATACGCCCGCGGAAATCCCCGCGTCACGAAGGCGGCGCACGGCGGCGAGCCGGAGATCCGGACGCGGGGCGCGAGGCTCGAGCAGGCGCGCGAGGCGCGCGCTGACGGTGGTTATGGAGAGATTGACGCTTAACGCGGAGCGCTCGGAGATTTTCTTCAGCAGATCAATATCGCGGACGACGCGATTCGACTTCGTGGTGATCGAAAGTTGCAGACCCTCGCGCTGGGCCATTTGTTCGAGAATTGCGCGCGTGGCTCCGAATTCCTGCTCGGCGGGCTGGTAGGGATCGGTGGCCGTGCCGATGGCGATGTGGTCTCCCCAGATTTTTTCGTTTTCCAGATCACGCGCAACGAGCGCGCCGGCATTTTCCTTGACGTAAATT
>Ga0307373_10008635_pt1 | contig 15439 bp, 8 predicted proteins | sample OX2MG_FD_202534 | JGI IMG/M metagenome (GOLD analysis project Ga0307373, IMG submission 202534) | Soil microbial communities from Risofladan, Vaasa, Finland - OX-2 | ecosystem: Environmental > Terrestrial > Soil > Coastal area > Acid sulfate soil | place: Finland: Risofladan, Vaasa | collected... | reverse complement strand
CCAGCCTCTGCAAGGTGGCCCGCTCCTGCCCGGAAAGCAAAATCGGTGCGGCTCTTCGGCTCATGCGCAACAGGATATCCGAAGACCGAACATAAGTAAATCTATTTATGACGCATTACACTAGGAGTGTGTCGGAGAAAAGAAATTCCGAACGAAGAATCAATAAGTTACGAGCGAAGCAAAGTTCGTAAGTTGTTGATTCTTCGTGCAATCAAATCTATCTCCGACAGACTCCTAGAAAAACCACCAAGGGGGCTAGGGTTGCTCTCAACGAAACGGGCCCCTTCAAAACACTCACCGGCCTTCGTTTTCTTATCGACAGGTGGGGACCAACATTATCCATGGGTCACACGGATGCCGTGCCCCCGAAGCGTTTCCACGGCCTGACACTCGCATAGGGAGATTAGGACGGATTTTTGTAGGAGGGTCAGCATGAGGATGAGAAAACTTTTGTTGCTTTTCGGTGTGGCGCTCTTCTCGATTGGGATGCAAGGACGGTTGCTTGATAGTTACGCTGCCCGGGGCGTGCGGGTTGCCGATTCCGGAGTGGACTCCGTGTTCTATGTCGCGACCCGCGGGAGAGACTCATGGTCCGGCAGACTGCCCGCACCGAACAATGCCCGCAGCGACGGTCCGTTCCTGACTCTCGCCCGGGCTCGCGATGCCGTCCGGGAGCTTAGATCGAAGAGAGTTTTCAGCGGACCTGTCGTGGTCTTTGTGCGTGGCGGGCGCTATGAGCTTGCCCGCCCTCTGGTTTTCACTTCTGAAGACTCAGGTACAGACGAAGCTCCTGTTACCTACGCAGCTTATCGGCACGAAAATCCGGTTCTAAGCGGCGGACGGCTGATCGCCGGTTGGAAGCGCACACCCGGCGTCGGCGTTTCCGCCGCGCGGGGACACTTGTGGGCGGCGGAGATCCCGGCGGTGCGCGAAGGGCGGTGGTACTTTCGCCAGCTTTTCGTGAACGGAGTTCGCCGCCAGCGCGCCCGCTCACCTAATTCCGGCTTCTACCACGTTGAAGGCAAAATTGTGCTGGAAACACCGGCACGGTTCACTTATCACGAAGGTGACATTAAGGCGGCTTGGGCAAAAGACCCCGATGTGGAAGTCATCGGCCTGCTGCACTGGGGCGAGTACCGGATGCATATCGCCGCCGTGAATGCGACTTCGCATACGGTTACACTTTCGAACGCTTGTCAAACCTATGGGACTTCAGCGAATCCGCGCTACTGGATTGAAAACACCCTCGACGCACTCGATACGCCGGGTGAGTGGTACCTTAATCGGCGTTCGGGAGTCCTCTACTACTGGCCGATGCCGGGCGAAAACCTGAGACGCACGGAGGTTGTGGCGCCCCGGCTTACAACTCTCGTCCATTTCAAAGGCGACCCTGTCGCGGGAAAGATTGTTCATGACATTGTGCTGCGCGGCTTCACCATGGCTTACACTGACTGGTCATTAGCGGAAAAAGGCTATGCTGACCTGCAAGCGTCGTACGACATTCCCGCGGCGGTTGAGGGAGAAGGCGCGCATCGCTGCATCATTGAGCGATGCCGGCTTGAGCATCTCGGACAGTACTCGGTGGAGTTCCACCGCGGATCGAAATACAATCAAGTGATCGGATGCGAGATGAAGGACCTCGGCGGCGGCGGTGTGAAGCTCGGCGACCCGAAAATCGCCCCGTCGGAAAAGGAGGCTACCGAGGGAAACATCGTTCGGGACAATCATATTCACGATCTCGGAATCGTTTATGCACCGGCGGTGGGTGTCTGGATCGGACAGTCGAGTGATGACACGGTCGCACATAACGAAATCAACGATACGTTCTATTCGGGCATTTCAGTGGGTTGGACATGGGGTTACGGGCCTAGTGCGGCGCGTGGTAACGTGATCGAGTTCAACAATATTCATGATATCGGCCGGGGCATGTTGAGCGACATGGGCTGCATCTATACGCTGGGAATTCAGCCGGGCACGATCGAGCGGAGCAATATTTGCCACGATATCACCCGCTACGAGAAGGGGTACGGGGGATGGGGAATCTACACGGACGAGGGGTCGAGCGATATCCTGATCGAAAACAACCTCGTTTATCGTACCGAGGACGGCGGATTCCTCCAGCACTACGGGGCAAACAACATTGTCCGCAACAACATCTTCGCGTTCGGTAATCCCGGCCGGTCTCAGATCTTCCGCTCGAAAAACGAGGATCACCTCAGCTTTACGTTTGAGCGCAATATCGTGTATTGGCGGGACGGGAAGGACGGGAGACTGCTGGGGGGTGCGTGGGACGACAATCATTACAAGTTCGATGACAACCTGTACTTCCGTCTGGGCGGCGGTCCGCTACACTTTGCCAAGTGGACACTTGAGCAGTGGCAGGCGCGAGGCCAGGACGTGCACTCCCTGATTGCCGACCCGCAATTCCGAGACCCGGCGCACGATGACTTCACGCTGCTTCCGAGTTCTCCGGCGTTCAAGATGGGCTTCGAGCCGCTTAACCTGGATCGGGTGGGACCCAGGAAAAGCATGGAAGGGGGTCGATGAGCGGGCGAGATAATTCAGATGAATAAGTAATCTGGGCACTCCAAGCCTGAAAGTTACAACGATGCCGTTATTGACGGCTCCTGCGAGGGAGGTTGGAATGAAACGAGTATATTTGTTATTGGCAATATTGACGGGCCTTGCGGTTGCTTTTGGTGCAGGAACGAACCAGCACGGGCTGGTTCACGGATTGCTCGTAAAAGATGGCCATGCTGTGTTCCCCATTGGGATTTATGAGATGCCGAAAACCAACGCGGAGCTTGAAACCATGGCGAAGGCCGGCATTAACCTCGTCCAATGCAGTAACAAAGAAGAGCTGGACCGGGCGAAGGGGGCAGGGATGATGGGATGGGTTCCTTTGCCACTGGAATTGGCGGACGAGGCGAAAAGCAGGCAGATGGTCGAAGCCCTCAAGGACGACCCAGCGCTGGCTGCGTGGGAGGGGCCGGATGAACTGGTGTGGAATTTCACCTACAAGACCCCTCTGGAGCACTCCGAAGTGGAAGCTCGGAAGATCATGCCCAGGCTGATCGAAGATATCTGCATGGTACGAAGCCTGGATCACGACCGGCATCCGATCTGGATCAACGAAGCCGCGCCAAGTGACATGAAATTCATTCGCGAGTATGTCGAACACATTGACATCACCGGCTGCGATCTGTATCCGATCCACTCCGGGAAGCGATATCCGAGCGAGGTTGGCGATTTAACCGATCGCTACCTGAGTATCGGCAAGAATCGGCCGGTGTGGATGGTGCTGCAAGGGTTCGCCTGGCATGATCTCCCTGGGGATAAGGAAAAGGCGGCCTACCCTTCGTTTCCGGAAACGCGGCTGATGGCCTATTCCGCGATTGCTCACGGAGCCAAGGGGATCCTGTACTGGGGAACTTTCCACATCCCCCCGGCTACGGGCACGGAGTTTCGCGATTCGATCTACGCCATGACCAGTGAGCTTGCAAAACTAGAGCCCTTCCTCACGGCGCCGGAGGAGAAAAGCGTGCACCTGGTACTGACGGAATCCACCGGGCGCCCGGAGGATGGATTTCTCTACCCACGATCGGTAGGTGACCGCGGAGTTCGATGGCTGGCACGCCGCAACGGCTCCGACTGGCTCATCGTCCTGGTTAATGAGGACGACCACCCGCACATGGGCGTGGAAGTCGAGGGTTTGGAGGCGCTTAACGGCCGGCGGCTGGAACAGCTTTACGGTAACGAGACGGACACGGTCAGACAAGGTGAATTTATTACCCGAATGATGCCGCAGCAAGTGAAGGTGTTTGCGACCAGCCGGAAGTGGATGAGCTCTTGGCGGAAGGGAAGAGGTTTCACCGACGGACAAAAGAGCGGTATGTAAATAGGACACCGGCCTTTGCTGATGTCTGGCGGCTTCCAAACTGCATGGCTCGGAAGCGAACATCCTTATCCTCTGCGCCGTTTTTCGAGCCGAAATTAGGGGCGTTATTTCGCCTTCAACTCGGCAGTGATTCCGGCGGCAGCTTCCTTAACCATCATGGGGAGTTCCTCCATGAGTTTTGGCGACACCCGAAACTTCGGGGAAGATATGCTGATCGCTGCTATCACATTATTTTCGGGGGTATGAATAGGAGCGCCAATGCAATACCCCCCTTCAACTGTTTCCTCATTGTCTTCCGCGTAACCCTGGTTCCTCACAGCCGCAAACTCATTTTGGACCGCGAGTTGATCGACCACCGTGTGCTTTGTCAATCGATAAACGCCATAAACGTCAAGCAGTGTTTGCGTTGATGCTTCGTCCTGGAACGCGGCAATGGCTTTCCCCAGCGAAGAAGCAAAAGGCTGCAGTATTCTGCCCACATAGTTGGACATCCTGATGTTCTGTGGGCTTTCAAACACGTCAACAACCCGGATGTAGTCTCCGAACAGGCAAGCCAGAGTGGTTGTTTCGCCGCACTTGCTTCGAAGGTTCCGGCAGAATTGGCTCCCTATTTTCCGGAGGCCGCTGAGGTTCGCTTGAGTTCCGGCCACAAACGCTCCAAGCTCAAGTTGATAGTTCTTGCTGTCATCACGGGACACGTAACCCAAGGTTTCGAGCGTGCGAAGAAGCCTCAGGGCAGAAGGTCTCCCAAGACTGACGAACGCAGCCAGTTCGCTGAGAGACATTGTCCGGCGCTCCGTCCGGAGGTAATTCAGGATCTCGAGTCCCACGGCCAATCCTCGAGAGTTGTTGGGCGACGATAACGGATCCTTTGCGGGGAAGGCCATTTTACAATTCTCTCGTCTTGCTTATTTTTTGAATCGAGTCCCTGAGCTTATAAAGCCTTTGGCTGCATGGATGGCGGAGGAATGGGTGAGAGTTAGGTTATTCTGATGTTGCTTTCGCCCAAGCTGTCTCGTTTTTGGCATCCCATTCCAGAAACCATGCCTGGAACTCTTCCGCTTTCAACCGGAGAGGCTCTCCCAGGGGCCAGTTCAGGCTGCCGATTTCGATGCCCCGCGCCTGCAAAGCCAGCTTGATCCCCCAAGGCGGCGGAAAACCGTTGATATGGGCTATGAAGTCGTCAAGCATGACTTGCAGGTGTTTGGCCTTCTCCTTCTGCCCTGATCTGAAAGCCTCATAGATCGCCTGGATTAAATCCGGGCAAGCGCTGGCGACTCCAGAGATTGCTCCGTCAGCCCCGCTTCCCAGTGCCTCGAACAAAAGGTCGTCGCTGCCGATGAAGAAAGCCATCGACATGGCCGATTTGGCCTTGAGAAGCAAAGGAAGATTTGCAGACCGGCCTGAACTGTCTTTAAGTCCTATTACATTGGGAACTGACTCGATCAAACGCAACACATCATCCAAATGCAGTTCGTTGGTAAATTGCGGAATGTTGTAGAAAAGCACAGGCAGCGGCAATTCCCCTGCGACCCTTCGCAGGAAATCCAGCAAATCACTAGAGCCGTATGGAAAGTAAAATGGAGCAGGCAGCAAAGCGGCGATCGCCCCAGCGTCCGCGGCGGCGCGCGCCAAACGATGGACTTGGCCGAAGTGCTCACCCCCAATGCCCGTGATCAAGCTGGCGCGACCGTTCAGATAACGGCCGACGCTCCGAATAAGGGATAAACGTTCTTCTACACTACAGGCAGCGTACTCGCCCGTGGCCCCCCCAATGCATAGTCCGGCGACTTGTTTATCCAGGTGAAAATCGAGGATAGGTTGGAGTTTCTCGACGTCCGGGGTGCCGTCCGGCCGATAGGGAGTGGGCAACGCCGCAAAGACGCCTGTTAGAGCGGATGGAATCTGTTTGACCATTTTTTAAATTACCCCAAGACCTTGTAAATTTATAAAACAGCTGTTCCATAAACATGATATACGCAAATACGGACAAGGTGGCTTCAAATCCACGGAAAATTGTTTTTAAATTTATGGTTGACATAAATTCCGCAGCAGGGTATAAGCTGTTAGGTACGATAACGCAACGTTGAAGAACTGAAGTATTTGTTAGGTCGGGTCAGGGAAGCGGGCTTTTCGTTAGCACAAAGGGGAAGAGTCCGAAAATGTGAGGATTGTTGGGGTATCGAGCGTTTCCAGTCGCCTCAATTGCAATCTCATTATCTAATCTCCAGTTTGACAGTGAATTCAACCAGGTGGTTCGGTCCATAATTGGGCCGTGAGGTACACTTGATTCTGCTAAAGGAGGACATCAGTGCGAATTAAAATTCTGGGGATCATTATGCTTTTGGCTGTACTGCCGCTGCCCCTTGCTGCTCAGCGAAACAGTGCGGCAATAACGGGACACGTTTATGATCCTTCCGGCGCTCCTGTTCCGGGAGCGGTCATTACGGCAAAGCAAACGGCGACAGGGGCCGTCAACGGCACCACGTCGAATGCAGCCGGTATTTATCAGTTTCCGTTTTTGACTCCTGGCACCTACGAATTCTCGGTTTCAAAGCCAGGGTTCAAGGAATATGTTCAAAGTGGCGTCACGCTGGACGTTTCCCAGAGCGCCTCTCTGGATTTCAAGCTGGAGCTTGGCGCTGTGACCCAAACCGTCAATGTGACCGCCAATGCGTCGATGCTACAGACCACCTCGGGCGAGAACAGTTGGACCATTTCTGCTGCGCGGGTCGCGGCAATTCCGATCCGCAACCAAAATACCATCATGGCCACATGGTTCGCTCCCGGGGTTACGGTAAGCACTGGAGCTAAGAATCTTCGTCCCTTCGATACTGCCGGGAGCCAGGGGGAGAACATCGGCGGCGGCGTCTCCTCGCAAGGCGGCTTCGGTGGGCGGCCGGGACAACCCGGAGGCAGCGGCAACCTGGTCCTGGTGGATGGTATTTCCGCCAATACGCATGCCTTCGGTATCGGTTATAACCCCATCGCGGATACCGTTCAACAGGTTCACGTCGAGACCACGATGTACGACGCTCAGTACGGCTGGACCACGGGCGGTGTGATCAACACCATCACCAAAGGCGGGACCAACACGTGGCACGGCCACGCTTACGAATACGTCCAGAATAACATCCTGAACGCCGCATCCTGGCAAGAGAACAATACCCGCGTTAAGAAAGGGGTATGGCACCAGAACTATTTCGGCGGCAGCGTAGGCGGTCCCATCCTGAAAAACAAACTGTTCGCCTTTTTTGCCTATCAGAAAATCCTGCAAGTGCAGCCGGACTATATGTCCACTTCCGTCCCCACGGCGGAGGAGAAGCAGGGGAATTTTTCCAATCTCCGCACCTTCACCAACGATGGTACCCCTGGCGCCCTCGTGCAGATTTATGATCCGCTCACCACTTGCGGCGCCCCAGGTAACCCTGCTTGTGCCACCGATTCATCCGGCAACCCGATTTACACCCGACAGGCTTTCGCGGGCAACATCATTCCTACCAATCGAATCAATCCCGTGGCGGCGGCGGTTCTTGCTTACATTCCGGACCCCCTTGCCTCCAACCCTGGCGACCCCAATACTCACCTCATCAACTGGACCACCAATCCCAACCAAAGGAAGTTTATCGATAGTTTCCCGCAGTACGATGGGCGGCTCGACTACAACGTCTCGGACAAGACGCACATGTTCTTCCGGTATGGCTGGAACTCGCTTGCGGAAACCCGCGGCTATGCCTACTCATTTAATGGGCAGCCATACAACCTTGCCGAAACAAGCGGCAATTCACCCTTCGGGAGACAGAATGACGATTTCACGCTCCAGGCGACTCACACCTTCAACCCCACAACCGTCCTGCAAGTTCGCACGGGGTTGGATCGCTTCCGGTCCATCAGCGGCAGCACGATCAGCACGGGCATGAACCTGGCCAGCCTGAATTTTTCACCGACCTTTGTAAGTCAAGCTTACTCGCATTTTCCCTATATTCAGTGGGCAGATTATAACGGCGCGGGATCTTATCCCTCGGGGATATCGCCTTCCGATACGACCACAACGACTGAGGCGGTTCTTGCCAAGACCTATAACAACCAGAACATGAAATTCGGTTTCCAAAATATGAACATCGGGGAAAACGTTGAAACCCCAGGCTTCGCCGCGGGGTTGTTTTCCTTCAACAACTCGTACACCACTGCCAATCCTCTCGCGCCCAGCTCGGCCTCCGGAAATTCCATAGCTGATTTCCTGCTGGGTTATCCGGCCGGAGGTTTTATCCAGGTCAGCAGCGCGCCAGCCTTGATGGAGCATCTCTGGTCGGTGTTTGCCCAGGATGATATTCGGGTTACTCCGAAGCTGACGCTGACCGCGGGCGTGAGTTGGTCTTACCAGGGGCCGATGACGGACCGCTTCAACGCCCTTACGAGTGGATTCTGCTTTACCTGCGCAAGCCCCATACAGGTCCCTGGAATAAACTTGCAGGGAGGGTTGGAGTTTGCGGGGGTTGGAAGCAATCCCCGGGGTATCTACAACCCGAAATATGGCAACATTGGCCCCCGGTTTGGTTTCGCTTACCGGCTCGGGTCCAACACGGTTGTCCGTGGCGGATTCGGCATCATCTACGCCTCCGCCTGGCAGAATCCTGGGGCGGCTCCGGGATTTACCCAGTACACCGGCATACTGGGCCCGGTCAGCACAGGCATTCCTGTTACCAATCTCACCAATCCCTTCCCGAACGGGATCCTGAAGCCGGTGGGCAGCGCCAACGGCCTTGCGACCGCGGTTGGCCAAGGCGTCAGCTTTACGGACCCGAATACGAACATCCCCAGAACCCTGCAATACTCGCTGAGCATTCAGCGCCAGTTCCGTCATAACTGGATGGCGAGTGTGTCCTATGTGGGCAGTGAAATCCAGCGGTTGTCCGTATCACAGAACTTGAATTACCTTTCCCTTCCAGACCTGGCTCTGGGCAGGACGCAGCTGCAAAGCACTGTGTCTAACCCGCTTTACCAGGCCCAGTTTCAGCCTGCCAACGCTCCTTACTTGGGCTTGCTGAGCGGAACATATCTGAACCAGCCTAACATCCAGCTCCAACAGTTGCTTGCTCCTTATCCTCAGTTTCCGCTGAACGCGGTGACGGAAAACTTTATTCCCATCGGCAAAAACAAATATAACGGCCTTTGGACGGATTTGAACAAGCGCATGTCAAATGGTCTGGACTTCGACGTAAACTTCACGTGGTCCAAGACAATGCAAGATACGGTGTTTTTGAATCCCACCGATGCTGCTCCATCCTGGATGCTCTCTCCTTATGACTCGCCGGAGCAGGTGAAGTTCTCCGGGGTGTGGGATATTCCTTACGGACGCGGGCTGCGATTCGGACAGAATGCCGGCCCCGTCATGACCCGTGTCCTCGGAGGCTGGTCGGTCAGCGGAGTTTCCCGGTGGCAAGCCGGCTTCCCCATACCGTTTCCTCAAGGGGTTGCGCCAACGGGTGCTTCTGTGAAAACTGCGAACCCGAACATCCGCCACTGGTTTAATACCTGCACCCTGCTGGCAAATAACACGACCACAAATTGCACCACAGATACAACGCCTGCTTGGGTGGTTTTGCAGCCCTACCAGCTTCAGGCATGGTCTCCTTATCTACCCAATCTTCGGGGACCGAGCAGCTTCCAAACGGATATTTCGGCGGCGAAATCTACGAAGATTAAGGAGCGCTACGAACTCCAGTTTCGCGCCGATTTCACTAACGCTTTCAACCACCCCGACTGGGCTTATAACAGTGTGAACAATAACGCCACGTCCGGGACCTTTGGCCAGTACGCGCCTTACAACACCCAAGACAACAATCCGCGCGTGATTATGCTCTCGTTGCAGTTGATGTTCTAAGAGATCGATCACAGCGGAACTCCTTAACCGCCAAAGGAAGGGCAGGCTTTAAAACCTGCCCTTTCGCGGCACAGAAAAGTTGAACTGGAACTTGATGTAAGGATCTTGGGGCTCTCATCACAGCGTGCCGGGCCGGGAAGGCCGGATGCGCTGCCGCGATGAGAGCCTTTTTTTTCGTCCAGCGTCGGGTTATGGATGAACGCAGACAGCCGGGAGCCAGATCGCCTTATCGGTCGCGTCACGCGTCGCCGGCTCGGGTAAGAGGCTGGCGAATGTCCCGGCATGAGAGGTTTGCAAGAATCTCACAATGGTGGCATGAGATAACGCAAAATCTGAAAACGAGGTGAAGCGCAGTGATAGCCCGTATCGCAGGAATTATAGGAATCATGCTGACCAGTGCGGTATTAGGATCGGCCACCCCCGGGGTCCAGACTGGGAAGTCTCGAACCCTTCCTGTGGCGCCTATCGTCCACGGTTATGTCAACGTATGTGCGGCGCCTTATCTTGCCACTCGGGAAGGGAAGAAGGACGATACCTCGGCCTTTCAACGCGCTCTCGACGATGTCAGCAAAAAAGGTGGCGGCATTGTGTATGTTCCCGCTGGCGTCTACCTGATAGCCAAACACTTGATTGTCCCGCCTGGCACCACTTTGATGGGTGTCGCTCGCGCGCCCCAGACCTACGATCGCAAGGCACCAGGCTCGCTCCTATTGGCAGTGGAAGGAGCCGGTCACCCGGACGGACCGCCCTTCATCACGCTAGCGGGGCCCAATTCAACGCTCGAAGGAATCAGCATTCTATATCCTCATCAGCAGGTTTCCCTGAATCCGATTCCCTATCCATGGACCATTCGCGGCGGAGGCGGCGAAAACGTCTCGATTATCAACGTTCTGCTGGTAAACCCATACCAGGCGGTTGACTTTGGCACCCATGCCTCCGCGCGTCACTTCATTGATGGGCTTTATGGACAGCCTTTGTATAGGGGGATTTGGGTGGACCAATGTTATGACATCGGCCGGATTAAAGACGTGCATTTCTGGCCTTTCTGGTCGATCGATAAGAACGTCGTGAGCTTTACAACCCGCCACGCGGCCGCCTTCATTTTCGACAGAACCGATTGGGAAGTGGTTGAAAATATTTTTTGTTGGGGCTACCACGTCGGTATTCGTTTTGGCCAGTCGGAGCATGGCGGCATGAACGGCCAAATGTCCGACGTCAATTTAGACAATGTGGATATTGGCCTTGATGTTCAGAACACTCAACCTTATGGCATCCACATTTCAAATCTAAACATCGCGAATGCCGGGGGAGGCACTCATCACGTTGCAATCCGGGCCCTGGATAACACCGGAAAAGAATGGGCGGACCTCGACGTTCGTGGCGGAAGCTTTTGGGGTGAGTTGAGGCAGGCTATACGCTGGGACATCGATGGAGTCCTGTCGATTTCGGATTCTCGCTTCGTCAATTGGGATCGCCACGAGGCGGCCGTGGAAATCCAGAGGGGCAATGTCATTTTTCACGATAACTTCTTTCATCCTAACAATGGAACAGCCTTGTGCATCGGCTCCAGAACCAAGAGTTACCTGGTTCATGACAATCTTCTAAGCGGAAATCTTATCAACAAGAAGAGTTGTGCCGGCCTGACACCGGATAACTGATTCGAAAGAAACTTGGACGACCTCAAGCGGCGTACGGAATTTTCCCCGCTCCGAGGCATTTGCTGGCCCGCAGGGAGCATTGGACGACCGGCGCGACGATCATCCTACCTATGGGGTACCGAGGAACGCCCCTGCGCCCCGGTCCTAGCTGCTGCGCCATCGAATACGAGCCCGTGGCTTTTTGCACCATCACCTGCTTGATGATATGAAACCCATGGAAGCAGAAGGTAAGAAGCGCGGGTCCGGTCATGGTAGACCGTTTGTTGGGCTGGCACGAATTCCGAATCCCTTTCCGGTTGATTCCCCGTATTGGTGTTCCGCGAAGAGTGGGAGAAGTTGCTGCTCGAAACCTCAAGCCTGATGCGGTGACCTTTAAGAAACACGTTGTCTGTGTACCCCGCGCCGAGGGTGTATTCGTAGGCACGGCCGGGTTGAAGAAGTTCCGGCCGCAGAAATGAATCGCGATAGCGTGCTCGCAAAATGCCGTCCGTAAGGTTCATCGCGAACCCGTCCGGGGCGACATCCACAAGCTTTACCGTCCAATCCGTATCCTGCGCGCTGCTTGAGGCAAACAAGTGGACCGTGACAGGCCCGGCAACTTCACAGTCGTACGGCAGTGGATCTGAAGTATAAACCAGCACGTCGTTTCGTGCTTCGACGGTTCGTTGGTCCATTGCTCCCCAGACCACTGGTATCGAATGTGGCGAGTTTCCTCCGCCATGGCTGGGCACCGGATTGGCGGGGTCGTAAGTGTAATGGTCGGGCTGGTCCTCTTTAGGTATGTCGATCGAAAGAGTTCCGTCACCCTTCAATGTGTTGGCATGTCCGTGGCTGTGAAAAAAGTATTTTGCCCAATGGATACTGGAAGGCGGCCAATCCTCCTCGTTTTTCCACGTATTCCTGCCCATGACAAAGACTTCAACCCTGGGATCGTTCTCTGCTCCGTTCCTCACGCCGCGGATGTAGTGATCGAGCCAGCGCAACTCTTTCGCTTCGAGATTCACGACTGTTTGAGAGCCGAAATTCACTTTGCCAATCCGCGGTCCCAGGGCGCCGTGACCCCACGGACCTTCCACCAGCCGTTCGGCGCGGCGGGCAGAGGGGAGGGATTTGTGGTCAATGCTGAGGAAGTTCTCAATCGTACCCGCTTGAAAAATGTCATACCACCCGCCATAAAGAAAAACGGGAATATCAAGCTTGCTGTAGATATTTTTCCAACTTAAGGCTTCCCAGTAAGCGTCTCGGGTGGGGTGGTTGATCCAGTCTCGATAGAATTCAGCCTGGAACCCGCCGGGCGCGATGGATTCAACCGGAAAGGAGCGTAAGAGACTGTTCCAGGGGAGCAACCCTACCTGTCGCGACAAAACGTGACGCCCCGTCGCTACCGACCATTCGAGCAATCCGAGCCTGAAAGTTCCGCCCGTGTAAACTGTGTTCGCATACAAGTCCGAGGGGGCAAAACCCACGATCATCCCCGCAAGGGCGGGATTGTGGCGCTTCGCTGCCAGCCATTGGTCGATGCCGTCATAGGACGCGCCAATCGTCACCACCTTGCCGTTCGACCATGGCTGCCTGGATGCCCACGCTATGGTGTCCTGCCCGTCGTCGGCTTCGTGAACAAAAGCGTACCATTCGCCCCCTGAATCGTAGCGCCCGCGCGTATCTTCTACGACCACTGCATAGCCATGCCGGGCAAAATAGATTCCTTCATCCCGGCTGCCATCCTTTCCGTAAGGAGTCCTTTCCAATAGGACAGGAAATTGCCCGCTTGATGGGGGCAGATAAACGTCTGCCGCCAAATGGACGCCGTCCCGCATGGGAACGGACACATCGAATAACCACCGGAATGGACGGTGTGGCGCTTGACACAGCAGAGGAACATCCGCCGCCCCAAACACAAAAACGAGGAAGGGAATTGCTAACCACAGGCGACTCTTTATTTTCGCTCGCGACCGGGTTCTTAGCGGACCAGCGAGAGGGGCCTTCCCAGAAAGGCGCGACAATCGAGGTTTGCTTTGCAGCACAGCGCGATTGACGATTGGCATTTTCAGTTCACACGCACGAACCTGACAGCATCCGCAATGATAGCCCCGTTGGCAGCGTTGGTTAGCTCAACATATCTCGGGTCTACCGTAGTTCCTAGCAGGTTCCATTCCCCTTGGTGCTGGTTCAAGTCCACTCGGACCGTTTCCGAACCGTGGTCTGTGGCGATTGTGAAGGGGGCGTTGGTGGCCAGCCTCCCGACGGAAGGGTGACCGTAGTAGACATAGATGTTGTATTTTCCGATCATGGGGTCGTCATTGTGCCATACCGCCGTCTTTGAGCCGCTGCCTCCCGTGGACCAGAAACACCCTACGTCGTAGTTGCCGCTTTGAGGCGAAGTGTCGGAGCGCCAATCTCCTCCGGTGATGAGAAAGCGCCCTCCGATGGTCTGGTCATCCACGGTGACCTTCTCCTCGGGCCGCGTGTAGATTTTCCAGCGCCTCCGCTGGACGTTCCGTGATGGCTCGTTTTCCTCCATCCATGCACGCAGGCGGGCATCCAGTTCTCGGGCAATGGCAGGGTTTTCCTCTGCGACATTGGTGAGTTCGCCAGGATCGTGGGTAAGATCAAAAAGCTGTTCCTTGCCGGTCCAGAGATTCAGGATCAGTTTGTACCGGGTGCTTCGAATCGAACGCTCAGGAATAGCGACATCCTCTTCCGAGTAAACATACTGATTGATCGATTTCCTCACGCCTTGAATCATCGGAACCAGGCTGTGGCCCTCCGCATCGGGGAGAGGCGGCAAGCCCGCCAGATCCAGGATCGTGGGGGCCGAGTCCACATTGGACCCCAAACCCTTCACAACATGGTCTTGCGGAATGCCGGGGCCTGAAACGATGAAGGGAATTCGCAGGTTCGTGTCGTAGAGTGACCGGTGGTCTGCGGTGAGAAAATCCTTGGGATGGGAAAACATCAGTTCCCCGTGGTCGGAAGTCAGGACGATGTAAGCCTTTTGGTCCAGCCCTAACGAATGGAGCTTGGCCAATATCTTTCCTACGTAGCGATCGGCAAAGTGAATCTTCCCGTCGTAAAGCTGATAGAGCCGCTCAATCGCTTTCTGATCACCAAGCATGGCCAGGCGCAGCAGGGGCGCATGTGCAATGTCGTATCCGGTATCGTGCAGGTAGGGATACGCGTCGGTTTTGAAGATATCGTCCTCGGGAGGCGGGTTATAAGGTGAGTGGGGTTCCCATAAATGGATATAAAGAAAGAAGGGCTGGGATTGATGCTGATCGAGCCAAGGCAGCACCTCTTCGACCGTGGTGGGAGTAATGTAAACGGCGTTAGCGCCCAATCCCAGTCTCTGAGTAATGTTTACAGCTTTGGCGTAGTCCGGGTGATATTCGTCAAAGCCCGCGCCGGTCAGATCGAAGCCCGCGAGAGCGTTGTCCACAAAGGCGGCAGTGTAATAGCCGTGGGTTTGGAAGTCCTCGGCCATGGTTGGGATGTCCTTGTTGATTAAGGGCATGCCCGGACTCCAGAACAACGTCACCCCATGTTTGGAGGCATAAAGTGAGGTATGCAAGGAGCCAAAGGAAGGAGATGTCCACGATGCCACCGTAAAGTAATGATCAAGGCGGACTCCGTGCGCCGCCAGTTGATCGATGTTGGGGCTGGTAAGCCGAGGATTACCGTAGCAGTGCAATTGGCCTGCCCGGAGCTGGTCTAAAACGATCAACACCACATCAAGCTTATGGGCTGCGGGATCCGCTGCTGCCAGTGCTTTGTGGTTCAGCAGGCCCATCGAAACGATCAAGATTAACAAGCCGGTACAACTTCGGATGAATCCCTGCCTGGTCATGTTTTCCTCTCCTGCGATTTGAGAAATAAACTCAATACTGTCCGGTAAAAGTTCAGAGCATTCTTTGTAACTGCCTCAGCACGCGAAGGTAAGGGGTCCTGATGAAATTTTTCGATTTCAAATTTTTGTCGCTTCGTGAGCACCATAGGACTGCT
>Ga0307373_10008634_pt1 | contig 15439 bp, 11 predicted proteins | sample OX2MG_FD_202534 | JGI IMG/M metagenome (GOLD analysis project Ga0307373, IMG submission 202534) | Soil microbial communities from Risofladan, Vaasa, Finland - OX-2 | ecosystem: Environmental > Terrestrial > Soil > Coastal area > Acid sulfate soil | place: Finland: Risofladan, Vaasa | collected... | reverse complement strand
CCACTAGCGTCCCACCGGCGCTCGCGGTATGGGCGCGTCCGCGCTAGACTTAAAGCAAAGCCGAACCGGAGCCTCCTATGCTTTTGCTTAAGCCTGGCTGCGAGTGTTGCGACGCCGATCTGCCGCCGGATTCCAAAGACGCCATGATCTGTTCGTTCGAGTGCACGTTCTGCCGCGTCTGTGTCGAGAATATTCTCAAGGGCCGCTGCCCTAACTGCAGCGGTGAATTGGTCCGACGGCCGATCCGGCCCTCGGCCGCGCTATTGAAAAATTCGGCTTCGACCAAACGATACTTCAAACCGGAAGGTTGCGCGGCGGCCGCGCCCGCGCGTTAGTTTCCGGACCAGCGCGGAGGAGCGCGATGATCTTTCGCCAGCTTTTCGACCCGACATCGGGCACCTATACCTATCTGCTGGCGAGCCGCCGCGGCGGCGAAGCGCTGATCATCGATCCGGTGCTGGAGCGGGTCGACCGCTACCTTCAGCTCGTTCGCGAACTCGATCTCAAGCTGGTCAAGGCCGTCGATACGCACTTGCATGCCGATCACGTGACCGCGCTCGGTGCGCTGCGCGATCAAACACATTGCATCACGGTGATGGGCGAACAGACCCACGCCGACGTCGTGTCGATGCGGGTGGCGGACGGCGAACGCATCGGCATCGAGGGCTTGAGCCTTCACGTCCTGTACACGCCGGGGCACACCGACGATTCCTATTCGTTCCTGCTCAACGATCGCGTATTCACTGGCGACACGCTGCTCATCCGCGGCACCGGCCGCACCGATTTCCAGAATGGCGATCCGCGCGCGCAATACGATTCCATTTTCAACAAGCTCTTGAAACTGCCCGAGGAGACGCTGGTCTATCCGGCGCACGACTATAAGGGCGAAACCGTATCGACCATCGGCGAAGAAAAATTCTTCAATCCGCGGCTAAAGGTCAAATCGGTCGACGAATACGCCGACCTGATGAACAATCTGAAGCTGTCGAATCCAAAAATGATGGACGTAGCGGTCCCGGCCAACATGCAAGTTGGCCTCCGCCAGGAAGAGATCGCCCGCAAGGGCTGGGCGCTGTCGGCTACGGAGGCGATCGCTGCAAGCGGGCAACCCGGTATTACTATGATCGACCTGCGCGAAAACCCCGAACGCGAGAAACATGGCGTCATCCCGGGCTCGTTGCATGCCCCCTATCCGGATTTGCAGGAGAATGTCCGTATTGGCGGCATGTTGCGCGAATTGGCGGAGGCGACCGGCAAGCGCCTGGTATTCTACTGCGCGTTTGGCGAACGCTCGGCGATGGCGGTGCAGGCGGCGCAAGATGCCGGCCTGGCATCCTCCCGCCACATCGAAGGCGGCATCGCCGCCTGGAAGAAAGCCGGCGGTCCGCTCACGCACTGACCGGTGGTCCAATTCTAACATTCGCATCCGTATTCGGCAGCTTCTGATGCGAATGTTAGAGTCAAAAGGACCACTAGAAAATATAAGTCTTAGTGGAGCTTTGGATTTGACATTCGTTTCACGAGTCTGCCGCTAGGTGGGTAGCGAATGTTAAATCCGCTACGCGACCGGGCATCGCCCGATCGGCTCGGCCGCCACCGTATGAGGAGCAAAATGTTTACAGGATGCGCCCGCCTCGTTGCCGTCGCGGTTTTTTGCGTCTTCGCACCAATCGTCGCTAACGCCGAAAGCCCGACCCAATCGACGCCCGACTATGCCGCGCTTCTGGCCGCACCGGATCGCAGCGATGCGGATCGGCAAGCTGACAAGCGCCGCGATCCGATACCATTTCTGGTGTTTGCCGGCGTGCGCCCCAGCATGAAGGTGCTCGATATGGGCGCCGGCAGCGGTTACAGCACTGAGTTGCTGGCGCGCGCCGTCGCGCCTGGCGGCACCGTCTACAGCCAAAACCCGCCCGATCTCCCGGAGCGGCCGAAAACCGCTTTCGAAGCGCGGCTGAAGACGCCGGCCGTGAAAGATGTGACCGTCGAGATGCGCCCCTTCGATGATCCCCTGCCGCCAGACATACGCGACCTCGATCTGATTACGTTCCTCTTCTTCTACCACGACACGACCTACATGAACGTCGACCGCGCCGCTATGAATCGCAAACTGCTGGCGGCCCTCAAGCCCGGTGGTTATTTGGTGATCGCCGATCACTCGGCCTTACCGGGACAGGGAGCAACGGTCGGCAAAACCCTGCACCGCATCGAGGAGAGCACGCTACGCCAGGAAGTCGAGGCGGCGGGTTTCCGTTTCGTCGCCGAAGGAAATTTCTGGCGAAGCCCGAGCGACACCCACGATTTTCCCAGCTACCGGCCGGCCGTGCCGGTCGACAATTTCGTCCTCAAATTTCAAAAGCCGATGTGAATGCGCGAAAGCCGCGGGCTTGCGCGCCGCGGCTTCCACCTTTGAGTGCCCGCCGCGGAAGGGGGAGAATCCGGCGGACACCAATCTGTTGGCGTTTAGAGCTGCTGACCCTGCTGCTCGTCGCCCATGCGGTGCATGCGTCCCTGCCATTGGTCGCGCTGCCCTTGATCGCCCTGGCCGTGGTCGTTCTGCCCGAACCGGTGATGTCTCCACCATTGATGGTTTTGCCACCGGTCATGCCCGTAACCTTGGCCCTGCTGCCAGCCGTGTTCGTTGCGCGCATGCATGTGGTGATGATGCGGACGCAGAATCCGCGCCAACTTCTTAAAGCGGAGTTTCTGCGCGTCATTGAGACTCTGGAACAACGGCGCGCCGGTCTCGGCGACACGCTTGAGCACGGCGCTCCGATTGGTCATGGCGTCGGCTCGGCGTGACAGGCGATCGAACGGCGTCGTCGTCGGAGCGTTGCCCTGTTGCGCCTGCTGCTCACGCGCCTTCCGGGCCTGGATGCGCTGGATGCGCAGCTGGGCAAGATCGCGCAAGGCCTGCTCGAAGGCCGGCCAGTTTTTCGCCTGGTCGGGCGTCAGTTCAAGTCCGGCCTTGAGCGCGGCGATACGCGCATCCGTAAACGCGGCCATATCTTCCGCGCTCGGCATATGCCGCCGTTCGACGCGCGAACCGCCGTCGTTATTTCCGTCCGGCCCGGCGAGACGCTGTTGCGCATAAGCGAGAGATGAGCCGGCGATGGCTAGCGCTGCCGTCGCAACAACCAGTGGCTTCAACATGTTCTCCTCCAAAAGAGAGATTCAAGGTGTTGCGAATAAAAGGCCGCCGTCATCGCCGCTCAAGTTAAAGTTTTGATAGGTCGATGAATGGTTTGTCAGGCGCTTGTTTGATCGGCGTTTCTGGCGCGTTACAGCGGATTAAAGTTCGGTAATGTCGGACGCGCGCGTGCAAAATCGCCGGTTCAGTGCAGTACCTGTTTAAGAAACAATCGCGTCCGCTCATGCTGCGGCGAACCGAAAAAGTCTTTCGGCGCATTGATTTCGACGATCTGGCCTTCGTCCATCAGAATCACGCGGTCCGCCACCTGCCGCGCGAACCCCATCTCGTGCGACACGACCAGCATGGTGATGCCGTCGGCGGCGAGTTCTACCATGGTATCGAGAACTTCCTTCACCATTTCAGGATCGAGCGCCGAAGTCGGCTCATCGAAAAGCATGATATTGGGATTCATGCACAGCGCGCGCGCGATTGCGACGCGTTGTTGCTGTCCGCCGGACAGGCGCGCCGGATATTTGTCGGCCTGATCCGGGATCTTGACACGGGCGAGATAATTCATCGCCAGCGCTTCAGCGTCCTTTTTCGGCATGTGGCGAACCCAGATCGGCGCCAAAGTACAATTCTCAAGCACGGTGAGATGTGGGAACAGGTTAAACTGCTGAAACACCATGCCGACGTCACGCCGCACCGCCACGATGTGTTTGGGGTCATCGGTCAATTCGACGCCGTCGACCACGATGGTTCCGCGCTGCCAATCTTCAAGCCGGTTGATGCAGCGAAGGAGTGTCGACTTGCCGCCGCCGGACGGTCCGCAAATGACAATGCGTTCGCCACGCGCAACTTTCAGATTGACGTCGCGCAGCACGTGAAAATCGCCGTACCATTTGTGCAGGCCGGTGATTTCAACGGCCACCTCCGGTAGCGGCAACGTCCCGTTGTCGGTACGCTCGGCCATCGCCCCTGCTACCTCCTGCCCGCGCGGGTCAGATGCGCTTCGACGCTGCGCGCGTACCGCGACATGCCATAGCAGCAGACAAAGTAAAAGAGTGCGGCGAAAGCGTAGCCGGTAACGGTCGTGTTGGGGGTCGTCCATTTTGGATCGGCGCGCGCGGCTTCGACCGTGCGCAGGAAATCGAAAATGCCGACCACAAACACCAGCGTGGTGTCCTTGAACAGTCCGATGAAGGTGTTGACGATGTTCGGAAGCGTCACCCGTAGCGCCTGTGGCAGGATGACGAGCCCCATCATGCGCCAATAGGTCAACCCAAGAGCCCGCGCCGCCTCATATTGGCCGCGCGGCACGGCCGCGAGACCGCCACGCACCACTTCGGCCATGTAGGCCGAGGCGAACAACGCGACACCGATCAGGGCGCGCACCAGCTTGTCCGGGGCAAATCGCTCGGGAACAAACAGAGGCAACATCACGCTTGCCATGAACAGTACGGTGATCAGCGGCACGCCGCGGACGAACTCGATAAACCCGACGGCAGCAACCTTCATCACCGGCATTTTGGAGTTGCGGCCCAAGGCGAGCAAAATGCCGAGCGGCAACGAAAAAACCATGCCGATCGTGGCGACGACGACGGTGACCAAGATACCGCCCCATAGCGACGTCGGCACCACCGGTAGCCCGATAAGCGGCGCCCCGTGCAGTAAGACAAACGACAGGATCGGCAGCACCACAAAGAAATAGAGAGCACCGAGATCGCGGCGGGGCGCCGATAATCGCGCGAGCCAGACGATGCCGAACGTCAAAGCAAGGAAGAACACATCGACCCGCCAACGTTCGGCCAGCGGATAGAACCCGTACGCAAAATAAGAAAACCAGACCCGCACGAAGGCCCAGCAGGCGCCGGGGTGCGTTTGCAACGGCGAGGCCAGACAGGCATCGCGGTCGGCCCCTGACCACACTGCGTCCACCAGGAAAAACCGGATCAGGGGCGGTACCACCCAGGCGATCATCACGACGGAGACGAGCGTCAGCACGATGTTGGTCGGGCTGGACAAAAGATTTTCACGCAGCCAGCTGAAAATCCCGGTCCGCACAGCCGGCGGCGGCAGTTTTTCTGCCGGCAGTTCGCGCAGATAGGCCTGGTCGCCGATTGCGCTCACGTCATCGCTCCGCAATCGCCATGCTACGGGCGTAAAGATTCATCGCCAGCGACGTGAACAGACTGATGGCGAGGTACACCGCCATGGTGAGCGCGATCACCTCCACCGCCTGGCCAGTGATGTTGAGCACGCTGCCGGCAAACACCTGCACGAGATCGGGATAACCGATCACGACGGCAAGCGAAGAATTCTTGATCAGATTGAGATATTGGCTGGTGAGCGGCGGCACGATAACGCGCATGGCCTGCGGCAGCACGACGAGCCGAAGCGTATGGCCGGAACGCAGACCGAGCGCCTGCGCCGCCTCGGTCTGGCCATGCGAAACCGCGAGCACGCCGGCGCGGACGACTTCGGCGATGAAGGCCGCGGTATAGATGGAGAGCGCCAGCGCGAGCGCGGCGAATTCGGGCAAAATTTCGAGCCCGCCGCTCACGTTGAACCGCCCCATTTGCGGCAGGTTGAAATGCAGCGGAAAGCCTGCCGCGACAAAGACGATCAACGGCAAGCCAACGATCAAAGCGAGCACCGGCCAAAAAATATGGGCGTCCGCTCCGGTGCGCTCGCGGCGCCATCGCGACCAGATGGTCAGGCCGATCGCGCAAGCGAGGCCCACGACAAAGGCCACGACAACGGCGCTGAAATTTGCGGCAAATACCGGCCGCGGCAGGAATAAGCCACGGTTGTTGAGGATCGCGCCGCCGGGCAGCGCCATGCTGCCGTGCAGAAGCGGCAGCGATTTGAGTACGGCATTATACCAGAACAAGAGCTGCAACAGGAGCGGCACGTTGCGCACGAGCTCGACATAACCGCCGGCCAACCGGGCGACGAGCCAGTTGTTTGACAACCGTGCGATGCCGATGACGAAGCCGAGAATAGTCGCGAGCACGATACCGACAGCACCGACCAATAGCGTATTGAGCAGACCGACCCAGAAGGCGCGGCCGAAACTCGACGTGCTCGCCGAATAGGCGATCAGCGTCTGGCTGATATCGAAGCCGGCGGTGTTGTTCCAGAAACCGAAGCCGGACGCGATATTCGCGCGCGACAGATTAAGCGCGGCGTTATAGGCCGCCCAGTAACCGAGCCCACCGATGAGGACGACAATTGCGATTTGCAGGATGACGCCGCCGAGGCGGCGGCGCGTGAGCAGAGCTTGCTGCAACACGGCGGCTTTAGCGAACCGGCGGACCGTATTGCAGGCCGCCCTTGGTCCACAGCGCGTTTAGTCCACGCACGATCTTTAACGGCGACCCTTGGCCGATATTGCGCTCGAAGCTCTCGCCGTAATTACCAATATGCTTGATGATGCGATAAGCCCAATCGTTGGTGAGGCCGAGAGCCTCGCCATACTGACCCTCGACGCCAAGCAGCCGGCGCGTCTCCGGATCGTCAGACTTCAGCTTAGCGTCGACATTTCCCTTGTTGATGCCGAGTTCTTCGGCGTCAATCATGACGAAATGCGTCCAGCGCACGATGTCGGTCCATTGATTGTCGCCGTGCCGGACCACCGAGCTCAACGGCTCCTTGGAAATGATTTCCGGCAGGACGATATGCTGACTTGGGTCGCTCAACTCCAGGCGTTCGCCATAGAGACCTGACGAATCGGTGGTGTATGCGTCGCAGCGGCCGGACTCATAAGCCTTGAGCGCCTCCTCGCCGGTCGCAAACGTGACGCTCTTGAGGCTCATGCGATTGGAGCGGAAATAATCGGCGAGGTTCAATTCGCTGGTGGTGCCTTGCTGCACGCAGACCGAGGCATCGCTGAGTTCCAGCGCCGAGCTCACCTTGAGCGCCTTGCGCACCATGAAGCCCTGGCCGTCGAAATATGTGACGGCGGCGAAATCGAGCCCGAGCGAGGTATCGCGCGACAACGTCCAGGTGGTATTGCGCGAAAGCACATCGATTTCGCCGGATTGCAGGGCGGTGAATCGGTCCTTCGCCGTGAGCGGCACAAACTTGACCTTTTGCGGATCGTTGAAGATCGCAGCGGCGATGGCGCGGCAAAAATCGACATCGAAGCCGGTCCAGCTGCCTTGCGGATCCGGCATGCCGAAGCCGGCAAGCGTGCCGTTCGCGCCGCAAACAAGCTCGCCACGCTGCTTGACGGCTGCGAGCGTCGTATCCGCCGCCGCCACTTGCGTCCCCGACGCCAGCGCCATGGTCAAAGCAACCGCGGTGGCGAGGCGTCTCATGGTCAGGCCTTTCACGGTGAGCATCCTGCGGGCCGGCAGTTGAGAACGATCGCACCGCGAGGTCAAGGGTTGACGCGGGCGCATGATGCCGAAGTAATAGCAGAATTAACGGCGCAAGCCGCGCAAGAGACAGGGCCATGAAAAAGGGCAAAAACGGCGGCACCAACCGGTCGCGGCAGCCGGCGACAAAGGTGGTGACCGGCGGGCGCGATCCGGCATCGAATCATGGCTTCGTCAATCCGCCGGTTTATCACGCTTCGACGGTGCTCTATCCGAGCGCCGACGACTTTGTCGCGCGCCGCTCGCGCTATCAGTACGGGCGACGTGGAACGCCCACGACCGAGGCACTTGAACAGGCGTTGGCGGAGCTCGAAGGACCGCAATGCACGGGCGTAGCGCTATTGCCGTCGGGACTGGCGGCGATTTCGGCGGCGCTTTTCTCAGTCCTGAAAGCGGGCGATCACGTCCTCGTCACTGACAGCGCCTACGGCCCGACCCGCAACTTCTGCGACCAAGTCCTCACCCGCTTCGGCGTCGGCACAACCTATTTCGACCCGCTGGTCGGACGCGCCATCGCCGGACTGATGCAGCCGAATACCAAGGCCGTTTATCTTGAATCGCCGGGCTCACTCAGCTTCGAGATGCAGGACGTTCCCGCCATCGCCCACGCAGCGCATGCGAAGAACGCGCTCGTCCTGATGGACAACACCTGGGCCACGCCGCTCTATTTCCGAGCGCTCGATTTTGGCGTCGATCTTTCGATTCAGGCCGGCACCAAATATATCGGCGGGCATGCCGATGTGATGATCGGCACGGTCTCGGCAAACGCGACGACCGCGGGCGACCTCAAGCGCACCGTTTATCTGAACGGCTGGTGCGTCGGTCCGGATGACGTTTATCTCGGCCAGCGCGGGTTACGCACGCTCGCGGTCCGTCTCGACCGGCATTATCAATCCGGCGTTACGGTGGCGAAGTGGCTTGAGCAGCGGCCTGAGATTTTGCGCCTCTTGCATCCGGCCATGCCAGGCCATCCCGGACATACGATCTGGAAGCGCGATTTCACCGGCGCTTGCGGACTGTTCAGTGTCGTCTTCAAGCCGGTACCGCAACAGGCGGTGCATGCGTTTCTCGACGCACTTGAATTGTTCGGCATCGGCGCGTCGTGGGGCGGTTATGAGAGCCTCGCCATTCCGTTCGACTGCGCCGGCGCGCGTACGGCAACGCAGTGGGCCCCAGGCGGTCCGGCCGTGCGCTTCCACATCGGACTTGAGGCGGTCGAGGATTTGATCGCCGATCTGGAGAGCGGTTTTGCGGCGATGGCCGCGGCGGCGCGCGTCTAGTCCGCAGATTTCGTCGGGCCTTGCGCGATAGCGTGCACGATTGCGTCGAGCTGCTGCCAGGACGGCCCAGGTTTTGCCCGCCGGTCGGGAGTAAACGCCAACTCCCGTGCCGCGAACCAGCGCCGCACCAGACATGCGCCGACAACGCCAACGAGCGCGCCGGCCACCACGTCGCTCGGATGATGCACGTTCAACACCACCCGCGAGAGCATGATGATGAGCGCGTAAAGCCACATGGGAGCGCGCCAGCGGGGCCAGATCGCTCCAAAAGCGATCGCCGCAGCCGCGACCGTTGTCGCGTGGCCTGACGGCAGGCTGGCATATTCGGGTCGCCACACGAACGGCTTGAACACGAAGGGATCGTCGAGCGGTGGCATAAACGGGCGGGCGCGGCCGATGAGCCGTTTGACCACGGTGCCGAACACGCCCGGCAGCGCAATCGCAGTAAACAAAAAGCAGACTCGGGCGCCAAACAACGCGATCGTTTCCTGCACATATGGCGGCGAGGACGGTCCGGGCAGCGCGGCCAGAAATATCAGGATGAAGGCTAACGGGTAGAGAAACCAGCCGGACAGGCCGAAGACGGTCACCTCTTCTGCCACGCCGACCAACGGGCGCGGCAAATGTCGCGCCCAGGCGCTGGTGGCCGCGTCGAACCCAAACATCATGGCAACGATGGCAGCAACGCAGAGAGCGGTTGCAACCAGCGCCGCCGCCGACCAACGTGGCGTAAGCGCGCGCGGCGCCCGCCCGATGGCCGAAATCCAGTGCCGGAGATTGGTTGCCGTGTGCCGCAAGAGCGGGACCATAGTGAAAACGCGCCAGCCAGGAAACAGCCGGATCAGGGATGGGCACAAGGCATGACCGCGCAGCCCGCCGGCGCAGCCGGCGGGGCAGCCATCGCCTGCGCACCAGCGTCAAACCGAAGCATCACGCTGTCTGCCGTTCCCGACTCATCGATGACGGTTACGCGCGCAAAGCCCGGACCGGCGGGCCGAAAAAACACCGGGCCATGCGATTGCGGCGGCGTCGGCATGCCGTTGACCAGGATGGTCAGCGGGAAAACCGCGCCGCTGACCTTGAGGGGGACCGGCTCCGGCCCGTTGTCCGACAACCGCAACTCGAGCCGGCTTCCGTCAGGAGGGAACAGGATATGGGGTCCCGCTCGTGCAACGCCTATTCCGGCGCCAGGTGGACGAAAATACTTCAACGGCAGCGGTAGCTTGGCGCCCATTATTGACAGAACACCTTCAGGAGCGGGCGGCAGTGGCGCTGGCGGCGTCGGCAATCGCGCGAAGGCATCGAAAAGAACCGGCGCGGCAACCGAACGCCCGATCAGCCCCGGCACCGGCGCTCCATCCGGACGGCCGACCCAGATGCCGATCGTGTGCTTACCGTCGAAGCCGATCGACCAAGCGTCGCGATAGCCATAGCTGGTGCCGGTCTTGAACGCGATCCGCCCGGCCAGGCCGTTTTCGGGCGGCGGCATGCCGATCAGAATGTTGCCGACGTACCAGGCGGCGACCGGCGTCAGCAGGCGGCTGCCCTGCCCGGGGGTCTCTTGGGCAATCTCACGTAACGGCAACACGATTCCGAGCCGGGCAATCCCGGCATAAAGCCGCACCAGATCGGCAAGCTTGATGCCAACACCGCCGAGACCAATGGCAAGACCGGGCGCCTCGTTCTCGGGCAAAGCAAGCGCCGCACCGTTTTGCGTCAGCCGCGCGGCAAAGCGCCTCGGACCGATTTGATCGAGCACCGCCAGCGCCGGGAGATTGAGCGATAGCTGCAACGCCTTGCGGATTGTCACGGTGCCCTGGAAAGTAAAATCGAAGTTCTGTGGCGCATACGCGCCGTACCGTGTCGGCCGATCGTCGATCAGTGTCTCCGGATGGATGAGGCCGTCTTCGAAGCCGAGCCCGTAAATGAACGGCTTGAGCGTCGAGCCCGGCGAGCGCAGCGCCTGCGTCATATCGATCTGACCCGCGCGGCGCTGGTCGAAATAATCCGGGGAACCGACGCGCGCCAGCACGTCGCCGGTGGCGTTGTCGACGACCAGCATCGCAAGCGAGATATCCCGGCCGAGCGTCGCAGCGAGGGTCCGGACGCGCTCGCGCGCGAGTTGTTCCAGATTATTTTGCAGATCGGCGTCGATGCGCAGCCGAATTTCCCCACCCGGCGCGACGGCAGCTACCGCCCGATCGGCGGCATGCGGCGCCAAGAGCGGCATCGGACGGCGCGCTCCAGGTACCGGCTCGGCTCTGGCCAGCTCGATTTCATCGGCCGGCACGCCGCTTGCCGCCACGAAGCGATCGAGCACGCGGTTTCTTGCCGCGCGTGCCGCCGCGGTGAAGCGATCCGGCCGGCGCAATTCCGGCGATTGCGGCAAGGCGACAAGGAGCGCTGCTTCACCGAGCGAGAGCCGGCGCGGTTCCTTGCCGAAATAGGCAAGCGACGCAGCACGGATGCCTTCGATATTGCCGCCGTAGGGAGCGAGATCGAGATAAAGCGTGAGGATTTCGTCCTTGGTGAGTGCGCGCTCAAGCTCGATCGCGCGCACGACCTGACGGAGCTTCGACCAGATGTTACGGCTGCTGCGCGGCTCCAACAGCCGCGCAACCTGCATGGTCAGCGTCGAACCGCCGGAGCGAACATGTCCGCTGCTCACAAGCTGGAATGCCGCGCGCGCAAGCGCCAGCGGATCGACGCCGTGATGGGTATGGAAGCGCTTGTCCTCATAGGCGAACAGCATGGCGAAAAACCGGGGGTCGACGTCGGCAACACGGGCCGGCAGGCGCCAGCGGCCGTCGTGTGTCGCGTAGGCACGCAACAGCCGCCCATCGCGGGCGACGACGCGGGTCGAGAAAGCAAGATCGTTGCCGAGCGGCGCCGGTCCCAGCGCGGCGATCCACCAAGCGGCGGCCGACAGCACGGCGATGCAGCTTAGTCCCGCTGCGAGAAGGAAGAGGCGCATGCGCCCTGATCTCATTTCGCCGTGACTTCGACGTTCTCAGTTGCCGTGCGGCCGAAACGGTCGGGCCGGTACATATCTTCGACCTTGGCCTGCGGCCGCACGTATTTACCCGGCGCCACCGTGCGCACGACATAGGCGACGGTGAAGACCGGCGCGTCGTCTTTGTTGCGATCGAACGCCGCGGTGAAGCGATCGTCGCGGAATTCCGCGTTGACCGGCTCAACCGCGTCGGTAATCCACGACAGCGTGCCGATGTCGCCGGAGGAAACCAGGCGCGGATTGTCGATCTCGAACCCGGCCGGCAAATAATCGGCGACGATCACGCGGCCGAATTGCGGCTGCGCTTCGGTGACTTTCAGCACCACGACGAGACGGGTGTTCTGCTTGACGGTCTTCACGTCGACCGGCTTGCCGTCCATGTCGGTGGTCGTACGCTTGATCTTGAAGCCCTTTTCGGCCGCGGGCTCCGGCGTGACCGGCGCGCCGGTCACCGTCACCACCGCTGAAACATTATCCTCGCCGGTATTGGCGATCCGCAACGCTTCCTTCAAATCGTCGGCGCGGATGGTGCGATTAAGCGGCGCCGTCTGCGGAGCACCGCCGACATCAAGCGATATCTTGCCGGCGTCCTTGGCCATGTCGTTCGCGGCGAGCAGCAACCAGGCGTCCTCCTGCGTCGACGTCGGCCGCAGATCGGCGCGGGCGGCTTCGACGCGCTGTACCGCCGCCTGCACGGTTGCACGCGGCGCCCCGCTTTCGCTTGCCAGCGCCACCAGGGCGGCGGCATCGCGCAGCGTCGAGCCAAAATCCTCGCGACCGAGGAGATCGGCTGACGTTGAGGCCGGCATCGCCGCAAGCGCCGCCGTATAAACGCGATCGGCGCGCACGCGATCGCCGACCATGGCCAGCGCAGCGGCAATTTGCGCCTTGGCGATCGGCGTCGCCAACGCATCGAGCTTGGCGTCGGCGAGGTAACGAAGATCGCCGACCGGCGCCATTCCATTGCGCGCCAACACGTAAAGCGCATATGCGAGCCCGGTCGCGCCGCTCTTGTCCGGATCGGCGGTGTTGGCGACGACGTTGCGTAGACGGTTGAGCGCCAACTTGAATGCGCCATCGGCCACCGCGATTTTGCGCTCGCGCGCGCGCGTCAAAAAATCGGTGACATAAGCGTCGAGCCAGGTGTCATTGCCGCCGACACCCCATAGGCCGAACGAGCCGTTGCCATCCTGCCGTGTGAGCAGCGCCTCGATGGCATCGCGAATGTGCTGGTCCGCGGCCGGATCGGCGGCCGCCGGATTACCCTTGGCCAATTCGCTGACATAGAGGAGCGGCAACGCGCGGCTGGTGATCTGCTCCGAGCAGCGATACGGGTAACGGTCGAGCGCGGCCAACAGCGCCGCGGCGTCGAGAGCCGCCGAAGCACCGACTGAAACCGAGACCGCGCCGGTGCCTGGCACGAGATCGGCGAACATATCATTCGACAGCGTCAGGCTTTCGCCCTTGGCGAGCGATTTCACCGTCCGCCGCGCCAGGATTTGGGCCGGCATCCGCACCGTGAGCGTGAAGTTTCGCGCTAGCGCGAAGCCGCCCGGTCCGTTGACGCTGACTTTGATGGTGCCGTTGCCGGCCGCGTTGGCGGTGATCGGAACATTCGCGGCGCCGCGTTGCTTGGCACTCAGCGACAACTTCTGCGTCGCGCTTGCGGCGATGGCATCGGCACTGGTCACGGCGATGGTGTAATCGCCGGCTGCACCTTCGACATTGTCGAGATCGAGATGCAGGCTCGACCGATCGCCCGGAAGCAGGAACCGCGGCAACGTCGCGGTCAGCACCACCGGATCGCGCACGACGACGTCGGCGGTAGCGTGGCCGACTTTGCCTTTGCTCCACGCCACCGCCATGACGCGGATGGTGCCGGCGAAATCGGCTACGTCGAAATCGACGTCGGCATTGCCGTCGGCGCCGACCGTCACCAGACCAGAATAAAGCGCGACCGGCGGCCCGCTTGGCGGACTTGCTTGCAACGCCGCACCCTGGTCGCCGCCCGAGCGAATTTGCCCGCGCGTGCCCTGCATGCCATCGATCAACTCGCCGTAAAGATCGCGGATATCCGCCGACAGCGCTTGCTGGCCGAGATAGTAGTCGTCCGGCGACGGCGCTTTGTAGTTGGTCAGATTAAGAATGCCGACATCGACCGCGGCAATGACGACGCGCGCCTCCTCGCCGGCAGCAAGCCCGGAGATTTTCACCGGAATGTGCAGCGCCGAATTGGGCCGGATCAGCGCCGGAGCTTTCAGTTCCACGCCAAGCGTCTTGGCCGCGCGATCGATCGAGAACCATTGCAGCCCGATGGCGCGGCCCGGCATCCGCTGCGCCGGCGCATCGAGCGGCCGTTGCAACGTCGCGACTAGATAGGCTCCAGTACTCCAGTCGCGGCCGACCTGGACTTTCACCTTTGCCACCCCCGCCGGCACGTCGGCGGTTTGGGTCGCCAACAAGCGGTCGCCGATGACGTTAAGCGTCAACCGCCCCGCCGTGCGGGCGGTCACCGCCACCGTCAGGATGTCGCCCGGCGCGTATTCGCCTTTATCGAGCGCAACTTCGAGCATGTCGGGCGTATCGGCGTTGGTTTCGACATAGAAGCCCGCATCGAATGCGATCGAAGTCACCGGACCGTTTGGTGCGGGCGACGAGACTTCCAGCCGGTAACGGCCAAAATTCACCGGCAGCGAAATATGCGAAGGCTTATCGAGCGTCGTGTCGATGGTGCCGTCAACGACGCGTTTGGTGGTCTTGACCGGCTCGTAGTTCCAGCGGCCGTTCTGTTTGTAGAACTGGTAATGGGTTTCGATCCGCAACAATGCGTAGTGCAGGCCGCGCAGTGCCATCGATGCGCCGTCGGGCGCAAGCGCCACCACGTCGAAGACGGCGTCGGCGCCATCGGCGAGCGAACGGCCGGAGAATTGCGGCTTGACGCCGATCATCCAGCCGCTCGCGGTGACCGGAAGCACGACATTGTGCTCCACCGCACGGCCGCCCGGCTCGGCCATACGGACGGTGACCCGCGCTTCCAAAGGATGCGTGCCGGCGGGCAGTTTGTTGAGATTGACGCTGAAGCTTGCTTTGCCGGCGGCGTCGGTGTCGGGCAAATCCTCCAACGGTTGCTCGATCGGTTCGACCTCCTCGTCGTCGAGGCCGAACTGGTAGCCGGCAAAGCCGGTCCGCTCCTTGGCGGCGGTAATCGTGACTTCGCCTTCGAGGTCGAGACCGGCGGCCGGTGCGCCATAGAGGAAGCGTCCGGCGACGTCGACCTTGGCCGGCACCATTTGCGAAATGTGACCGCTCGGCGAGCTTAAGTCGAACGCGATCCGGTCAGGCACGTAGTCTTCGACCAGAAAGCTCATCTCGCCGACCGGCGGCCGTTTCGGATCGGTGAAGGCGCGCACATGCCAGGTGCCGCTCGGGGCCGATGCCGGCAGTGCCAGCGCCAGCGGGTGCCCGCCCAACCCTTGATCGGCGACCGCCGCCCGACGGAATTCGACGCCGTCGGGACGCTCGACCACCAGCGTTAGCGGCACACCGAGCGCAGCCGCACCGTGGGTGTCGCGCAGGAGCGCGGTGAGATAAGCGGTCTCGCCGGAGCGGTACACGCCACGCTCGCTGTAGA
>Ga0307373_10008632_pt1 | contig 15441 bp, 14 predicted proteins | sample OX2MG_FD_202534 | JGI IMG/M metagenome (GOLD analysis project Ga0307373, IMG submission 202534) | Soil microbial communities from Risofladan, Vaasa, Finland - OX-2 | ecosystem: Environmental > Terrestrial > Soil > Coastal area > Acid sulfate soil | place: Finland: Risofladan, Vaasa | collected... | reverse complement strand
ATTGGCGGAGAGGGAGGGATTCGAACCCCCGATACGGTTGCCCGTATGCCGCATTTCGAGTGCGGTGCATTCGACCACTCTGCCACCTCTCCGCAAAGACGTAAGATAGCTTCAGCGTCGTCGCGCGGTATGTAGCCGTAGCCTGCGCGCCGAACAAGGCCGCGTTTTCGCCCGGCGTCTGTTGGCGGCCGGGGCCGACGGCTTAAGCGGCGGCGGCGCGCTCCATCGCGACTTCGGCCTGCAGGCTCGCAACGTCGCGGAAGATCGACGCGACGGCGAGCAGGCGCCCATCGCGCTTGAACCGCAGCAGGCGGAGCTTTGGATTTGACATTCGCTTCACGCGTCTGCCGCTCGGTGGGTAGCGAATGTTAAATCCGCTCCATTAGTCGCGGGCGCGCGGCAGCAGCGTCAGATTTGCGGCAAAGGCCAGCACCGCGCCGGCGCAGATGATGATAACCATCGGCCGCGGGGTGCCGTCCGCCAGCCGGCCGATCGCCGCGCTCACCGCCGCGCCGGCGCCGAATTGCAGCGCGCCGGCCAGCGCCGCTCCCGCCCCGGCGCGATCCTGCGCCACGGTAAGCGCGCCGGAAATCGCGTTCGACGCCACCACGGTCAGAAGCGACAGCACCAGGAACAACGGCAACGCAATGCCGGCGATGGCGCCGACGCCGCCGATGCCGGTCACCAGCAAAATCACACTGAAGGCGGCGCCGGCGGCGCAGGCGAAACGCAAAAGCCGGTCGGCACCGTAACGCGTAACGATCCGGCTGTTGAGGTAGCTTGCCGCGATCATCCCGATCATGTTCACGCCGAACAGGAAGCCGTAATATTGCGGCGATACGCCGAAATACTCGATGTAGACGAACGGCGAACCGGCCAGGAAAGCAAACAGGCAGAAAAAATAGAACGTCGAGCACGCGACGTAGCCGACGTAGCGCGGCGCGCGCAACAGCTGGAAATAACCGGTCAGCATCGCCAGCGGATCGGCCTTGTTGCGGCGCGAGGGATCGAGCGTCTCGGGCAGCAATAGCGCGGCGACGAACGCGACGATGCCGAACGCGACCAGCACCCAGAAGATAGCCCGCCAGTCGAACCACAGCAGTACCTGGCCGCCGATCAGCGGCGCGACGATCGGCGCCGAGGCGGTCACCAGCATGTTGAGCGACAGAATCCGGGCGCTCTCGTTGCGGCCGTAGAGATCGCGGACCATCGCCTGCACGGTCATCGGCACCGCCGAACCGCCGAACGCTTGCAGGAAACGCCAGAGCACGATTGTCGTCATGCTGGTCGCAAGGGCGCAGCCGACCGACGCAGCGACGTAGAGAGCAAGGCCGGCGATGAGCGGGCGTTTGCGGCCGAACCGGTCGGCGAGCGGACCGAGCAACAATTGGCCGGCGCCGAAGCCGATAAAGAACGCCGACAATGTGAACAGCGTTTGCGCTTCATCGGCCGACAGCGCGTTGCGCAGCATCGGCAGCGCCGGCAGATAAATATCGATGGAAAGCGGCCCGATCGCCGAGAGAAACCCAAAAATAAAAATTCGGCCGCGTTGGCCGATCGTCGGTACGGACATTTCAAAACCGGATTGCGCGGCCGATCATATTTCATCGCGCGCGCGAGACAAGGGCGCCGTGCAATTTCCCGGTTATTCTGTCTTTTCTCCCTTGCCAGCAAAAACCAGCGACGATACCGAACCATCCCATGATCAAGACCGATGTCCTCATCGTCGGCGGCAGCCTGGTCGGCCTGTCCGCTGCATCGTTCCTCGCCTGGCATGGCGTTTCAACCTTGTCGGTCGAGCGCCACAGGGGAACGGCGATCCATCCGCGCGCCGGGCATTTTCATCTGCGCACGCTGGAAGTGCTGCGCTCGATCGGCCTCGAAGGCCGGGTGCGCGCGGCATCCGAGGCGCAATTCGATCCCGACGGCGGCATCAACGCGGTGGAGTCGCTCGCCGGCAAAGAGATTGCCACCTATATTGCCAACCTGAACGAAGGCGTGGCGGCGATCAGTCCGTCGACCCGGCTGTTCATGACCCAGCAAAGTCTCGAACCGCTTATTCGCGGCCGCGCCGAAGAGCTGGGCGCGGCGCTCCACTACGCCACCGAGCTGGTATCGCTCGAACAGGACGCCGACGGTGTTACCGGTCACGTCCGCAACGTGGAAACCGGAGAGACCGACACGGTCCGCGCGAAATATTTGATCGCCGCCGACGGCAATCGCAGCCCGATCCGCGAACGGCTTGGGATCGCCACCCGCGGTCCCGGCCATCTGGCCGACTGTGTCACCATCTATTTTCACGCCGATTGCGGCGCGGCGCTGCGCGGCCGCAACCTCGGCGTGATCTATGTTTTCAATGCGGACCAGCGCGGCTTCTTCCGGCTGGTGAAGACCGGCGATTCCGGCTTCCTCGCGGTCATGACTTTAGGCGACATGTCGCTGCCCAACGCCACCAAAGTGGCCCACGACATCGACGAAGAGCGCTGCATCGCGCTGGTTCATTCGGCAACCGGCATGCCGGACGCCAAGGTCGAGATCGAAGACATTGCGACCTGGCGCGCGGTCGCCGAAGTCGCCGAGCGATTTCAGGACGGCCGCGTCTTTCTGGTCGGCGACGCCGCGCACGTCATGCCGCCGATGGGCGGCTTCGGCGGCAACACCGGCGTGCAGGACGCCCATAATCTCGCCTGGAAAATCGCGCTGGTGCTCAAAGGCCTCGCCGGTCCCGATTTGCTTTCGACCTTCAACACCGAGCGGCAGCCGATCGGCGAGCTGGCGATCCAGCAAGCGTATACGCGCTATGTCCTCCGCGTCGTTCCCGAACGCGGCAAGGAAACCGCGCAACCGATCGTCGACGATCTTTCGATGGAGATCGGTTATCGTTATCACTCGCGCGCAATCGCAGCCGAACCCGGCAGCGGCGCGGCGCTGTACGAAAATCCGCGGCAGTCGAAGGCGATGCCCGGCACGCGCGCGCCGCACGTTGTGCTGCAGCGCGCCGGCGCGCGGCTGTCCTCGCTCGATCTGTTCGGCAAGAATTTCTGCGTGCTGGCCGCGGCCGACGGCGGCCCCTGGTGCGATGCCGCGCGCACCGCAGCCGCCGATCTGGGCCTTCCGCTCGATGTCTATCGTATCGACCGGCAAGGAACCGACGTCAGCGATCCCGAGGGCCGCTTCGCCGATGCCTACGGCCTCTCGCCAACCGGCGCCGTTATCGTGCGGCCGGACGGCTTTGTCGCTTGGCGCGCCAAAGATGCCGGCGGCGCTTCGAAGGCAACCATGGCCAAGGTCTTGTCGTCGCTGCTCTGCCGCAATGGTTGAGCGGCGGTCGGCGGTAGCCGTTGCCGCCGTCAGCTCCCGGTAAATACCGGCTTGCGTTTCGCCATGAAGGCGGTGCGGCCTTCGGTGTAGTCGCGGCTCTTGAAGCAGGCCTCCACCATCTCGTTGGCGTGGGCGAGATCGCGCTCGTTTTCGTCCTTAAGGATTTCGCCGATGGTATGTTTCACCGCCCTGATGGTGAGCGGAGCGTTGGCGCAGATCATGTCGGTGACGGCTTTCACCGCGCTTTCGAGTTCGGCCACCGGCACGACCCGATTGACCAGTCCCATCGCATAAGCTTCCCGCGCGTCGAACTGGCGCGCGGTATAAAATATCTCCTTGGCGAAAGACGGCCCGACGATGTCGACGAGCCGCTTCAGTCCGGTATAGCCGTAGCCGAGACCGAGCTTTGCCGCCGGTATCGCAAACCGCGAATTGTCGGCGCAGATGCGCAGGTCGCAGCACGACGCGAGCCCGAGCCCGCCGCCGATGCAATAGCCGCGGATCATCGCGACGGTCGGTTTGGGGAAACCGTCGATGCTGGCGAAGGTTGCCGCCGTCGTCGCATCGTAGGCGCGCACGCCCTCAAGCGTCGAGCGCTCGCTGCCGAACTTGGAAATGTCGGCACCGGAGACGAACGCCTTGTCGCCGGCGCCGGTCAACACCACGACGCGCACGTCGTTGTCGGCGGCGAATGTATCAAGCGCCCGCTTGGCCGCCTCCCACATCTCCAGCGACACCGCGTTGAGCCGCTCCGGATTGTTGAAGGTGACGATGCCCACGCCCGCTTCCTTGCGCGCGAGCAATTTGTCGGTCTGGGTCATCATCCGATCCTTTGCAATGCCGTCATCATACCGCTTTGGCTTTGTGCAGGGCGGCAATCTCGCGCGCGGAAAAGCCGAACTCTTTCAGCAAGGCGTCGGTGTGTTCGCCAAGTTTCGGCGGCCGGGCAACCAGCCGTGATGGCGTGCGCGACAACGATACCGGCTGGCCGACAAGCCGCAGCGCGCTGCCGCCGACTTTTTGCGCCATGCCGAGGTGCTTGACCTGCGGATCGGCGAACACCTGATCGATCGAGTTGATCGGCCCACACGGTACGCCGGCCTTGTTGAGGCGCTCGATCCATTCGGCGCTGTCGCCGACTTGCAACAGCCGCTCGATCGTTGCAGTCAGCGCATCGCGGTTCTTCGAGCGTGCCTCAGCGGTACGATAATCGGGGTTCTGCGCCAGCGTCGCCTCGCCAAGCGCGTCGCAGAAGCGGTCCCACATTTTCCCGCCGGTGGTGGCGATGTTGATGTAGCCGTCGCGGGTCCTGAATGCGCCGGTCGGAATTGTCGTCGGATGGTTGTTGCCGGCCTGGCGCGCGACCTCGCCATCGACCAGATAGCGGGCGGCCTGGAAGTCGAGCATGAAAATCTGCGCCTGCAACAGCGAGGTTTCGACCGCCTGCCCCTTGCCTGATTTTTCCCGTTCGAGCAAAGCGATCAGGATACCCATCGCGGCGAACAATCCGGCGCTGAGATCGGCAACCGGAATGCCAACGCGAAACGGTCCGTGTCCGGGCGGGCCGGTGATCGACATCAAGCCGCCCATGCCTTGGGCGATCTGATCGAAGCCCGGCCGGCCGGCATAAGGGCCGTCCTGGCCGAACCCGGAAATGCTGGCATAAACCAGGCGCGGATTGATTTTGCGCAAAGCAGCATAGTCGATGCCGAGGCGTTTCTTCACGCCGGGGCGGAAATTCTCCACCACGACGTCGGCCTTCTTCACCATCCGCTTGAAGGCGGCGAGCCCGGCCGGCGTCTTGAGATTAAGCGTCATGCTGCGCTTGTTGCGATGCAGATTCTGGAAGTCGCCGGCTTCGCGCGGCCCACCCATCGGTTCGTCGCCGCTCGGCGGCGCTTCGATCTTGACGACCCGCGCGCCCCAATCGGCGAGCTGCCGCACCGAGGTCGGCCCTGCCCGCACCCGCGTCAGGTCGAGCACCGTGAAACGCGTCAGCGCCTTCGAGGCACGGGGGAACGGCACGGCCAGCACCTCTCGAATGTCCCGGCAGGGTCGGATCGCAAGCGGCCAGAACTTCCCCGATCCAACCGGGCTTGTCCACCGGACCCCGGCGCGACCGATGGTCGTTCACGAGGTGGCGATCCGTTAGACTTCGGCGCTAACAGCCATCTTTCGGGCGCTTTCGCCGCACGATCATTGGCGCCCGTAATGATTGGTGCTCGTGTGGGCGTCATGCAGTGCTTAAAGGACGACAGATGATCGATATTCGCCGCCTTGCCGTTGCCATCGCGTTCGCGCTCGTTGCCGGCTCGGCTGGCGCGCAGGAGCACGGCCATCCGCCGAGCGACCACCCCGGCCATGCGGAGCAAAACCAACAAGAATCGCACGGCCCGGGAGGCCCGGGCGCACTTGCTTTGCTGCCGGCGGATTCCGTCACCGAACACAGCATCGACACGCCGTCCGGCAAGCTCGCTTACACGGCAACCGCCGGCACCTTTTCGCTGTTCGACCAATCCGGGACGCGTATCGCGGCGGTGTTTTACACCGCCTTGGTCACCAAGCCGAACGATCCGAAACGGCCGGTGACGTTCGTTTTCAACGGCGGGCCCGGCGCCGCGTCCGCCTTCCTCGGGCTCGGTCTGGTCGGCCCGCGGCTCGCCGCCTTCGGCACCGGCTATGACGGCGCCAACGTCCGGTTGGTCGACAATCCGGATACGTGGCTTGCCTTCACCGATCTGGTGTTGATCGATCCGGTCGGCACCGGCTGGAGCCGGCCGGCCAAACCCGACGGCGGCAGCAACTTCTGGAGCGTGCATAGCGACGCCGAGTCGCTGGCAAAAGTCATTGCGCTTTACGTCGCCAAAAACGGACGCGTCAGTTCGCCGAAATTTATCCTGGGCGAGAGCTACGGCGGTTTCCGTGCCGCCAAGGTCGCGCGCACGCTGCAAAACAATCAAGGCATTGTGGCGAGCGGCATCATCATGGTCTCGCCGTTGCTTGAAGGCGCGCTCCAGTTCGGCGGCGACCGCTTCGCGCTCGGCGCCGCGCTCAAATTACCGTCGCTGGCGGCGGCCGAACTCGAACGCAAAGGTACCTTCAGTACCGCGGCGGTAGCGCAGGCCGAGCATTTCGCGCTGACCGATTATCTCGCCGCGCTTGCCGGCCCGCCGCTCGCCGGCGACGCCGCGCACGCCTTCTATGCGCGCGTCGCGCAGATGACCGGACTGCCGGAAGACGTCGTCGCCCGCGAGCGCGGCTTCATTCGTGACACCTACGTCAAAAGCCTGCACGTGGCCGGCCATAAGATCGTCAGTCAGTATGACGCGACGTTCGCAGCCGACGATCCTCATCCGGAATCGGCAAGCGCGCACGGGCCCGATCCGTTTCTGGACGGTTTCATTCGCGCCTACGGCAGCGCCTTCGTCGGCTACGCGCGCGATGAACTCGGTTTCAAGACCGAGATGACTTACAATCTGCTGGCCTCGGACATTTCCGGCAAATGGGACTGGCAGGATGGCGGCGGCCACGGCCAGGTCAGCGTCGCCGAGGATCTGCGCGAGCTGCTCGCGCTCACCCCGTCATTCCACCTGATGATCGCACACGGCTATAGCGACATGGTCACGCCCTTTGCCGACTCCCGCTACGTGCTCAATCATATTCCGGCGAGCGTCGACGGCGAGCGCGCCGAGCTTCGGCTCTACCGCGGCGGCCACATGTTCTACGTCGACACCCAATCGCGTAAGGCGTTCACCGCCGACGCGCGGACGATGTATCCAACGCCTTGAACAGGTGTCGGCGACGCCGGCGGCTACGGCTTCGACCACGCGAGCGGCCGCTCACTCGCCGAGATACGCCGCCTTGACCTTTTCGTCCTTCGCCAAGGCTGCGGCGCTATCGGCGCCGACAATATGGCCGTTGTCGAGCAGATAGCCGCGGTCGGCGATGGCGAGGCTCTGCTTGGCGTTCTGCTCTACCAGAAAGATGCCGACGCCGGATTCCTTGATGCGGCGAAGCGTGCGGAACAGCTCGGTGCACAGAACCGGCGCAAGTCCGAGCGAGGGTTCGTCCAGCAGAAGAATGGACGGCGCCGACATCATCGCCCGGCCGATCGCCACCATTTGCCGCTCGCCGCCGCTCATCGTGCGCACAAGCTGTTTCGGGCGCTCCTTCAGCCGGGGAAACAGCTCGAGCACGCGCTGCATGTTTTGCACCTCCAGCGCCCGCGCGCGCTTCGGGTAAGCGCCGAGAAACAAATTTTCCTGCACCGTCAGATCGGCGAAGATGCCGCGATCTTCCGGCACCAGGGCAACACCGGTTTCGACGATCTCATGCGGCGGGCGACGGGTAATATCGTTCCCATCCATCAGCACCGTGCCGCCATCTGCCTTGTGGGTCTGGCCGGCGATCGCCCGCAGGAACGTGCTCTTGCCGGCGCCGTTGGCGCCAAGCATGACCACGATCTCGCCCTTCGATATGGAAGCCGACACGTTCTCCAGCGCGCGATGGCGGCCGTAGAAAACCGAAACGTTGCGGCTCTCAAGCATTTTCGTCTCCGAGATACGCCCGGATGACGCCGTGGTCCGCCAGCACTTCGGCCGGCGTGCCTTCGGCGATCTTGACGCCGGAGTTCATGACAATGCAGCGGTCGCAAAGGCTGCGGATCGCATGCATGACATGCTCGACAATGATGATGGTGCAACCTTCCTTGCGCAGTTGCTCGATCAGCGCGATGCCGACCTTGAGTTCGGTTGGATTGAGACCGGCGAGCCACTCGTCGAGCAGCAGAACTTTCGGGTCGGACGCCAGCGCCCGCGCGAGCTCGACGCGCTTCTGGTCGATATAGGTAAGCGCCGAAACAACCGCACCGCCGGCATTGGCCAGACCGACGCGCGCCAGCAACGCCTGAGCATAATCTTCGAGGTCTTTGCCCCAGCGGCGGGCGTGACCGAACACGCCGCCGGCGGCAACATTCTCCAATACGGTCATCGCCGGCAACATCCGCACCAACTGAAAGGTGCGGGCCACGCCTCTATTGGCGACGCGGCTGGGGCCGATGCCCGTGATGTCGTCGCCGTAAAGCTTGATTTCGCCCGAGCTCGGTTTAAGCGCGCCGGAAATCAAATTCATGACTGTGGTTTTGCCCGAGCCGTTCGGCCCGATCAGGCCGAGAACTTCTTTCTCGGCCACGCCGAACGACATGTTTTCGACGGCGGCCAAGCCGCCAAATCGCTTGGTCAAACCGGCGGCTGACAACGCCTCGCTCACGGCAAACTCAGCCATTGCGCGCTCCAGGCACCACACCACTCTTGCGGCGCTGCCACACGTCCTCGATCAGTCCGGTGAAGCCATTGGGAATGGCATAGACGATCAAGAGAAAGCACAGACCAAGTAGCAACGTTGTCTGGTCGGGGAACTCGATGGAGATCAGTTCCCACAGCAGCGTAAACGGGATCACGCCCAACAACGGCCCCCACAAACGGTGGGTGCCGCCGAGCAGCGCCATGATCACCACCTGAAACGACAGGAATGGACTGAAGGCGACCACCGGCTCGACGTAACCCCAGCGCGGCGCGACCAGCGCGCCGATGATCGAGGCAAAAGCGCTGGAGATGATGAACAACACCACTTTGGCGCGCGCGGTATTGATACCGCAGTGAACCGCGACGACTTCATCATTGCCGATGATGCGCAAGGCAAATCCGAGCCGCGAGCGGCCGATCCACCAGCCAACCAGGAAAATGACCGCGGTCACGGCCAATAGCTGCCAGTAATACATCGGTTCGCTGCGCTCGACCGTGACGTAAAGCCCGCTCATGGTACCGAACACGTGCTGAGCCCAAGTCATGCACTGGCGCACGAGTTCGGCGAGGCCGAGCGAGAAGATGACAAAGTAGACGCCGGAGACGCGCAAAGTGGCGAGCCCGACGACCGCCGCCAGGATCGCGCCGGCGACGCCGGAAGCAAGGATCAGTATCGGATAAGGCACGAGGTCGATGCCCGCAGCGGTCACATACATACCGATGCCGAAGAATGCAGCCGTGCACAGTGCGATGTAGTTGGTCGGGCCTGAGAACAGCAGCCACGACGTGGCAAACGCCGCATACATGACGATTGAAATACTGACCTGCAGCAAGTAGCCGCCAACCACCAGCGGCACGCACGCCGCGATCAGCAGGATCAGCACGCTGACCAGCAGCAAACGCCATTCGCGGGCGCTGATCCATGGGCCGCTGCGGACGACCGAGGCTGTTTCCGCGCTGCTCACGCCCCTCGTCTCCCGAGCAAGCCTTGCGGACGTACCAAGAGAACGACCATGAACAGGACATAGGCGGCCGCCAGCGTCAGGCCCGGATCGATCAGCGAGGCGACCGCGGTTTCGGCGAGGCCGAGAACGAAGGCCGCGATAATTGTCCCGCGGATGTCGCCGACGCCGCCGAGAATGACGATGATCAGCGCTTTCAGCGTGAACACGACGCCGTAGGACGCGTCGAACGTCAGATACATGCTGAGCAGCACGCCGCCTGCCGCGGTCACCGCGCCGCCCAGCGCGAAGGCGAGCGCCGACGTGTTGATGACGTTGATTGAGACCAGCCCGGCGGCGGATGGATTGACCGAAACCGCCCGCAGCGCCAGCCCAGCGCGTGTTTTATGCAGCCACAGATACAGCGCGGCACAAAGCGCGACCGAACAACCGAACGACACAACGCGGTTAAGCCCGTAACGCTCGCCGAAGATGAACACCGGCTCAGCCAAGTAGGAGTAGTCGGTATATTGCGCGCCGAACGTCGCCACCATGATGCCGATGAACACAAAACTCAGGCCGAAGGTGGCGAGAATGCTGTCGACTTCAAGTTTGCCCTGGCTTTTAGCGCGGCGTACGAGCGGCACGATCAGCACGCGGTAGATTGCCCAGTTCAGCCCGAAGGCGATCGGGACCACGAACAACAGCGACCACAGCGGACTGGCCTTGGTGCCGAGGAAGAACCAGAACGCGCCGAACGCACCGGCAATCAGCACCTCACCGTTGGCGAGGTTCATAATGCGGGCGACGCCATACTGCAATTGCAGGCCCATTGCCATCAAGGCGTAGGTGCCGCCAAGCAGCAGGCCAATGATAAGAACATCCATGGCAGGCTTGATCGACCGATTACGGTTGCCCGGCGAGCGGATCGCCGGGATGACAGCAGCTTTAGGTGATCAATTCAGTATCGTCTCCGGCTCCTTTTCGAGCCGGAGACGATCGCGATCCTGATTCAGCCGAGCGCACCCAGCTGCAAGCTTCTCAGCTCCAGCTGGTCTTCAGCTTGACCTGCGAGTAATCGGAACTGGCGAAACCTTCGCCGTTCACCGCATTGAAGAAGCCGCCCTGCCACTGCCCGACCGTGTACACCTTGTCGAGGATCTGCCCGGGCATTTCGACTTCACCGATCAGCGTCTTGAATTTGCGATTGCGGAAGTGGGCGGCAATCGCCTGCCGATCGGTGGTACCGACTGCTTCGATCGACTGCTCGAGTAGCTGGAGCATCGAGTAATAGAACGGGCTGCCCCAGTAATCGGCATCGACCTTGGTGACTTCCTTGTGCAGCTTGTAGAAAGCGCGGATTTCGGGGGTATCGACCACGCCACCCGCGCCGAGGATGTTCTCAGTACCCGGCACGCCGCCGAAAGCCTGAAATCCGCAACCGACGGCACAGTAGTACGCCTTGACCTTGAGCGCTTCGACCTTGGCAGCCGCCTGAAGGCCGAACGTATCCGGCGGATAGGACCAAGCGACGAAAGCGTCGGGCTTCGCGGCGCTGGCGGCCTTGACGACCGGCGTGTAGTCCTGCGTGCCCAGCGGATACGACTTGTCGTAGACGAGCTCGAAGCCGGCTTGTTTGAACAGCGGACGTCCCGCGTTTGCGAGTTCGATGCCGAAGTCGTCGCCGACGTTGACGGCCGCAATCTTGTTGCCGATCTGACCGGCGTCCTTAAGTTTCTTCAGCACGCCGATTGCGCCCTTGGCATACGCGCTCGTCGACGCCTGGAACATGAAGAAGCCGGGATACTTCTTGACGATCGAGGGGCCCTGGTCGGTCACACACGCCTGCGTGAGCTGCGGATAACCGTGCTTGGCGAAAGTCGGCGCGGTAGCGAGATTGAACCCGGTGGCGTAAACGCCGCCGATCCAATCGCACTTGTCGACAGTGGCTGCGCGCTCCACCGCTTTGATGGCTTCGGGCGGCGCGGTGTGATCGTCGTACTCGATAATCTGTACTTTGCGTTGTCCGTCCTTGAGCTTGAGGCCGCCACGCGCATTCACTTCGTGAGCCCAAAGCTGATATGGCGGAAAGTGGGTGATCGCCGCGCCGGGCGCGAGCGGACCGGTCTTGGCGCCGACGACACCAACCTTGTAGACGCTGGTCTCCGCAACGGCAGTGCGAACGAATGGTGCTGCCAGCGCGGTCGCCGCTGTGTATTTCAGAAATTCACGTCTTTTCATGGCCAAGTCCTCCCCTGGAATGGTGTGCTGTTCTCGGGGTTGTGTCCCCGTCGCTCTTTGGTTTCAGCGGCATAATAGCCAGATAAGTTTCGACTGCCTAGGACGGAGCCGTTGCAACGGCCGATTCCACCCCCCAACAAACGTCGTAAGCGGCGAGCACGGCGACCGTGTATTGGAGCCGGCGCTAAACTCTCGCATGCGATGTGGGCGTCCGCCCGCGCGATGAAAAAAGCGGCGGAAACAAAAGGCAGCGCGGAGCGGCGTTAAAGGCGGCGGATTACGATTGGATGAAATCGCCCGCGGAACCAACGGCTAAATCGAGAGAGGGCCGCGGTGATTATCCTGCCGGACCGGGATCGAGACCGTATTTCTTGCACATCTTGCGAACGATATCGACGTCCTTGCCGCCGGCGATTAGTCCGACGACCGCAGTGGAGAGCTGACCGCCCGCAATCTTGCCTTCGACGATATAGGCCTGCCAGCCGCTATAGGGCCCGTACGGGCTATTGGCCTTCACCATCCCGCAATAGTTGATATTGCCGTCTTCGGTGTTGGCAATCTGCGGCCACTTGAATTGTGCGCCGTTGGGATTGGACACCGACAAGCCGACGGCGTGGCTGACGACCGCTTTTTCGTCCGGCGTAAGATCGCGTGTCCCGATACCACTGGCGTCCTGCATGTGGGTCAGCCCGAGAAGGTCCTGGGCGGCCCCGTGACCCGACGACGAGGACGACGGCGCCCCCGCCGTGCAGGCCGCAAGTGCATGCGCGATGGCCAAAGTGGCAGCGAGCAAAATTGACCGTGTGCGTACCAAAGCGACTATCCCTTTCCCCGTTCTGCGCATCATAACCCGGCCACCTCACATGGAACAATCGGAACCGATGCATCCGCCGATTCGCCGCCCGCGACGTCCGCCGTTCGCGGGTGACAGACAGCATCGTTCGGCCAGCTGTTGGGCATTTTCTCGGCAAGCCGCACGGATTTTCTCGGGTGCGGCATATTTGCCACGCCGGCGGCAGACCGGGCCAAAGCGCAAAAAGTCCGCAAAAATCGGCGGCAATCGCTTCCGGCAAATAAAAGTTCCCGCCGAGCATAGCGCGAACAAATATGAGTGTGGCTTTCGAGCACTAGAGAGCGGCGGCAGCCGCTTATAAGGTCGCGCCGTCAAAGAGGAGAGCTACCAATGAAGAAAATCGCACTCGCACTCGTCGCAGTGCTTTCTCTCCTGAGCATTGCTGGCTGCACCACTGCACCCCCGCCACCGACGGTGACGAAGGGTTGATGGGCTGGACAGCTTGAATTGGGGGAAGGGCCGGCTTCGTGCCGGCTCCTTTCTTTTTAGGTAACCCTCAGGCGGCGTCGCTCGCCGCGCTCAGCGGCAGCGGTAGTTGCGCGACAACCGTGTTGCGGCCACGCCGCTTCGCGGCGTAAAGCGCGCGGTCGGCGGCTTCTACCAGATCGGCGGCCACCTGGCCTGGATGCGGAACCATCGCCGCGACGCCGATGCTGATGGTAACGATGCCGACGGTCGTTTCAGCATGCACGATCAGCAGGTCTTCGATCGACTGACGCGCTTCTTCGGCGAGAGCCTTCGCACGCTCGATTTCCAATCCCGGCAACAACAGCGCGAACTCTTCACCGCCGTAGCGGGCGACCAGTACCGCCTCGTCCAGCGTCACCAGCGATAAAGTCTCGCCGACCGCGCGCAGGCTCGCGTCGCCGCGCACGTGGCCATAGCGGTCGTTGAACAACTTGAAGTGATCGATGTCGATCATCATCAACGCCAGCGGCCGGCATCGCTCGCCTGCCCGCTGCCACTCGCGGTTCAGCTCGCGGTCGAAGCCGCGGCGATTGGCAAGGCCCGTAAGCCCGTCGAGACTCGCCAGCTCCTCAAGATGCTGGTTGGCGATCTGCAATTCCTCTTCGCGCGCGGACAGCTTGCACGCCATGTCGTCGAATGCGGTGGCCAGCGGTTCGAACTCGGCGAGCCAGGGCTCATCGCTGGCGCGTACCTGCAGGTCGCCGCGGCCAAGCCGCGTTGCCACGCGCGCCAGTGACTGAATCGGCCGCAAGATCAGCCGCTCGCCGCCGAACCAGACCACAAGCAGGACCAGTATTCCGAACAGCCCGAGCTGCAGGTAGGCGACGCTGATTTCGTGGTCGATGCTGCCATGCACGATAGCCTCGTCGAGGCCGACGGCAAGGCGAGCCCGCGTCCACGGCAGCCGGACGAAGGCGAAAATGCGCCGGACCCCGTCGAAGCCCATGGTCGTCATGGTGCCTTCGTCCTTCGCCAGCATGTCGCGTACCAGCGGCGTATCCGCAAAACTCCGGCCGATGAGCACACCCTGATTGGCAGAGGCGGCGAGCAGCGTGCCGCTGCCGTCGATCAGGTCGACCGACGTGTCGGGACGCAGCGCCGCGGTCGCTGCCAGATTGCCCATCCATTGCAGGTTGATCGAGGCGAGGATGACGCCGTCGATCGAACCGTCGGCTTTGAGCACGGGATAGGTGGCGACCAGCCCCGGAAGTTGATGCACACGGCTGATCAGGTAATCGCTCAGCACAAAATCATGGGTATGCAGCGCGGCCTGGAAGTACGAGCGATCGGAAATATTCAATCCGACGCCGCGCGCGTCGGTCGCGCATTTGATGCGGCCGTCGAGGCCGGCAACATTCAAGCCGCGCAGCCAGGACACGTTGCCGATGAGGTCGCTCAGCGCGCGGTTGCAGCCGGCCTCATCGGATGGCATGCGCGTATAGGCGCGTGCCACCACTTGCAGGATTGCGCGCATGGAGGAGACGATTTCGCGCTGCGCGGCCGCGCCGCCGTGCGCCAGATCCATCGCCTGCGACAGGGCAAGCTCCGCCCGCCCGGCGCGCGCGTGTTCTAGCCCGCGCACCCGTTCGATCATCAGCGGCGCGATCGCCAACAGTGCGATAACGATCAGGCGGGCGCGGATGCTCAGCAGCGGTGTGGCGCGCCGTGCGCGCGTTGTCGAACCCTTGGCAGACTTGACGTCGACTTCCGACATACCGCATTCCCCCACGCCCTGGGTTCCAGAAGTTAGTAGGAACGCGTAAAAGCGGGCTTCGCACCGCCGTTAAAATTTGAATGGTTCAGCCGCGGCATTCACCAAATGGAAACCACGATACCAGCGGACGGACTGGCCGCGGTGCGCGCGGAAATGGCCCGCGCCTGCCGAGATGCCGGTCGCGATCCGGCAAGCGTCACGCTGGTGGCGGTGAGCAAGACCTTCGACGCCGTGGCAATCGAGCCGGTGCTTGCGGCCGGCCAGCAGGTGTTCGGCGAGAACCGGGTGCAGGAGGCGAAGGCAAAATGGCCGCCGCTGATCGCCCGGCAAAAGCAGCGAGGCGGCCGCGTCGAACTGCACCTGGTCGGCTCGCTGCAATCGAACAAGGCGAAGGAAGCGGTAGCGCTATTCGATGCGATTCACTCGGTCGATCGCGCCGGACTCGCTCAGGCGTTGGCCAAGGAGATCGCCGGGCAACGGCGGCAACTTCTGTTGTTCGTCGAGATCAATACCGGCGCCGAGCCACAAAAAGCCGGCATAGCGCCGCAGGACGCCGACGCATTTATCGCGGCCTGCCGCGACCGATATGGCCTCGTCATT
>Ga0307373_10008629_pt1 | contig 15445 bp, 18 predicted proteins | sample OX2MG_FD_202534 | JGI IMG/M metagenome (GOLD analysis project Ga0307373, IMG submission 202534) | Soil microbial communities from Risofladan, Vaasa, Finland - OX-2 | ecosystem: Environmental > Terrestrial > Soil > Coastal area > Acid sulfate soil | place: Finland: Risofladan, Vaasa | collected... | reverse complement strand
CCAAGTAAAGGATGCAACAAAATCTTTCAGTACGTTGTCGTCAGCGAGCGGAAACAATGCGTCTACGCCAAAGAGTCTAACGAGGCTCTCCGCGAGCGCGCCGTTACGACCGACAGGGATAATTGGATTGAAGCGCCCACCCCACAGAGTCGTCGTGAGTCGAATCGCGCGACGTAGATCATCCCAGTTGTTCTCGCGAACACACCAACCGAGGCGAACAGGTCGATAGGAAACGTAAGCTGTCCCTGTATTCACTGCACGGAATCATAGTGCTGCCATCGTTATTTCGCCAACGAACAGTTAGTGGGAGGGGGGTGCAGTTTTGCGGCTCTCTATCACCTATCCCGTCAACGGCATCGCGCTCCTCCAATGAACTCCCAAATGAACGCGCGAACCTGCCTCGGATTCGGCGCGTCAAGAAACAACGTTCAAAGCTGCGCGATCCTGCTACAATCCCGCAGCTTTTAGGCAGGAGGACGGCCCGTGAAACGCCCGGCCCTCGCGTCCATTCTCTTCGGCTTAATTCCGTTCGCAGCTACTTGCTTCTCCGTGAAGCTGTGGGACCGCATCTATCCGATGGTTTTCGGCATTCCGTTTAACTTCTTCTGGCTGGTTTTGTGGATGGTGCTCACCCCCGCATGCATGTGGGGCGCGTACTGCGTGGAGACACGCCGCGCGATGCAAGAACGGCAAGGCTGTGGCCCCAACGCTGTCATTCGCGGTGAAGCGGAAGGCGGTGCCGATTGAGCGCGAGCGTGGTGGCGCTGACGATCATCTCGATCATTGTGGTCTCGGGTTCGCTGCTGGGCTTTTCCGCACGCTTTCGCCGCAAGATGGATTTGGAGCAGTGGGCCTGTGCTGGCCGCGGATTTGGCCTGTTGCTCGTGTGGTTGCTCATGGCGGGCGAGATGTTCACCGCCTTCACGTTCCTCGGCGCCAGCGGCTGGGCCTATTCGCGCGGCGCGCCGGTTCTCTACATTATCGGCTATTGGCCTCTGGGCTGTGTGGTTGGCTTTTACATCCTTCCTTATATATGGGAAGCCGGACGCAAGCACCGGATGCAGACGCAAGCCGACTTCTTTCAGGTCCGTTACGGCAGCAAGTTGCTGGCTGCGTTCGTGGCATTGGTGGGAGTCGTAAGCCTCATGGCCTATTTGCAGCTGCAGCTCACCGGCCTGGGCCTGATTGTGGAAGAAGCCAGCTACGGAAGCGTTCGTCGAACCACGGCGATGATCGTCGCCTTTGCGCTGGTCGCCGCGTTCGTGTCCGTCAGCGGTGTCCGGGGCGTGGCCTGGGTCAGCATCGTCAAGGATCTTTTGCTTTTGAGTATCGCCGTTTTCATTGGCTTTGCGGTGCCGCACATCTACTTCGGCGGTATTGGAGGGATGTTTGCGGCCCTCGCGCGGACGAATCCCGCGCACTTGGTCATGCCCGGCACCACTCCCAATCTCGGCCACATGTGGTATCTGTCAACCGTGCTGGTCACCGCATTTGGATTTTTCATGTGGCCGCAGTTTTTCGCCGCGACGTTTACGGCGCGCAGCGGCCAGATTTTACGCCGTAACGCCATGCTAATGCCGCTCTACGCGCTGGCTATGCCGCTGATGCTGATCGTGGGCTTGACCGCGGTGATGGTGCTGCCTGGGTTGCGCAACGGCGATCTTTCGGTCTTATTGATCGTGCGCAAAACATTTCCCGCGTGGTTCATGGGAATAGTCGGCGGCGCCGGCGCGCTCACGGCCATGGTCGCTGCGGCAATTCAACTGCTGTGCGGAGCCACTCTTTGGGCTAAAAATTTAATTCGTCCGCTATTTGCGCCGCAAATGACCGAGCAGCAAACGGCGACGCTCTCGAAACTGCTCGTGCTGGCGCTCACCGCAGGCGCTGTGCTGCTCGCCATCTACACCTCGGTGAGCCTCGTGTCGCTATTCCTGCTGGGCGTCAGCGGTGTCGCGCAGCTTTGTCCGGGCATTTTCCTGGGACTGTTTTCCAAACGCGCCACCACTGCGGGCGTTTCCGCCGGACTATTCACCGGCATCGCCATCGCGGCTGTTTTGACCTTGACGAATCGCGATCCCTATCACGGCCTGAACGCTGGTTTTATCGGGCTGTGCTTCAACATCGCCGTCACAGGACTCGTAAGCGCCTTCACCTCGGTCCATGTATCCAGCTTCGACGAAATCGCGGCTGAGATTGCTCCTGCGCCGTCTGCGCCGGCCGGCTCTATCGCCGATTTAAGCTAGAAAGCGATTGAGTTCTCACCTATTCGGCCCGCGGCAGTCGCGCTAGGCGGCACGCCGCCGCTGCTTGTAGTGTTTCTTGTATCGCCGCGACGCCAGGTACGCGAGCATGAACAGCGTCCCGGCAACAATCCAGGCCGCTTTTTCTCCATACCCAATCAGGCTGCTAAACTCGTTCGAAATCAGGTAGCCGAAAACCGAGATCGCCGTCACCCACGCGGCAGCTCCAAGAAAGTCGTATAGCAGGAAATCTGGCCACTCCATGCCAAGCATTCCCGCAAACGGGCCGGCCACGGTTCGAAACCCGAATATAAACCGGCCCCCAAAAATCGGCTTCTTGCCGTGCTCCATGATCAGGTTCTTTGCGGCCGCCACGTCCTCGTCACTTTGCCGAAGCATCTTCTTTACGAAACGAATCAGCTCTTTGCCATATTTGCGCCCGATAAGAAAGCCGATATTGTCTCCGACGGTGCAAGCCGTGACGCCTATCGGAATGATGTAATACAGTTCCAAGCCGGTGCCTTTGTTCGCTATGAAGCTTGAGAACAGCAGCGCGGATTCGCCAGGCAGCGGTAAGCCCATGTCCTCGCCAAGCAGATTCGCGGCAATCGCGAGGTAGCCCCAATGCACGATCTACGAGCGCACCACTTGGTCGAACCCGCCGACCGTCACGAGTCCCCCTCGCTCCAGCCGCGATTTCGGGCGCCGCAACTAATTCCGTCAATGATTTTGAGCCGTTCCATGGCGAGTTTTGGCGGGGAACTTCAGAGCTGTCTCAGTCGGTTTGTGTTGACCTGGACGACCAAGCCGAAGCACTCACCCTTGGCTCGCTCGTCTGTGCGACCGGCGCATACGAAGAAAAATTTCCGTGTGGCCGCAGCCACTTCTCCAGTGTAACCTCGTCGTTATACGCTGGCGAGATTCCGTTTCTTCTAGGTAATCGCTTCCGCACTTATGCGCGAACTCAGTGCTCCGCTCCCTGCGAATTCAGGCAACTACCCTGTTGGGCCGCACGATTCACGTCGCTTAGCTGAAAGCGAAAGGACTGATTTGTGAGGAATCTGTGGTGCGGAAGAAGGGACTCGAACCCCTACGGCCTTTCGGCCACCAGCTCCTAAGGCTGGCGCGTCTGCCAATTCCGCCACTTCCGCCCATTGGATCGATCGGTCGAGGCCCAGAACCACGATTTCGGGCTCTGGGGTGCTCCGAGTATATCATCCGGAGTGCTCGATGCTGCCTTTCGGGAGTTGTCGACCAATTGCATATGCGGCGAGCGCCTACCAGTCGGCACCAGCCGTTCGTTTCCGAATCGCTTGCTGATTTGTCCCCGCTTTGCTAGGCTCGCTGCCATTGAAGTTCCTTCCGGAGGTGCACCATGGCCTTTTGTACAAAATGCGGAGCCACCGTTGCCGACAATTCATCATTTTGCGCCGCCTGCGGCACGCCGCAAACGGGCGCATCGTCCGGACCCTCGCCAACTTTGGTCTCCGCTCCCGCTCAGACGGGCATGTCCGAAAATGTTGCCGGTCTGCTCTGTTACCTCGTCGGCTGGATCACCGGCATTATTTTTTATTGCATCGACAAGCGCCCGTTCGTCCGCTTTCACGCCGCCCAATCCATCGTCACCTTCGGCGGTCTGCAGATTCTTTCTTTCGTAATCGGAGCGATTTTTGGCTTCAGCTTGTTTGCCGGTGGTTTCGGAGCCTTTTCGTTCGGCTACGCTCTTTACGGGCTCGTGGAGTTGGTAGCCGTCGTCCTCTGGATCGTGCTGATGATCAAGGCCTACCAGCACGACCGTTTTCGCGTCCCCGTCGCCGCTGACCTCGCGGAGAAAATCTTCGGCAAGTCCTGATTCGCCGCTCCTGAGAGCGATGCAAGCGCCGTGCGGATCGCCAGTCCGCTCTTGCCTTCCAGAAAATCACAGCGTAGGATCGAAGCTTGGCTTTTGCCGCTGGTGCTACCCTGTTGTGCCTCTAGTGTGCGCCGCCGCGGTCAGGCGCGATTCCTGGATTGTTTGGAGTGACGCGAGTGCCGGAAAACGTCCGAACGAAAGCGATTGCCGTAGTGGGCGCCCAGTGGGGCGATGAAGGGAAGGGCAAGGTCGTTGACTATTTGGCCGCATCCTATGATTACACCGCGCGCTACGCCGGCGGCCACAACGCCGGGCACACTGTCATTTTCAACGGTCATCGCTACGTTCTACAGCTTGTGCCCAGCGGCATCTTGCGTCCCGGCAAAAAAGCGGTCATCGGCCCCGGAACGGTTGTCGATCCAGCCGCGCTCGTCGGCGAACTCGAAAATCTGAAGCGCTCGGGCATTGACGTGCGCGATCGGCTCTTCCTCAGCAACCGCGCGCACCTAATTTTTCCCTACCACCGCGAAATGGACAAAGCCTCGGAAGCCGCCCTCGGCGCCGCGAAAATCGGCACCACGTCGCGAGGCATCGGTCCTGCCTATGAAGACAAAATGTCGCGCCGGGGCATTCGCGTTTGCGACATGCTCGAGCCTGAATGCTTTCGCGCCAAGCTCGAACGCGTGATTTCGGCGAAAAATGCCGTCAGCCAGGCGGCATTCGGCCATCCGCTGGAAACTTCCGGCATACTCGATCAATATTTGGAGTTGGCCGCGCACATCCGCGGCTTGGTCACCGACACCTCAGTGCTGCTCAATGACGCGCTCGACCGCGGGCAAACGGTGCTCTTCGAAGGCGCGCAGGGCACCATGCTCGATATCGATCATGGCACCTATCCGTTCGTCACTTCATCGAACGCCACTTCCGGCGGCGCGGCCACCGGACTCGGCGTGGCGCCGACGCGCATTACCGGCGTCCTCGGAGTCACCAAGGCTTACACTACGCGTGTTGGCAGCGGTCCGTTTCCAACCGAGATGCCGGGCCCAGACGCGGAAGCCATCCGCGCGCGCGGCAATGAATTCGGCGCGGTCACGGGACGTCCTCGCCGCTGCGGCTGGCTCGATCTTTTCGTGCTGCGCTACGCGAAAATGCTCAACGGCATTGATTCGCTCGCTGTCACCAAGCTCGACGTATTTGACGAGCAGGCCGAAATTCAAATCTGCACCGGCTATCGGCTCAAGGGCGCTGCCATCAACGAAATGCCTCCCGAGGTGGAAGTGCTTTCGCAGGTCGAGCCTGTTTATCGCACGCTGCCCGGTTGGCAAAAAAGCACTGCCGGCATTCGCGACGTCCGCGATCTGCCCACCGCCGCGCGCGATTATTTGAATTTCATTTCCGACGAATTGCAGGTTGAAATTGGCATGATCTCCACCGGGCCGGACCGCGACGCCACCATCGTGCCGCGCGGAACCAAGCTCTCGTCTTGGCTCTGAAGTCGATCTGACGTTTAATTTCAGATTGGATCGCATTCGACATGCTTTCCTTCGAAGCCGCGCGCGCCAAAGTGATCGAGGTATTGTCCTCGCGCGCTCCCTCTGACTCTCGTTCGCACTCGACGGCCACCGTGGATATCGCCCATCACCCGGCGTCCGCGCTGGGCCGAATTCTCGCCGAGGACGTTACCGCCGATCGTAACTATCCTCCGTTCGACCGCTCCATTCGCGATGGTTACGCGCTTCGCGCTTCCGACGCCGCCGCGCCTGGCACGCGCCTGCGCCTCATCGGTGAAAGCCGTGCAGGAGTAGCGTTCAATGGCACCGTCGGTCCTGGAGAATGCGTGCGTATTCTCACCGGCGCGGCGCTGCCTCGTGGCGCAAACAGCGTGATCATGCTGGAGCAAACCCGCGCCGAGCGCGACGACATCATCCTCTCGCAGCCGGTGCGTCCCGGGCAGCATTACGTCCTCGCCGGAGCCGAATGCCGCATAGGAGAAACCGTTCTCACGCGCGGCTCGCGCCTCAGCTTCACCGAGATTGCCATGGCCGCGGAAGTGGGCCACGCCCACTTGCGCGTTTCCCGCCGTCCGCGCGTTGCCATCGTTTCCACAGGCGACGAGCTCGTTTCCGTCGATGACGCGCCCGGCCCGTTTCAAATTCGCAATAGCAACAGCGTCTCGCTCGCCGCGCAGGTCGCGCTTGCCGGCGGCGAGCCTCTGATTGAAGGCAGCGCCCGCGATGAGCTTGACGACCTCCGCTCGCGCATCGAGCGCGGCCTCGAGTCCGACATGTTGCTGCTCAGCGGCGGCGTTTCGGTGGGCCGCTACGACCTGGTAGAGACTGTCCTCCACGAACTCGGAGCAGAAATCTTTTTCGATGCCGTCGCCATTCGTCCCGGACGTCCCGCGGTTTTCGGCTGGTGTCGCGGCAAGCCCGTATTCGGTCTGCCCGGGAATCCGGTTTCGACCATGGTCACATTCGAGCTGTTCGTTGTTCCGGCGATCGAATTGCTCTCCGGTTTCCAGCCGCAGCCTCTGCCGTTTTTCGTGGCCAAGCTGGCGCATCCGATCAACGAGAAGGGCAACGTCGCGCATTTCCTCCCAGCGCGGGTGAAATGGCCCGCGCCTGCCCCGGGACTTGATCCCGTGCCACCGGTTGTGCCGGTTGTCGAAGCGCTACTCTGGGAAGGTTCTGGAGATATAGGCGCAGTCGTGCGCGGGAATTGTTTTCTGCTCGCCCACGAATCGCGCCTGCAGCTCGAAGCCGGCGAATGGGTCGACGTGCTCCCGCGCCGCGGCGTTCTTTAATCGTCAGTCGGCGGTCGCTCCGTAGCGCCGCGCTTCGCAGTTTTTCGAGTCTGTGGTCCGCCACCAGATGCACGGGAACGCCAACGCGCTGTCATTCTGAGGGGCGCATTTCGCCCCAGAGAATCCCTCCTTCCTTATTCGCCGCTCAAAGCCGGCATCGAGGTTACGGCGCGTTCAGGCGGGTGGCGCCTTTGCCTTTCGCCTGGCATTGGCCATCAACAGCAGCGCCACGCCCGCCACAAAAGCAATTCCGCCGTAAACGGCCCACTTGATCTCGCCGGTCATAAAGCTCCCCGGCAGCACGTTTATTCCTTGCAGAAACCAGACTCCTCCGAAAAACACCAGAATCACGCCTGCTATATTCCCAACGATTCTCATTTTGCCCTCTTCGCGGCTGATTGCGCGCCTTTGAACGCGAATACTAGCTCCAGAATCCGCCCATTGCCACATCGGCGTAAAATCCGCACGAATGCCCGGCGCGCGGCGGAATCTCCCGAAAATCCCGCCGCAGCTGTCCCGGTGTGCGATACCTTCGATCTTGGGCCGTTTGCCGCGGCGTGGAGCGGTGGCCCGATTTCGGACGATTCGGACTGTCGCTCCAGCCGGCTTGAATCGGATTTGCTGGCCTGCGGGGCACAAGTTGCTCAATCGCGGCTTCGCTGGATTTCTCTTTCGACGCTCCGGCGATAAAATGAAGCCTGGGATTATTGCGTGTCGTTGTTTGACGGAAGAACCCCGCTTGTACCTGCGGCGCGGACGTGTCACCTTGGAAATTCAGGATTCCGGCAAGGGTATCCCGGCGGAACTTTTGGAGGAAACTTGCAAGGACTGGCTCGGAGCGCAGGGTATGGGTCTTCGTGGAATGCGCGAACGCATGCGCCAGCTTAGCGGCGAGCTGCGAATTATGTCGGATAAGTACGGAACCCAGGTTCGCGCGGTCGTGCCGATAGAAACGGCCGCCGCAGCCTCGTGCTAGCCGGGCGGGCGCGATGGTTCTTAATATTTTGTAGTTGGGGGGAAACTAATAAATGGGTGAGCGAATCCTGCTGGTCGACGATCATGAAGTCATTTTAGAAGGCATTCGCACATTGGTGGAACGATCCGGACGGGATTGGGAAATCTGCGGGATCGCTCACAATGGCCAGGAGGCCGTCGAAATGGCCGGCGTTCTGAAGCCCGATGTGGTCGTGCTCGATATCAGTATGCCGGTCATGAATGGAATCGACGCGGCCAGGGCCATGGTGAAAACAAATAGCGATGCCAAGATTCTGTTATTCACGATGCACAATTCCGAGCGCATGGTGAGCGAGGCAAAGGGAGCTGGCGCACGAGGCTACGTAGTCAAGTCGCAAGCGGCGCACAGCCTGATTCGCGCTATTGACGAGGTGCTGGCCGGCAAGACGTTCTTTGGCTCTGATTCCGACTCCGACGAACCCGAACAATCGACGGCAGTCAAGAAGCGCGGCAGCGGCCCCACGCATTTCGCCACCTTCCTGCTTATTTGACGAAGACCCACAAGCAAATCGTCTCATTTCCGCTGTTCAGGCTGAACATATTCCGGCCCGCTCCACAGCATTCGCTCGGTCGCGAGCAATCGGCTCTCGCCGCCCGTCCCGTTGTTCCTACTCCCGTCTGGTATTCTGATTCAGCATGCAGAATAAAATTCAGCTGCGGCTGCTGCTCTGCTTTCGACTGACTCGCACGCTGGCCGCCGGCCTGATCGCCGTCGCGTTTCCCTATTACGTTCTCACTCAGCTGCACTACAGCGCCTTCATGCTGGGTATGTTGTATGCCACGGCGACTCTTGCCACGGCCGCTCTCGCGCTCTTTTTCGGATATCTAGCGGACGTCAGTGGCCGCAAAGGCACCTTGTTCCTCGCGGGTATTCTTCTGCCGGTCGGGGCCTTGATCGCGTTTTCCTCGGGACGCCTGGTGTTTCTGTTCGCGGCGGCGATGCTCGGCGGATTTTCCGCCACCGGCGCGCGAGCCTCGGGAGGCGCGGGCGGCGCGGCTCAACCGGTGCAGAGCGCTGCCATCGCCGACCTGACCACAGTCGATAACCGCACCCACTTTTTTTCGCTCTTCACCTTTTTGAGCGGGCTCTTCGGCGCGGGCGGAATCCTGCTCGCCAAGGTTCTCGGCGGACGTGACGCGTTTCTGGCCGCCGCCATCATCAGCGCCGCCGGAATTCCATTTGTTCTGCCCATGCGTTTCCCGCGCCGGCAGCGCACCAACCGCCCGGCCATGACCAGCTGGAAAAACATCGGCAAATTCTCGATCACCGGCGCAGTCAACGGCTTCTCCCAGGGACTCATCATGCCGTTCCTCATTCCATTTTTCGTGATCGTCTACCACCTCGCGCGCCCGCGTATGGCCACCTATGGATTTATCGCCGAGCTGCTCAGCTCCGCGGCGCTGCTCATTTCGCCATTCATTGAGAGGAAGCTCGGGTTCGTTAAAGGAGTGGCGTTTACACGGGCAGCTGGCGCGGCATTGCTGTTGCTCTTACCCCTCACGCACAATCTTCCTCTGGCGCTGGGAATCTATCTGCTCACGCCTGCTCTGCGCGTGGTCGCCGTGCCCGCGCAGCAAACCGCTCTCACCGCCATGGTTCGCGAAAATGAAACCGGTCGCGCGCTGGGCATGACCCAGGTGGCGCGCCTTGGCGCATCCACCGGAGCAATTGCCTTTACCGGCTACGCATTCGGCGCGGAGGAGATCGCCGCGCCATTTTATGCCTACGCCGTCGTGATCACCTTCAGCCTCATGCTCTATTTTCGGCTCTTCGGCGCGCGTCCCGAGCTGCGTCCCGAATCATCGCCAGCCAATAAGCGTTCCGCGCAACCAACGATTGACACATCGGATGCCCTCGATCCACCCGAGAATTAAGCCGAGGATGCCCGCGGCTCGCGGCCTTTGCGCAGACCGACGCTTCGTTTTGATCGTTCGGGGAATCTTTCCAGAAGCTTGACACATTCTCCGCGTTCGCTGTATTTACTAGCCCATGAAAATTCACCTAAGCTTACTTGCTGCAACAGCTGTCTTGTTTTCCTGCGTCCCAGCCATGGCACAGGCGCCCGTCGTGGCCGCGTCTAATCCGGACGCTCTTTTCCACGACAAGAACCCTCAGCTGAACGCCGAGAAGCAGGTCGCCTTTCATATCGAGCGCGATTTGCTGGAAGCCAATCACTGGGACGAAGCCCACAAATGGATCACCGACCGCTACATCCAGCACAATCCGCAGGTGAAGTCCGGCCTCGCTCCGGTAATCGCGTTTTTCGAGTCGCACACCAAGCCCAGCCCGATTCCGGAGCACCTGGGAATCCCGGTAGTCGCCGTGGTCGCCGAAGGCGATCTCGTCATCGTCGTCACCAAGCGCACCATGACCGATCCTCGCGACCCATCGAAGAAGTACACCTCTTCGTGGTTCGACATGTGGCGCATCAAAGGCGGCAAAGCCGACGAACACTGGGACGCCGGTACCATTCCGCCTCCCATGCCCAAGCACTAAGCCCTGGTTTAGCGTTGCACTTCCGGCTGCCGCACTCTTCGCGCGCATTTCGCGAAGGGTGCGGATCTTTCGTCGCGCGAAATGCATGCGAGCACTGCCGTCATCCCGGCACGCGTCCGCTGTTGACGCGCCTTGCTGTCGCCGCTTGCGCTCTGTGCGCCTTGTGATACCGCCGCACTTTGACGCACAACCAAACCAGCAATATCGTGGTAGCGACATCCGCGGCAAATTGCGTCATCTGCACGTCTCGTGATCCAAAAACCAGCCTGCCATGAATCGCGACATAGGCCAGCGGCCGAAGAACGTCCACCCGCGCAAAAAGCTCGTTGGTCAAACCTCCGACCAGCAGGGAATAGCTGAGCGTCATCGCGATCGGATGCGTGTACGCCCAAACCCCGTCGGACTGTCGAAATGCAGCGTAATATCCGGCGACAACCAGGAATATCGTCGCGATCGCCAGCCAATGAAACAGCCCGAATACGCCGCGCCCCTGCGGTTCGCCGTGCACCAGCGGAATGTCGAACCGATAGACGAAGAGCGAAAGAGTCATCGCTAGCACCATCGCTGCCGTGTACGCGACGCCGCGCCGCTTGTGTGCAACGCTGCCTTTCGCGCCATCAAGTTCATTGCTCCAAGCACGAGCGCCGCCGCACAAGCGATCGTGTGCAGCCAGCCGATTAGCGAAATATCCTCGATGCGCATTGGTTCCTCTCAGATTGCTGCACATCACTCTTGATCGACAATGTCGCGCAAGAACGAAACGTACTGTTCAAAAGCGCGCCGGCCAGGTTTTGTAAGCCGTACGCGCGTGCATGGTTTTTTGCCGACGAAGCTCTTCTCGATTTCGAGATAGCCAGCCCGTTCGAGCGTAACGATATGCGCGCCGAGATTTCCGTCTGTCATGCCGAGTGTGGCCTTCAGACGCATGAATTCGATCTGTTCGCGCGCAGGCAGCGCCTTCAACGCCGCCATGAGTTTCAGACGCGCTGGCTGATGAATCACAGGATCGGGCTGTTCCATATTCAAACCTTTCGCAGCCAAAGGCCGCCCAAAATCAGCGCTCCGCCCCCAACTCCCGCCATCCACAGCAGAAAGTATTGCGGCAGACTGAAATAGCCGCCGGCGGTAAGCGCTCCAACCGCGAATCCAAGAATTGCCATGCGCATTGTGCCGCGCCACACTCCAAGAATCGCGTAGCCGAGCGCCACCAGAAGCGCAATAACAGCCCGACCTGTGCGTCGGACGTCGGGTTCAGGATTGACAGCACCGCAAAAATGAACAGGAATATCACGACTACCGTCGTAGCGTATTGCCAGCCGAAACCCCGCCGCGAAGATTTAGTCTGGCCGCGATCGATCCAGAAGCTTGCGCCGATTCCGATGGGAACAAGACCGAGCCACACGGCCCATGCATCCAGGCGGAAAAAGCTTACCCCGTAGCCGGCGATCCAAATCGCACCCCAGAGAATCAGATGGGGAGAGGTCCTTCGGTATCCATACATGACCGCGCTGTGCCGTTCGGCGTGCTCGATATCTCGCAGTGCGGCAGCCGCTTCTTCAGGCCGGATAGCCATTTCTTGTGTGCCTCCATACAGAGTACTCTACATCACAGAGTATTTGGGTGCAAGATGCCTTTTTCCAGGGACATCTCCCGCGCCAAGACTGCGGGACTGGACGACTTGTGAGAATGCCGGCGATGCGCTCGCAGTGCCCGCCGTTGAAAAACGCCTACAGCAAATTCCCGGGCGCGCCGCCCCACTGCCCGTAACCGGAAGCCACGAATGCCATTCCGTCCGCGACCACCGGCCCCGGCCCGTCCAGCGACCTTCCACGCCCGGACCTGTACTTCAGACCAGTAGCGGAAGGCCCTAGTTCCTTTGCTATGGTGAATCTGTGAAGATGCGCGCTGACGGAAACTTCGAGAACGCCCGACCACTCGCCAATGTTTGTGTAGCGCTGCCCTTGGGGCCAGCAGCCTTTCAGCGCGCCCAATTCGCCGGACCCCGCCGCTCACAACCGCAGCTGTACGCTACCTTGGGTTGCCGTACCACTCCACCACGCGCGCCCAGTCCAATCCCCACCAATCACTACTCACCACTCACGAATCACTGCTTAAATGCCCGCCGCATTTCGCGCCGGCTACCCGATACAGTCACTCGAGTAGAAACACATGTAACTCACAGAAAACAAACGACCGGGCATCGCTCTACCCGGAACGTCCCGGCGCATCGAAAAGTTCGTCTCCCGCTCGCTTTTTCACGCTGCGCCGGCGCCACAAAAATCCGCTTACATTGGCCGTGCACATGCCGCAAAATCGGTGTGCTCCAATGACCAAGCCCGCAAGCCAGCTCTCGCACTACGACAAATTCGGTCGCGTTCGCATGGTCGACGTCACCGAGAAGGCGCCCACTACGCGCACCGCCGAGGCGCACGCCTTCGTGCGCATGCAGCGCTCCACCGTCGCCAGCCTGCGCAAACTCAAGAATCCCAAAGGTAATCCGCTGGAAATCGCGCGGATCGCTGGAATCACCGCAGCCAAGCGCACCTCGGACCTGATTCCTCTTTGTCACCCCCTCGCGCTTACGCACGTAGATGTGCAGGCCAAGCTATGCCAGAATGGGGTCGAAATCACCTCGGAAGCGACGGCTACCGGCCCTACCGGCGTAGAAATGGAAGCATTGGTTGGCGCTTCAGTTGCAGCGCTCACCATCTATGACATGTGCAAGGCCCTCGAACGCGGCATGCAGATCACCGAAGTGCACGTGGTGAAAAAATCCGGCGGGCGCAGCGGAACGTACCAGCGTCCCAGCACGGGTCCCCGTGTGCAATCGCGAAAGCGCAACGGCAAATGACTCCGGCAAAAGATGTTCGGGTGCTGGTGGTCGACGACAATGCGCTAGTCCTCGATCTGCTGATGAAAGGTCTTGGGCCGCATTGCGATGTGCACGCCGCTGCCGATGGCGCCGATGCGCTGCTGAAGATCGTCGACGATCCTCCCGATCTGATCCTTTGCGATTACCGCATGCCGGGCCTCGATGGACGCCAGCTCTACGACAAAATCCGCGCCCGCCAGCAAACGCGGATGATTCCTTTTATTTTTCTGGCCAGCCGCAGCGATATCGAAGAAAAACTTCGTCCCCTGGTCGAGGGTGTCGAGGAATTCGTCACCAAGCCATTTTTCTTAAAAGACTTGGTACGTCGCACGAAAAAAGTGATCGACCGCCTGCACCTCGAAAAGCTGCAAAATCGCGCCGTGCGCCCGGGAGTAATTCAGGGTCGCCTCGAAGAGATGAGCATGCTCGACCTGATGCAGTCGCTCGAGATGGGCCAGAAATCCTGCAAGCTCAGCATTCGCCATGAGGATGACGTTTGCGAGATGTTCTTTTCCTCCGGTCAATGCTCGGACGCCCAACTAAATACAAAGACCGGCGCCGCCGAGGGCGAACAAGCTGTCTTCCAGGCCGTGCGCTGGCCGGCTGGCCAATTCGAAATCGACTTCAATTCCACCGCATCGCGTGCCACGATCTCCCGCACCACTACCGGACTACTGATGGAAGCGCTGCGCCTGATGGACGAAGGCCAGCGCGACAACGACACCGAAGGAGTGGAAGCCGCGAAGTAGCGGCGGCTCGCCGATGCGCGTCTCCGTGCTCACCGTCAGCGACTCCGTCTCCGCAGGCAAGAACGAGGACAAATCCGGCCCCGCCGTCGCCGCCCGGTGCAGGGAATTAGGCTGGGAAGTGGTTGCCTCCGCTGTCCTTGCCGACGACCGTGCGGCTATCGAAAGTTTCCTGAAAAACACCGCCGATTCCGGCGCCGCCGACCTGATCATCACCACAGGCGGCACCGGAGTTGGTCCGCGCGATGTAACGCCCGAAGCAACGATCGCCGCAGCTGAGCGCCTCATTCCCGGTTTTGCCGAGCACGTGCGCGCAGCGGGCATGCAGAAGACGCGGCGCTCGCTGCTTTCTCGCGCCGCGGCTGCCATTCGCGGCACATCGATCATCATCAACTTGCCCGGCAGCCCGCGCGGCGCCGTGGAATCGCTCGACGCCATAGCCGACCTGTTGCCGCACGCCATCGAAGTGCTGCACGGCGCGCACCACGGCTAGCATGCAAACAAACCCACCACCTGTGAATGCCGCCGAGAAATATACCTTGCGGCATCGTAACGAAATACGCGCAGTGGCAATGGCCGAGAATCGAAGTGCGGTAGGCGGCGTGCTACGCTGAGCGCTTCCATCCCGCCATGCCAGGCAATTACATTCCGATTTTCATTTTCGCGCTGATCGTAGCGGCGGTTCCGGCCGTCGGATTCGCGTTGACGCGATGCGCCGCCCGTAATCCCTCGGCGAGCAGCGCTCCACCGAACCCCGCCTCCGAGCCGCTGGCCTTCGAAGAAACGGAGCGCAGACAAAACTCTTCGCAGATTTTTCTCGTTGGCGCGCTCTTTGTCGTGTGCGATGCGCTGATTATTTTCATGCTGCCCTGGGCTGTGCGGATCGGCGAAATGGGCGCGTACGGATTATTGGCAATCGGCGGATTCTTGGCGGCTGTGGTGTGTGGCTATGTGTGGCTCTACCGGAATCGCGCGCTGGAGCGGCTCTGAGATGCCGGCCGTGCAAGTGAACGGCCACGCGCAATTCGTACTAACGCCCTCCGTCGCAAAAGATTCCTGGAAGTCCCGCGGCAATATTTCCGCAGCACGTCAACTGGAACACGATTTGGGCAGCCGATGCGCATCGCACTGAACATTATCGAATCCATTGGTATCGATCTCCTCGACGCCGCAACCAGCGCGGCGCATGGAGAATCTGCCAGTGCTCCTCGAAAGAGTAACGCTAGCTCTGAAATCCTACGCGCGAGCCTTGCTGACCGAAAATCCGGGACGGTTTTTGCCGGGGCTTGCGTCGATCGCCCGCGTGGCGAGTGGAATCGTAGCCTTCGCGGCGTTGTGGTTCGGGCCGGCGATTCGACTGGCGAATCTCAACGCCGGTCTGATTTTCATTTTCGCGACGAGCTTTCTGGGAATTTGCGGCG
>Ga0307373_10008628_pt1 | contig 15446 bp, 19 predicted proteins | sample OX2MG_FD_202534 | JGI IMG/M metagenome (GOLD analysis project Ga0307373, IMG submission 202534) | Soil microbial communities from Risofladan, Vaasa, Finland - OX-2 | ecosystem: Environmental > Terrestrial > Soil > Coastal area > Acid sulfate soil | place: Finland: Risofladan, Vaasa | collected... | reverse complement strand
TCTTTCGGCCTGGTGCTTCAGAACGCTAAACGGGTACCTTCTTTCTAACAAGTGCGAATTCCTTACTGTCAATTTTGCACAATCCGAGATTGACGAGAACAGAGAGGAGATATTAGATAAGGCGAGGATATCCGAATCAGAATTTGGTGAAGTACTCTCATTACTAATGAGTCACCGGTAGAAAGCTTATCTATGTATATGTGCCCATACATGACCATGGGAAGCAAGAATATTTCCATAACGGATGAAGCTTACTACGCCCTCTCAAGAGAGCGGAGGAAAGGCGAAAGCTTCACGGAGGCCATTATTCGTCTCGCTCGCAGCAGTGGTAAGATATCTGACTGTTTTGGAAGCTGGAAAATGAGCGCTGGGGAGAAGGAAGCCATATTCGGAAGGGAGCTCCCGAAGGGATGGCGCAAGTCCACAGAGAGATTGAAGGCGATCGAAGCTGAAATGCCTTGACACGGATCTTCTCGTCGCGATTCTCCGGGGAGAAAATAGTGCCGCAAACGTCCTATCGGAGCTCGACGAAGTGAGGAACGCCACCACGACTGCCAACGCCTTCGAGATCTTCTACGGAGCGAATCACTCTCTCAGAAAAGCAGAGAATGTCCAAAAGGTTAGAGCGCTCCTCCAGAGACTTGATGTGGTCCCCTTCACTCTACAATCTTCGGAAAGGGCCGGCGAAATACTCGCAGACCTAGCGCGAAGTGGTGAATTAATCGATTACAGGGATGCAATGATTGCAGGGATTGTGGTTGAATCTGGTTTGACGTTAGTAACCAGGAACAGGAAACATTTCGCTCGGATACCAAAGCTGAGATTGGAAGCGTGGTAGCTCCTCGGATTCCGCGCGCTACAAATTTGCACCGAGCTTTACTTTCAAAAACTTCCAAGCGCACTTGTCTTTTGATTGAATTTCTATGCGGAGACGGTAACAATTGGGGGACTCTTTCTGTTGGCTATTGCATACACGATCCCCGCGAAGATGACAAACAGCGGAACAAGATACAAGTCGCTCGGGGTGGTGAAAATTTCCGCAATCCAGAATGTGGCGAATGACAAGAGGAGAGCCGAGACGAATACCTTCGTCAGCGCCTGCTTTAGCCTCCTTACGTGATTTCTCAACACGTACGTTGATACTATGACCAGAGCGATCCCCACAGCGAATCCTAGCGCGGTTGAATTGAAGCTGTTTGGGAGGAGGCCAATCAGGACAATGGAGGCTTCAAATGCTTCTATCGCTCCGACTGAAAAACCGGTTGCCGCGAATCCCTTTGTAAATTCCTCAACGAAGACTTTCTTGTTTCGATGGTTCAAAACGGTCCTTCTTGCGCTCTTTATGAGTCGCAGCCCAAAGTAGAGAAGCAAGACTCCTCCGACTATACGAATGATCTTCACCGGCAGGTACGTCAGCAGACCTCCGACAACGAAGGTTGGCGCAAAAATTACCAGGGAGCCCAGTGCTACGGCGACAAACGACATCGCCCTCTTGGAATCTGCATACAGGGTCAAGCCCACCGCTGCGGCTTCAACCATCTCGAGGGTCGTAATTCCCAGCGCGGCGAGGAAAATCCCCAGTTCAAGTGACAATTTGAAAAATGTCTCATGGTCCCTTGCTAAAAAATGATTTGCGGCGAAGCACCGGAAAATTCACGAGATTAGAAATTCAAAAAACTTGTTCGCAAGAGCAAGTGATGGAGAAATCCAAGTTGGTATTCATATATACCGGAATACCGAAGTAGATTCAATTATGGAATCGACGACTGTCAAAGTATCGAAGCAGACAGCCAGGCAACTCTCTTCTCTTCAACGGAGTCTCAAGACATCCACCTTGGATGAAACAGTGGATCTTCTTGTGAGACAACATCGCAAGGAACTCATTAAACAGGTATTTGGAGCAGATCGAGGTAGGATTAAACCATTCAGCGAGGAGGATCGCGGTGAGGATCGTTGTTGATTCATATGCCTGGATTGAAATTTTTCTAGGAAGCAAGAAGGGACAGTCTGCCTTCCTAGAGATCCAGGATGCAGAGCTTGTTGTGACGCCCGAGATGGCCTTGGCAGAAATAGCGAGAAAGTATTTGCGCGAAGGAGCAAGAGAGCAAATCATTCGTAGCAGGCTTCAAACAATCTCCGAAAGTTCAGAGCTTTCACACATTGATGAAGCCACCGCAATTGGGAGCGGGAGGGCGTACCTCGAGCTTCAAGAGAAAGCGAAGAAAGAAAACATTGACACTCCGAGTCTCTTTGATGGGATCGTCCTAGCTACTGCAAGATTGAACAAGGCCAAGGTTTTGACTGGCGACCCTCATTTTAGAGGTTTGCCTGAAACCATCTGGCTAGAGTAGGTCAAAGCGCTCCTAAGCTTGGGCGCCTGGTTATTGCTTGAATCAGCTCCAAGAAAATCCTCAGTTCAAGGGAGAAATTGAACAGCGTCTTATTGCCCGCTACTAAAAATGATTAGCGAAGAAGCAGGAGGGTGATTTCCGAGACTCGAAGAACAAAGAGGCTCGGGCATTGGCATCGCACGCTCACTCGAAGAAATTCCGCGGCAACAATGAGCATCAGGAAATCAACATCCTGGAAGTTTACAATATTCAAACTACAAGAGGATGTTTAAGCGCGACTTTCAGCAGTCATTACTGAAACAGTTACACTCGCAAAGAATTCCTTAATACTTCGCCGTAAATTCGGTTGTCCGATTATCAATTTGTACGGTTGGAGAGGAAGAATCGGCGTAGTAGTGGCTTCTACTAACGGAGTTGTGGAGATGGAATCCTTCAAAATGCTTCCGGATGGAGTCTCTGTTCACTTTGCGAGGATTCCATACGCAGGAACTGGAACGCCGGAGGCTGGGGAAAGAATGGTACAATCCTTGGAAAGTTGCTCTAAACTCTTGGCCGGATCGCCTGAAACCATTGGGGTGGATGTCATAGGATTGGCTCACGGTTCTGGAAGCGCTGCAGCTGATACTTCTGGGGGCGTCTCAGCTGTTGCGGGGATCATGTCAAAAGCATGTGGTGGTATTCCTGCATTCACGGCTTCAGACGCGATTATTGGCGCCCTGAGGAAGCTCGGCGCGAAGACCATCTCGATTGGTCTGCCACTAAACCAGAGCTCCATGATTGCAAGTGTGAAGAACCACCTTGAGAGAAACGGGTTTGAGGTTAGGCGAGTAGGGACGCTGGGCCTTGCTGACCATCATGCTGTCAGTTCAGCTTCTCCTGAGGATGCATTCAGACTGATGAAGGAAATCTATCAAAGTGATGTTGATGCAATAGTGATAAACAACTCAAACCTGAGGACTCTCGAAGTAGTTGATGTGTTTGAGAAGGATTACGGAAAGCCAGTCATTGCCTCAAACCAAGCACTGATGTGGGCTTGTCTTAGGGCAATTGGAGTTCAAGAATCGCCCGCGAAGTTGGGCCGAATCTTCCAACTGTAGGGAAAAATATCCGGGCGACGATGGGATAAGGAAATCAACATCCTGAAAGTTTACAGTCTCTTCAAACAACGTGAGGATGCTTATTTTGCGACTTTCCATTGGTACTACTTAATCAAAGTTGGAAACTGTCAAAGTTAAACGCAAGGGCCAGGTAACTATCCCAGTAAAGGTCAGATGCCGATACGAGATTGAGGAAGGCGACCTACTGAGCATCGAGGAGAAAGATTCACGTACTATAATCATGAAAGTGAGGAAGCTTCCGGAGCCTGGCAGCCTGTCGGCTTTGAGGAACATAGGAAGATACTAAGAAATCTCGAGAAACTGAGGAATAATTGGCGATGACCCTTGTCGCAGACACGCGCTTTCTACCAGTTTACCGAAATGACCTTGCCAGCAGGTGTTTTGTTTCTCCTGATGTAGCCGCGCTCTTCCAGTTTCGTGATTATCCTGGACAGATCTGACCTGCTCACAAATTCCACGCCTTTCGCGAGTTGCGTCAGGGTGGGATAAATCTCCTTCTCAGAAAGTGTACAGAGGATGTTCATGACCTTGGCCGCATAATTCCAGTTGCCCCCGTGCGGGAATATCTGATGCATCTCCATTTCCCAGTCCGCTGTAATCTCTTCCTCGGTTACGACCTCGCCGACGACTTTTCTTGTTATGAGCTCGTCTCCATGGGAAAGTTTCCAGCCCAGGCATAGCTGGATGTACTTGAGAAAACGCCGAAAGATTCCCCGGCTGTATCTTGCGAGGAGTGCAAGCGCGTCAGGTTCGAATGGATAGAGGTCGCCGAATTCCCCGCGGTAGACCTGGATCATCTGGGCCGGCGTTAACGGAAGTAATTCTACGGTCTGCGATGCCTTTCGGAGAAAGTAGCTCACAACCGATGTCTGTTCCTCGGACATTAAGAGTTCCTTCTGCAGGACGATGACAATGTTGGGCGTCCGCCTGCGCTTGATTTGATAGAGGTGCTCATTCATGAACTGCCACAGTCTTTGGATGTCTGAGAGGTCGGTGTTCATGGCGCGGCTGTCCCTCAAACCATAGTCCCTCAGGTCGATCATGATCGTGTGACACTGAGAGAGCAAAGAAATTGCTAACTCTTTGCTCAATGATTTCATGTCACTCGGACCGAGAAGCTTCTCCGCAACATCCCGCGCTTGGATTGGTGGTTCCTTCGCTATTCCCTTTGCTAGGAGTTTTTCGATATCTGATCTCTGGAAAGTGTCTTTCAGCAGATCGTTTTCGGTCAGTCTGCCTCCGAAGACTTCCATCAGACGCCTTCTAGTAACTCTCGAATTCCTGCTCGTTGCGAGTCTATCTGCTATGATTTTGATGATCTCCTGATCTGAAGCAGTTACATTTTGCATCTTCAAAAGTTGCAGGATTCTTTCATAATTTGATTCAAGGTAACCGGGCCATTTGAAATGGACAACCTTTAGCACGACTCTATCTTGAGACGTTTCCTTGGAGAGCTCGGCGTTCAACGCTTTCGCGACTTGTATCTGGGCCGAGCTCTTGCCCACTCCTGAAAGACCAACCAGCGCTATTATCGAGCCCTCGGAGAGCTCCAGGATATGAAGTAAATTTGTTATAGCGTCTGACCAATAGTACTTGAAATCATCGAGCTGCCTTGTTTCTGATGTGTTCTTGCTTGCCCACGAGTATATTCTCTTCAATTTGCTGTTGCCATCGATTGCAGAGATGTTTGATTCGGAACGTGTCGCGACCCCATTTTCTTCGGCGTTCTCTTGCAAGATCGGAATCGAACCCTACATTCCATTACAAACTATTAAAAATTACTGTAATATAGCAGTAGTCTTACAGTAATTATTGCGCTGCGCTCCGTTCCCACTATTGGATTCCTTGACATAGTACCCGGGCTTCCGAATGTAATGCTTCTATACATTCAATCCGCAATTTAACACGCAGCAATCAACCTCAACGACCTGCGCATATTTATTAAGAGACTAAGGTCACGAAATACTCTATGAAAAATTCACGAATATGGGATGCCTTCCTTACGAATCAAGATCGTGCACTGGAGCTGGCTCGTCCACCGAAACAAATCTCATACGGTAATGTTCCCGTTCTACTCCTTGTTGACCTCTATCGATCAGTATTCGGTGACAAACCGCAACCGCTGCTAGAGTCTGTAAAGAATTGGCCGAATAGTTGCGGTTTGGCGGGTTGGAATGCAATCCCGCATATTTCCAAGTTGCTTAAGGCCGCGAGAGAAGAAAAGATGCCGGTTGTTTACGTTACTGGTTTGTATGAAGAGGAATCGGGGGTTCGGGGATGGAGCGACAGAGGATCAGGAAGTAGAATAGGGAACGTCAGATCAAAAGGAATTCCAAATAAATTTCGCTACGAGATAATAGATGAGCTAAAGCCCATTTCAGGCGAAGCTGTACTTCGAAAGTCTGCCCCAAGTGCGTTTTGGGGAACACCTTTGGTGGCTCACTTGAACTCACTGGGTGTTGATACTGTGATTATCGCAGGTGAGAGTACCAGTGGATGTGTTCGAGCTACAGTGGTTGATGGTAGAACACTAGCGTATCATATGATCGTTGTCGAGGAGTGCGTGTTTGATAGAACAGAGTCATCGCATGCGATCAATCTGTTTGACATGAATCAGAAATATGCACCAGTTGTAACGCTGTCCGAGGCGCTGAAGTACATGCGCTCTCATACAAAGAAATTGAATCGTTCTAGCTAATCGAGGCCAAGTACACTTTTTACGTAGAATAAACTGAAGGACGGCCTCTGGTTGACGAAGGAGAAACCGTTTCGTTCACAATGGCAGAAGAACTTTTGGTGGATTTGTGAACTAATCACGACTGAAAAGGTACCGGGTCTTCTGCGCGCATTTGGTAAGAATCCAATTTATAGGGGGGAGAGCGTTCTGTCAATCAGAACAGAACCGAAATAGCCTTGTTTCAAATAGGACCGACACTCCTTCAATGTGGTTCTACATTGGCAAAGGCAAACGGGGCGGTCTCTTTAGGCGTGACGAGCCTAGTTGTAATTGCAATAATCATCATAGTGGGATTTGGCGTCTTTCTTACAATGATGAATGCTGGCACCACGACCAGCACTATAACCACGACAAGCACTACGACCACTACCACCCAGCAAAACCAAACCCAGTCTTCAAACGGCCTTGAGCTGCGGCTCTCTGTTAACGCCACGAGCATAACCTCGGGTGAATCAGTCTTAATCACGGCGAGCGAGTACAACACGCTAACGACGCCCAACAATGTCTCAGTCGCAAACCTCTGGGGAGTGAACGGGCTGTCCCTCGGATCATGCTCGAACGAGTTTGTTCAGCCATTCGGAGTAGCGGTCTTCCAGGGTCGCTATACCACACAGAATCTGTCCCAGGCTACTCCACTCAGAATATTTCCGATCACTGCCTGTCCCATGTACGTGCGTCTCGTAACAGGATACCTCTTTCCGCCACAGAGTGATGTTGCAGCCGTATTGCCAGGCGGATCTGTTACAAGCGGGACACCTATGGCCGCCAACCTAACGGTGAGTCACATCTACAAAGGCTACACAGAGTCGCAGGTCCTGAGTCCCGGAGTCTACACTGTTGTTGCCGGAGACGAATGGGGCGCGCTAACGATGCTTCACTTCACTGTCCTCGCGCAAACAATGACCACGACAACATCGACCGGCGTGGGAACATTGGCAGCCACAGTCAGCGTCGGACCCACCCAACCAGTGTGCATGGCCAACTCGACCTCTGGCCCCGCTCCCTCCCAGTACTCCTCAATCCAGATAATAATCACCTCGTCCTCGGGGCAGAACACCACCCTGCCGACGCAATGGCTCTCCAACGGATGCGAAGCGACCGGAACTGCTCAGGCTTCTCTTGGCGTCGGAACCTACACTCTTAACCTGTCCAGCTGCACCTTCATGGGTTGCAAGACTTCTCTTCCAAAGATCTTCACGATAACCTCGAACCAGATAACGGATGTCAACGTTTCAATCGACACCGGCATAAGGTGAAGCAGTTGAATGGCAGAGACAAGAATCACTTTCTCACAGATACTTACGAGGGCAATGCTGTCGCAAGACACAATCCGCTTGCTCTTTGAGAAACTCCGATACAATCTCTCGCTTGAAGAAATAATCTTCAACACACGAATACTGGCTAATTTCTTTCTCGGCAGAAAGACTCTTTCTTTCAATCTAAAGCCAGTGCGATAAAGACACTATTTGAGTGTGAAAAAATGAGGAATAAAGTTTTGACAAAATCGTATCGAGAATTGGGAATGAACAAGAGCACCCTTTGGTATCAGAAGAAGAGATTAGAGCAAACCGGCTCCTTAAGAGTATACAATAAGACAAGACACCATTTTACGTAGCTCAGAACTTAGTCACGTACTTTGAGGAAAATATGAGGATGCAAATTTCTGCTTAAGTTAACTTGGGCAGTATTTCCTTTTTCGACTACGTCTTGACCATCATTGCTCAATCCAAACTTATTCTTACCTACGTTTCGGAAATAGCGCTTGTTGTGTCCGCTGTAGATTACGTTGTCTTTAACATTTGAAATACCAGTTGTAGTTTCGAGTTGCTCTATTGTGTCTCTGTTTCGCGAGAGTCTGTAAATCATCGTCCTTGGTCATGTATTCCGTGTCGAAGATTCCGTCGTGTTCTCCCAGAGACTTCAGGATATCCTGCTCGAGTGTCTTCGATAATGTTAGGACATTCTGCGTGTTGGCAAAGTCCTTTCGCAGTGGGGATGCCGGTGGGAGATAGACAGTCGAATATTTGTTGATCAACGCGACATTATTTCCCTTCTTGTAAGTCCAGTTTCTTTCGCCATCTCGTTTGACATCTACGGTGTAAGGACCGGGATAGCCACGGATGAAGGAATGTTTCTCATCCTCTGACTTATTTGCGAGGTCCGCTGGAAGATGCACCGTAGCTGTCAGAATCTTTCTTTTGCCGAGCTTGTGATATCTCACACGCGGGCTTGACATCTGTTTGCCGTAGCTTTTGCGCTTTGACCGATCCCGTTCCCTCTGCGTTAACTGCCAGCTCACTTATATTGATGTTCACCAATGAAACGCTATGCCGAATAAACGAAAAGACAAAATGACACCCGCAGAAGCGAGAACCTTGGCCATTAGACTGAATGAAAACAAGAAACACAATCATAAACCATCAAAGCGAGAATAGCATGCCTGACCAGCTCTTTTCCTGACCGTTCAACCCTTCGAATTTTTGACACTTGTCGAAAGAATAAAGGATTGTACTTTCTACTACTTCTGCTGCAATAGCTTAACAATTTGAAATAACTATCCGCCCGTTGCTCAGGTGAATTTTCCTCTATGAAATAAATTGGCGGAGCGACTTTCCCATCAAGTTGTACTTTGAATTCGGCTCCGCCAGCTGTCTTTCTGGGGGGGGCGAAAATGGTGGGCCCACCCTTCTCTATACTTTCTCTCTTTCTCTTACTTTCATTCTCTCTTATTCTCTTTCACTCTTTCATACTCACTCCTAATGTATAACACACACGCTTTAATATGCCCTAAACTAGAGATTCTTAACATGGCAAATGCTGGAGTCATAGGAGCGATTGCAATTGTCGCGATAATTGCTGCTTCATACGGTTCTTACTATGTTACTGCAACGCCCCTTCAATCGAGCATCTCTTCGTTGCAAACTAACGTATCTGAATATCAATCGAGCATCTCTTCGTTGCAAACTAACGTATCTGAATATCAATCGGTAATCGCGTCTATGTCGGCTCACCCTTCAACGACTACGATCTTTACAACTCTAACTCAAACAACAACTTCGATCTCGACGATAACGACAACTTCAGTTTTGACTCACACAACAACATCAACTTCAGTTTCTACCTCGACTGAAATCCTATATCCTATTCCTGAAAATGTAACTGTTTACTTGATTGACGGGGGTGGTGGAATAACGAATTATGCGATAAGTGCAGGCTCAATAAGTGATAGTGGATCAATCAGTTCACAAGAAACGTTCTTAGTTTCACCTGTCTATCAGAACGAAAGTATTACAGTCAGCATATCTCTAACCTCGGTTTATGGTAGTTGTTTAAGCGGTCAGATTGCCAATCTCTTTTTGTACATCAACAATAGCGTGGTCTCTCAATCTAGTGCATCCTGCGGCCCAAACGTAAACGCTCAAATCTCTTACGTTCTCTAGACTCTTCGCGAAAGACGTGATGCCCTCTTTCAACTAGTTCGCATGTGATGGACAAATCAGAGCTCTCTTTCGGAGGGGGCAAAAATGGTGGGCCCCCTTAACTTTCGAATAATTTGTGCTGTACATGAAGGAATATCCTTCTTTGTCTTGAGCGAGAGTACTGCTATGATCAGTCTTTCTCCATCAACAAGGACAGACGCACTGAGATACTCAAAGGCATAGTTACTACCATCAGTGTGCTTTGTTCCAATTATCATTGGAGTGGAGTCATGGTCTCCATAGTACATGACATCGTGCAGGTCAACTGCTACGGGGAGAGGCATTCCGAATCTCCTTTGCCTGCGCAATCGCCTGACATTCTCATTTACCCGTCTATCAAACGCGCTCTTGAGCATCTCTTCCTTTTGCGTCTTGATGTAAGAGAGGAGAGTCTCGCCCGTGGGTGATGAATCGCCCAATGCATTGGAGACACCAGTAGCAAATCCATTCAATATGCTTGCTGACAGAAGAAGCTTCAGATGCTCTTGCTTGGAATAGACAGATCTTTCTTTGAGATCATACATCAGGAATGGTTCCAGTTGCTTTTCTATGAAACGGGCGAGCTTATTCTTCTTCCTTCTATCGAGTCCTTTCATGTATACGTCGAAATCAATGGCTAACGTGGGCTGGCCATAATGATTGTGCCAGTGCATTTGAGAAAACTAGGCTTTTTCATTCGCATCTACTGTAAATTGGTGGGTTTATTTTGTGAGGCAAATTGTCAGGATAGTCGAAACGCTTATGTTTTTGAATTAGGTCGAAAGTACCCACATCATAATGCTAAGGAAGGGTATTAGCCGGGGCATTATGATTGCAGGAGTTATCGTAGTTATCGTTGTTGTGCTAGGAGGAGTAGCATACAATGATTCTCAGACTAAAGTGCAGACAAGTCTTCATGTGACATCAGGCCCTTCGACTGTTGATACTACATGCGCCGCCGGGATTGACAACCAGTGTTTTACTTCGTCTACATCAAATGCTTGTTCCAATGAGCAAACGTCTTATTTAGGTAGCAGAACCCCATTGAATTACACAGAGCTGAATGTTTTACTTTCAGCATACAATTTGACGAGTTCTTGTCTGAATGAAGCCCAGAATACGATTTTCATCTTCTACGGTTACAACTGGTGCTTAGTGTCTTACTTCATGCTGCCGAATGGGACTCTAGTCACCTATTATCGAGGTTCGGATTCAACATCGGTGGCGTGTACTTAGGTTAGCTAGTTCGCAACGGTGATTTATTGAAAAATTAATTTGCCGCATAAAAGATGATCAGTGGAAGATTTCTTAGGTTTCAAGTCCAACTGAAAAAGATGACTCAAAAGCAGTTCGCATCAATAGAGTTCTAAATGCGGAAATTATAGAACGTAGAGAGTTCTTATCTTTTGCAAGAGAACGTAATAGTAAAATTTCGCGAAAGATACTTATAACGCCCATTCAATTGGCATTATGTGAAAAGAGCAACTGCAGCTCCTGTTGGAGTAGTTCTGAATCTGGGGGGCTAAAATGGTGGGGCTGCATACTTAGGGCGGCGCTTTCGGGGCAGTGCCTAGTTTTAATTGAGTAATCCAAAGCCTCCCAATGTCAAGAAGCGCATAATAATCGCGCTCTCAATTTTCGCGGTCCTAATGGTAGTTACCGGCGTTTTGGCTTATCTTCTCCTGAATCCCGACTCGCCATTTGCGGCAAGCTCGCAAACTACATCCTACTCAGGACCGCTTAATTGTCCAAAAGGAACCTATCAGGGTGACTACAACGGGCAGCAGAAATGTCTCTATGACCCGGGTGCTCCAAATGCTGGACAGCCCGCGGCGGGATACTTCGGCCCTGCTTCGACGGATACTTCGAAAAGTGGCTGTTTCGGATGCGTTTTCATAACTTCTGTAACAGTTGCTTACTACAATGGTGGAGAAGGTGGTTATGTTTCAAAGCCCGTTCCGAATGAATGTGCTCCCCAGGGATTTACCAGTACTGCTAGCCAATTGGTAGGCTATGGAATGGGCTCACTGACAGCAAACGGCCAAGCTGTTGAAGTCGTAGGTCCAGATCAAAACGGGCAAAGCGCTCGGTCATTTAGTTATTCATTTCATTTCAATCTTGCTTACGGCGTTCAATCCGATGGCACGGATTGTTCGATGGGAATCAATTACGATTCAATCGCTCTCTCCAGTGGAGCGACCGGTGTTGTTCTCCAATCTACTACGCCTTCAATGCCGTATGATGTTATAAACATTGGCGACTCTGGCGGCTCACAGACATTCGCTGTGCAGTTCTATTCCCTTGATGGAAATTATTACTATGGCGCCCTGACTCTCACTGTCGTGGTCTCAAGTGATGGCGGCTCGTAGCTTTGAATTCGTAACAGATTATTCATATCACTTTGTTTTGCCTCGTCTACCGGAAAACCTTCTAGAGTCGTTAAGAGCGTCGGGTGTAAATTTCTCCAATTTGGGCGGGGGGTTCAATGACGGGGTCAACCGGATATTTCCCCACTAAAAAGGTGGGGTCAGCCGGATTTGAACCGGCGATCATTGGAACGCGGCCCTCAAAACATTTCATTTTTTATTTCCATAACCACTTTTCTTGCGGTCTCATTGAAATCCTCCAACGGAACATTTTTAACAGTAAGTAACTATGATGTCTCGAGCTTGCATGAGGCGAACTGGTGACTCAGTTTGGCGGAAGCCAACTAAAGGAAATACTTCCTCCTAGAAAATTAGAGTTCACTGTAAAAGAAATTCATCTACAAACTCCCGCGCTTGCATCTTTCGCAAATCTACGCGAATCCCACGAATACACCTGCATCCTAGAATCTGCAACAGGTGCCGAAAGGCTCGCCGAGCTTTCGATCATAGTATTCGATCCCTTCTGTATTCTTACTGCCTCACACGGGCAGGTGAGAATCGAAGACAGACGCAACGACACAACGTCCAAGCTAGAGAGTAAAGATCCGTTACTCGCAATCAGGACACTCGTGCGCTCCACCCAGATCAAGAACAAACATTTCAGGTTTCTCGGAGGAGCGGTCGGGTACATCGGGTTCGATGCCGTAGGGTACTGGGAGCAAAAACTCGCAAACGAAGTGAAAGGAAAGACTCAGTTTCCAGATATGCAGTTCTGCTTTTACGAGGAGGGGGTGATATACGACCATCAAAAGCGCAAAGAGTTCTACTTTCACTCGGACAGGACGCGCGATCGGCAAGGCGAGATAGAGCAATTATCAAAGAAACCGTATGAGATGGGCGACTTTACAATCTCCAAAGTTAAGACCAATGTCAAACAGAAAACATTCGAGGATTCGGTAAGGAAGGCTAAACACTACATTCGAGAGGGGGACATCTTCCAGGTCGTTCTTTCCAAGAGGTTCGATTTTGATTTCAAGGGCGATCTACTAAGATTCTATTCAGAGCTTCGAAAACTCAACCCATCTCCCTACATGTACTTCCTAGACTTTGGGAAAATAAACATAGTCGGCTCCAGTCCGGAAATGCTCGTGCGCGTCGAGAATGGTGTCGTTGAAACATTCCCGATTGCCGGCACGAGACCAAGAAGTGACAACAAGTTGCAAAACAAGAGATTGAAAGCGGAACTGCTAGCAGATCCCAAGGAAAGAGCTGAACACATAATGTTGGTTGATCTTGCTCGAAATGATGTCGGCAGAGTTTCAAAGTTCGGTACCGTTTCAGTTCCGGAATTTATGGAAGTGAAAGAATTCTCCCATGTGCAGCACATCGTGTCTCAGGTCACTGGAAAATTGGCAGACGGCCTGGATTGTTTTGATGCGATGCGATCCATATTCCCAGCGGGGACGGTTTCAGGAGCGCCAAAGATTAGGGCGATGGAAATAATAGAAGAACTCGAAACAGAAAGACGGGGGCCGTACGCCGGCGCGGTTGGCTACTTTTCATTCAACGGGAACATGGATTCCGCAATCACGATCAGAACTCTCGTCGCGCACGGAAACAAGGCGTCGATTCAGGCTGGCGCAGGTATCGTTGCGGATTCTGATCCAAGAACTGAGTGGTTCGAGACAGAACACAAAGCTCGCGCGCTGTTCAACGCGATAGAAACTTCGTCAAGAAAGGAGGGAAGGGCTTGAGGATTTTAATTCTGGACAATTACGACTCGTTTGTCTACAACTTGGCGCAGTACATCGGAGCGGAAGGTGGGAATCCAGTGGTCTATCGGAATGACATGATTTCAATGAATAGGATTACGTCATCTGTCAAGCCTGATGCGATTGTAATCTCGCCGGGGCCCGGAAATCCTTCTAATCCCAAGGATTTTGGAGTTTGCACCGAAGTCCTAAGAAAACTTAGTCCCAAAATCCCCACTCTAGGAGTATGCCTAGGTCAGCAGGGAATAGGTTTCGTTTACGGAGCAAAGATAGCACATGCAAGAGTCTTGAAGCACGGCAAGACTTCTATCATCAAACACGACGGCAAGTATCTGTTCAAAGGAATCCCGAACCCAATTGAAGGAACGAGATATCACTCACTCGTCATAAAGAAAGGTTCTGTGCCGAAGGATTTGGTAATCACCGCCACATCAACAGACGACGGAGAAATAATGGGAATCAGACACACAGAGTTCCCGATATTCGGAGTCCAGTTCCATCCTGAATCAATCATGACCACAAACGGAATGGGCATAATCAAGAACTTTATCGAAATGGTCTAGGCGAAATACATTGGCATTCATCAAAGAGGCAATTTCCAAAGTAGTCAAATCTCAGAACCTTTCAGAAGAAGAAGCTAGGTTGACAATGACCGAACTAATAGATAGCACAGCCTCGCCGTCGCAGATCGCATCCCTCCTCACCGCCCTCAGAATGAAGGGCGAAACTGTCGATGAGATCGCAGCTTTCGCCACTGTCATGAGAGAGCACGCGAGAACAATCAATCCGCGCGTCTCAGGAAGGCTGACAGATACCTGTGGAACAGGTGGTGATGCCCTAAAGACTTTCAACATCAGCACTATCTCTGCGCTCGTTGTCGCAGGCGCGGGCGCTCCAATTGCAAAACACGGGAATAGATCTTTCACCAGCAAGTGCGGCAGCGCTGATCTCCTGGAAAAGCTCGGCGTCAACATAAACGCTGAACCAGAAAAAGTCCAATCGTCGATAGAGCGCGCGGGAATTGGTTTTATGTTCGCGCCGGTGTTTCACTCAGCGACCAAGAACGTCTCCGTCCCAAGAAAAGAAATCGGAGTCAGGACTGTCTTCAATATACTAGGGCCATTAACAAATCCAGCCAATGCAAAAGCGCAGCTCCTGGGGGTGTATGAGGTCGGACTGGTCATGAAATTGACCAAAGTTCTGGTGAAACTAGGATTAGAAAGTGCGATAGTTGTTCACGGAATGGATGGTTTTGATGAGATTTCACTCATCGGAAAAACGCACGTTGCAAGATTTCTAAACGGAAACATCAAAGAAGAGATTCTCAGCCCGAGCTCCTTCGGACTCGAGCTACGAAAATTCGAGGAGATAGCGCCTCCTGAAGAGATTGACGAGCACGTTCTGGTGGCGTTGAGAGTTCTGAGCGGATCGAAAGATCAAAGAAATGCCGTGAGAGATACTGTTCTCGCAAATTCATCGGCAGGCTTGTTAGCCTCAGGGATGGCTAAAGATTACTCGGAAGGCGTTGAGCTTGCCAGATCCTCTCTGAAATCTGGAAAGGCGCTGGAAAAGCTAACTCAACTTGTGAAGTACTCGGGCGGAGACATTGCTGTTACAGAAGGACTCTTGCGCAAGCTATGAGAG
>Ga0307373_10008626_pt1 | contig 15448 bp, 19 predicted proteins | sample OX2MG_FD_202534 | JGI IMG/M metagenome (GOLD analysis project Ga0307373, IMG submission 202534) | Soil microbial communities from Risofladan, Vaasa, Finland - OX-2 | ecosystem: Environmental > Terrestrial > Soil > Coastal area > Acid sulfate soil | place: Finland: Risofladan, Vaasa | collected... | reverse complement strand
ATTTTTTGGGTAAAAGTATTCCCGACGAAGAGGGAATTGCAAGGTTCCTGTTTTCGCAAAAGGATTTTAGAAAACCTGCTGGTCTGGACGATAAACCTGATTTTTATTTTGTGGTATTTAAAGATAAAAAAGAAATTTTCAAAAGCAAAGTGATGTCTAATCTTGATTTATCCAATCTTGAAGAATTTATAATGAAAGAAGGAGAAGTTATTGATCTGGGCACTTTTCTAATAGATACTCAAGGCAAGTGAACAAATTTCTAAAATGGCGGATTACTCAACATAGGAGGTTTAACCTGGTTTGAATCATTTTGTTCGTCTTCATTTTGTATGGGTTTAGGCATCCGCTTACTCAATTTTGATTCATTAATATTTCCCTGTGGATCCATAATAGGATCTGGCACAGGCTCCTGGCCCTCAGGGGTTATTTGGTTAAATACTTTTTCAATGTGTACCCACTTCCCATCTCTCCATCTCAAGCCTTCATAATCTCCATCAGGAATATAAGTGTATTTCTTTTTTGGCTCGCCGGTTTCAGAAATTAAATGTTCATAGATTATGATGTGTAAATCCTTATCATAATTCAGCTCTGGTCCCGCGTTTTTCTTATATTCCATAATATATCTTGCAATGGATTTCTGATGCAGGCTATTATCCTGGAAACTAAAGTAGGGACCTCCAAAAACCGGTCTGCCATTTTTGAATGTAAGTATTTCTATAATTTTTCTGTCGCTGCTTAGATTATTATCATCAAACCCCAACAATGTGTAATAATTTTTTCCAAACGTCTTTTCTTCAATTAATTTATAATATAAGGCGCCTATCCATGCAAGGTTGCTGGTGATAGTATCATTGATATTTACAATCTCATCCGACTTATCTATGAGTGGGAAAAGTCTTAAAGAACCATCAGAAGTTCGCATTTGTATAGCGCCATGTTGCCTGATAATTTCACCGTTTATTACCAACTGCCAGGTAAAAATTCTAAATGTACTATCCGGAGGAATTACTTTGGCAATAGTGATTAAAGAATCAAATGGATAATAAAATGAATTTTTTGTTTGCAAAGCACGAACAAAAAGTCGGGTAAATAAGCTGTCAGCCATAAAGCGTTCTTCAGGGCTTCTACCTTCGATTATCTGATTGGCGAATATGGCAAGTGTATCTTCTTTTTTTTGAAGTATTTCTTTTTCGGTACGTGATAAATTTTGGGCCAAACAAGTATTACCAGTTACAAAAAGTAAAACAAAAAAAAGACTGATTTTATTCATTAAAAACATTTGAGCAAAGAAAACTTTAATTCCAATAATTTATTGTTAACCATAAAATTTTTAACTAAGTTATAAAGCTTCAGCCACAGAAATAAGATCATTAAAAACCATATCAATATTCACGTTTTTTAAATCTACATCTTTCCTGGTAGTCGGTAAAAAAATATTAATTTTTACTCCAAGATTTCTTCCAAATTGCATATCACTTAACGTGTTTCCAACCATCATGCTTTTGGAAAGGTCAATCTTAGGAAAATCTTTTAGTGCCTGCAAACCCATTCCCGGGTTTGGTTTTCGGTTGGTGCTTTCCATTTCTGAACAAACATAAATCTTATCAATTCTTCCTCCGGCTTCTTTGATTTCCTTTTTCATGTTTTTATGAATGAGTTGGAGATCTTTTAATTTAGTAAGCCCTTTTGCAACGCCTCTTTGATTGGTAACCATTATGATATGTCCCAACTTTTTATTGAAAATCTGAAATGCCTCTTTTACACCTTTGTAAAATTGAAATTCTTCCCAGGTATGGATATAATCCAAATGTTTTTCATCATTTACCACACCATCGCGGTCAATGAAGAGGGTCCAGGAGGAGTCAATGTTTTTTAGATTAAAATTTTTCAATTTATTGTTGAATGCTTTTAATTGCTAAATTATTGAATGATTATTTATAAATTATTTGTATTAATTAAACCAATTCCTTCTGCGCACGCTCATAATCTTCCGGTATGCCAATATCAATAAAATATGCATCCTGAATCATGCCGTAAAATTTTTGATTTTTGCCCGTCTGAAAGGTAGGCAAGTTTATCTGCTGATTCACCTTCTTTTCAAGATAATCTTTTTCAAAAGAAAATTTTCCAGGGAGATCTTCTTTTAAAAATTCTTCAATGTTTAGGGCATACACACCGCCATTGATTAATCCTGATTGGTAAAATTGTTTTTCTTTAAATGATTTTATGGAATTATCATCATTCAATTCTACGACACCATAACGGTCAAAATTATTCATCGGTTTTAAACTTAAAGTACAAACGGCTTCTTTCTCCTCATGAAATTTACTAAATGAATTATAATCTATTTTAAAAAGCGTATCTCCGTTACAAATAAATACATTTTCGCCAGAAGCCTTACTGCATGAGAGTTTGATGGCTCCGCCGGTTCCTAAGGGTTGATTTTCTAAAGAGATCTTATAATGTAATTGAGGATAATTCTTTTCCAGGTATTTTTCAATTACTTCGTGCATATACCCTACGCTGAAAATAAAATTTTCAATTCCTTGTTTTTGTAGAAAAAAAATAAGATGATGTAGAAAAGGTTTTCCTGCTACCGGTGCCATGCATTTGGGAGTATCAGAAATTACTGAACGCAATCTTGTTCCCAACCCACCGACAAGTATGATGGCGTCTTTAATCATTCGTATCAGCAAAATAGATTTCTTCAACAAATTGACAAATGATATGTCCAAGTGTAATATGACTTTCCTGGATGCGCGGAGTATCATCAGATGGGATATTAATTAAATAGTCAGATAGTTCTTTCAATTTTCCACCGGTAGAACCTGTGAAAGCTATAGTAATCATTCCTTTTTCGCGTGCCATTTCAAAGGCATTTACGATGTTTCTACTGTTGCCGGAAGTACTCAACCCAACGAGAATATCACCGGAATTTCCAATACCTTTTATGAGCCGGGAGTAAATGACATCGTAGCTGTAATCATTAGCAACAGCGGTTAAATAGGAAGTATTACAGTGTAAAGCTTCAGCAGGAAGTGCGTCTCTATCCGTGTAAAATCTGCCACTAAATTCTGCCGCAAGATGCTGTGCATCGGAAGCGCTCCCACCATTTCCACAAAACAAAACTTTTTTACCTTTTTCAAAAGCTTTTACAATTTCCGTTACACAAGTGTTGACCGTTTGTAATAATTTTTCATCGTTGAGTATTTTTGTTTTTACATCAATAGATGATTGAATGATATTTTTTATTTTTTCCATTAAAATTTTTTCTTGTTATTCAAAGGTAAAGGCAACTGTTTTAAATTCTATAGATACAAGATAAGATACTTTTTTACGAATTCCATGTTGTTAATCCATATTTCGTAAACCTATAATTTTTCACTTCACCCCCAAATTTGTTTAATTTATCTATTACTGCGTATCTCGAATTTTCGGGACAATAGAAAATCATAAAGCCACCACCGCCGGCGCCACTTATTTTTCCTCCAGCCGCTCCTGCTTTTTTTGCAGCCTCATAAATTTCTTCGATTTTGCTGTTGCTGATATTGTGTGCCATCCTTCTTTTTTGTTGAAAGCCAAAGTCCAATATTTCTCCAAACTCATTTAATTTTCCTTTCAATAATGCTTCTTTCATCATGCGTGCCTGCTCCTTTAGTTGATGCATGGCTTCAATACTTTTTTCATTTTTACTATTTACATTTTTCACTTGTTCATCAATGATAGAGGCACTTTCGCGGCTTGTAGAGGTATAATACAAAACTAAATTATTTTCGAGTTCATGCAGATATTCAGACTTGATGCGAAGTGGATTTACAATCACTTTATCATCTTCATAAAATTCCATAAAATTTACGCCTCCAAACATTGCGGCATATTGATCTTGTTTGCCACCAGTTAGTTTTAGGTCTTGCCTTTCTATTTGATAGGCGTAATGCGCGATGTCGTAATCGCCCAAAGGTAATTTGAGCCATTCAACAAAAGCGCCTATTATAGCAACTACCAAAGTTGATGAAGTTCCTAACCCTGATCCGGCAGGCGCGTCAACAAAAGTGGATAATCTGAAACCGGAAGTGGGTAATTGATAATCTTTGTAAATTCGGTTAAAAACTCCCTTTAAAAGATCAAGTGTTCCATTAATTGGTAAATGTCCCAAGACATCGAATTGTTGTTCTTCTTTTCGGTCGAAGGCAGTTACAATGATTTTAGTTTCATTTAGTGGTTCGATATTGGCATAGGCAAAAAGTGAAACCGTGGCATTTAATATGGCACCTCCAAATTGGTCACTGTAAGGGCTTACGTCGGTGCCCCCACCCGCAAGACCAATACGTAACGGAGCTTTACTACGGTAGATCATTCAAATAAATTTCTTTCAAAAAATTGGTTGGACTCATTACAGGCAATGATGGAAAAAGATAAGTGAAATCCTTTACATTTCTTGTAATAAAATAATTCATTTTAGCTTTTGATGCTAAGAAATATAAAAGACCGTCTTCGGCATCTTTATACTTTTCAATCGGATAATATAAAATGTCTTTTGAGAACGGGATAAAGTTGATCGTTTTGCAAATTTCTCTTAATACGGGAAGTGCATCAATCTTTTGTTTTTGCAGGACATAAAAAGAATTAGTTACCGAACTTTCCGAAATAAATAATTCAATTTTTTCAAGTTCCGCGAGATACATAATTTCATTTATGGCATCCAACTCATGCTTTCTTTCCTGCACATAATCAATGATGATATTTGTATCTAAAAATAGTTTATATGCCATATTTTTCATCTAAATGATCATGCAATGCTTTTTTATAGTCAAAATTTTCAGGTAATGGTTCTGCACTTTTTGTGTATTTTCTTATCCTTTCAAGTAGTGAAGGTTCAGTTGGTTTTGTATTTTTTTTACCTGAATCATTTTTTGAAAATCTATCTAAATATCCCTCCACGACAGATGAAAGACTCACCCTTCTTTTTGCGCTTGCTCTCTTTGCCCGGGCAACAATTTTATCATCTACATTTAAAGTTAATTTCGTTTTCATAACTAATTTTTTATAAAGCTACGTAATTTAATATTATTACGTGAATAATTACAATCTCATGTTTAGAATGGCCTCTGTCATCACTCTCCAGCTATATTTTTTCTTTTCTTCATGAAGATGCGGCAAAAAATAATTTTCTCCGAGTGAGAAATATTCTACTATTTTTTTGGCGATATCTTCTGCATTGGGTTCTGCAATTAATCCCACTTTTTTATCACGAACGAAAGAAGGCAAACTGCCAACATTGGTAACGATCATTGGTTTTTCAAAATGATAGGCGAGAGGAGTAACGCCGCTTTGAGTAGCGTTTCGATAAGGTTGTACCACGCAATCTGCGGCACATAAATAATATTTTACTTCGCTATCGGAAATGAAATGAGTATGCAAAATCAAACTGTTTTTTATTTCCGGATCATTTAATAATTCTTCGTAATTTTTTTCATCATCATAGAATTCACCTGCAATTAAAAGTTTCAGATTCTTAATCCGATAGCTATCGGATTTTGATCCTTCATTTAAAATTTTGAGTGCATTTAATAAAATATCCAAGCCTTTGTATTTTCGGATAAAGCCGAAAAATAAAATCACTTTGTCTTCCTCATTAATATTCAATTTTCTTCTTGCTTCTTCTTTGGTTACCATTTCTCCAAAATTATCATACAGCGGATGAGAAATTAACTGAGCTGGTTTATTTTTCGCAAATTGTTTCAGATCGCCAAGAACTTTTTGACTCATTGTAATAAAACCATCGACTGGTTTTAAAAAATATTTTGTAAAGATTTTATCGCCGGGTCTTTTTTCATGCGGCACAATATTATCCGCAATGCAAATCACTTTGGTGTGTTTATTTTTTTTTACTCTTCTTAAAATAGTGCCAAAACATGGCCCCATAAAAGGCAACCAATACCTTACCACAATAATATCCGGTTTTATTCTCTTTAATTCATTACCTGTTTTTATCCAGTTAAAAGGATTAATAGAGTTTATTTTTATTTTAATAGGAATATTTTCAGGCGGGGGCTCAGATGAATATTGTGTTTTACCGGGGAAAAGAAAGGAGGGGTACTGATAAGAGAAAGTATAAATAGTTGTATCAAAACCTTCATCAATAAATTCTTTGGCAAGCCGCTCATTGAACGTAGCAATGCCGCCGCCACGCAACGGATAAGCTGAACCTATTATAATGATTTTTTGGGAAGGCAAAGTAAAATTGTTTTTTTAATTAGCTGATTAGCTAATTAATCTTCTCTTCAATAAAATAATGATTTCTTTCCGGTCCATTTCTTGATATCAGTTCACCCAGAAAACCGGCAAGAAAAAGTTGCGAACCAATTACCATTGCTATCAATGCTATATAAAAAAGAGGCCTTTGCGTCATGCCTGTTTGATCAAAGAAGAATTTGGTGATGGTGAGATAAAAAATTACTATAAATCCGAAAAGAAAAAATACGGTTCCCCAAAGTCCAAAAAAGTGCATTGGATTTTTTCTGAATTTGCCGACAAACATGATGGATGCGAGGTCAAGGAAACCATTCACGAATCGGTTCCATCCAAATTTGGTAACACCATATTTTCTTGGCCGATGTTCCACTACTTTTTCGCCGAATTTTTTAAAGCCAGACCATTTTGCTATCAAAGGAATATAGCGATGCATTTCTCCATAAACTTCTATGCTTTTTACTACTTTATTTTTATAAGCTTTCAGCCCGCAATTAAAATCATGCAAATAAATTCCACTTACTCTTCTTGTGGCTGCATTAAAAAATTTTGATGGCAAATTTTTGGTGAGTTTGCTGTCATATCTTTTTTTCTTCCATCCACTAACGATGTCGTATCCATCTTCCAGAACCATTTTGCGCATTTCGGGTATTTCATCAGGGCTATCCTGTAAATCTGCATCCATTGTTATGACCACATCTCCCTTAGCCATTTTGAAACCTTCATTAAGGGCAGCACTCTTACCATAATTGCGTTGAAATTTTATTCCTTTTAATAAATGATTTATGTTGTGCAATTCTTCAATCACATGCCACGAATTATCGGTACTTCCATCGTCAACCATAATGATTTCGTAACTGTAATTATTTTCCTCCATTACACGTTTGATCCATGCCTCAAGTTCGGGCAAAGATTCTTCTTCATTATAAAGGGGAACTATTACAGAAATGTCCATTGTTAACTAATTTGATTTTCAAATTCCGGTTTTATTTTTTTTAAAACAGCAGATATTATCACTCCAAAAATTGCATCTATAATAACGCCAAACCCAAAAGATTGTACCAAAGTGCCTATGGTTATTTTTCTTGCCTCCTTAAAATTATCTATTGTGCTATCAGTTTTATCCTGAGGTATATTGTGTGAAATATAATAAGAATGCCATGAACTTTTCAATTTTTCAATAAAAGTCGGATCTATATATTTTATGTAGATAGTGCTAAATATTACATAAAACAATTCGGTTATGACTATTACTATGAGAAGAGATCCTAAACAATCTTTAAACGAAATATAGCCTGCTGATTTTTTGCGAATTGTATATCCTGAATAAAAAAAACCTCCGACAATAAGTAAATAGCAAAGTATCTTACTCAGGCTGAATCCCAAAGGGTTCGAATAAAAAAATTGATTTTGACAAAAAATCAGAACACAATATATGATACCAATCGCAATACCAAAATTTACTGATAAAGATTTTTTTTGGGAATCCATGATACTTTTATTTTTTCAAAAATAATCTGTCCTTGTTAACCGCCCCAATTACTTTTCCATTGAACTTTTTGTTGATGAATGTGTTGCAGCAAACTCGGGTGATTCTTCTTCATTATAAAGTGGAAATACTACAGAGATGACCATTATTAACCGATTTGATTGAAATCATGTTCAGGATGAGGATCTTTTTTAGTAACGCCGGCTCCAATCAATGAAGCAATAGCTCCCAAAAAAAGATAGCCTAAAAGTGCACTGATTATTACAATAACCATAAAGAATTTTTGCGTGTAAACAAGCGCCTGTGTTATCTGTTCAGAAGTCAGATTGCCTTTTGCTTCCATACTTTTCCTGGCAGCTTCCATCCCTTTTTCTTTTATGTCCGGAAATAAATAAATAAAAATTACAGTAAAGATGACCATGAAAAGGGTAACTATTGCCGTTACTTTAAAGCCATGTGCAAAATAATTTCCAAAAGTAGAATTGAAATCAATTTGTTTGCCATACGAAGATACCGACCAGATAATGGCAACAATAAAAACGATATATCCTACCCATTGCATCGCTTTATTTTGACTCATATCCAGAAAATAGATTGCCAGTCCTATAACTATAAGAATGAAAGATATCAAAATACCCTTTGTGATTGGGGTGGTTATTTTTTGTTCCATGATTTAATTTCTTTATTCAAAAATAACCTGTCTTTGTTAATTATCCCAATTACTTTTCCTTTCAGCTTTTTATTGACGAAAGCGTTGTTTTTGCTTTTAGATAAAATATATTTTTCTTCAAAAATATTCTCTTCATAAGGAATGAATAAACTGAGATTTGCTTTTTCTCCTTCGGCAATGTTCACTGTAGGAAGATTGAAAACTTTACGAATATTTTCTGTTTGCATTTTTAAGAATTTCTCTGTAGAAACTCCACAAATTCCGGCTACGCCAAAAACACTTTCCAGGGTTTCCATTCCATTTTTTGCATATTGAAATTCACAAATTTTATGATCCCAATCCTGGGGCTGATGATGAGATGCCATAAAATCTATAGTGCCTGATTTAATTCCTTTGCGTAATGCATCGCGATCTTTTTTAGAACGCAAAGGAGGATTTACTTTCAGATTGGTATTATAATCGAACAGATCTTCATCGCAAAAAAACAAATGGTATGGGGCAACAGAACAGCTCACATTCAGCTTTTCTTTTTTTGCCGCAGCAATCAGCTCTAAGGATTTTTGTGTGGAAATTCCGGTGAAATGAATTTTAGAATTAGTATATCGTAGAATCTCTATATCCCTCGAGATCATAAGTTCTTCAGATAAAGCGGGCTTCCCCTGCAAACCTAACCTTACAGAAGTTTCTCCTTCATTTATCAATCCATGAGTGCCAATGGTTTTATCATCCGGCAGTTGAATGATGGTACCACTGATGGGAAGAATATATTCAAGTGCTTTTTGTAAAATCCCAGAAGATTGTACCGGGTTTAGACCATCTGAAAATGCTATGGCCCCCGAATGATGCATATCAAACATTTCACTTAATTCTTTACCCTCCGAATTTTTCGTTATTGCGCCAATAGGATGAATCGTTACTACCAGCGATTTGCTTTTTTGAACCAGATATTCTACCTGGCTTTTATTATACACTACCGGTTGTGTGTTTGGTATCAACATCACTTCTGTATAACCACCTGCAGCCGCAGCATTGGCGCCGCTCTCTAAAGTTTCTTTATACTCTTCCCCGGGATCACAAAAATTGGCAAAACAATCCATCCACCCCGGCGAAACACACAAACCTTTTACATCTATTGTTTTATTGGCAGTCACTTTTATGTTATTTCCTATTTTGGAAATGATGCCATTATCAATAAAAACGTGTTTGTTTTTTCCATGAAAAGGAGAGGAGGGAGAGAGTATTGTCGCGTTTTTTATTAAAACCTTCATTAGGTTTATAGAAAAATTTTGTTGGGCGAAGGTAAGAGGAAAAATGGGAAATTGATGAAGAGAAAATGCAGATTTTATTTCTATTATTGCAGTAAATCAAGAAATAAGGACATTTCTATTTTCATGTGACTATTTCGTTGCAAACAATTTCTTAGATATTAAACGCTCATCAAGGTAATCTTTTTGTTGCCATCGGTCGGGAGACCAGATGACGGCGAATTGAATTTCTGTTATGAATAAAAAATCCGGAGTTACTCTGCATGAGTTCCTTTGTAACAAGCCCGGGACAGCAGCCACTTTTTCAATTTAAAGGAAATAACGCATGAGAAGGGTTGGTTGCTTTCGTATCCTCATGAATCTCATATACAAAACCTGAAAAAGCCTTAAAAGGTTACAAAAACAATTCTTTCCCAAATAAAATATTCTTCACGCCAATAATTTCATCAACCTCATCTCAAAAAACATGAATGCCATTATTTTTAAAATTTTGCCTTTGCTTAGGGGTAGCTTTTAATAATTTCTTACTCCAGTTGACAGGAATATAAACAACTCTGCCATCATCTAAAACGAAATCAATTTCATCCTTAATAAAGGCGACATTTTTTATTTTAGGCAATTGATTAAAGGATAAATTGTTTACCCGGCCTGTCGCTTGTATTTTATTTTTTATATTTTTTACAGAATTCATTGAATGATGTTTTAATTAATAAATAATTTTCTTCCAAAACTTTTTCTAATTTACTTAATTCTTTTTTTGTAAAACCAGAATTGTTTGCCAAAATTACCTGATTATTTTTTAGCCAAAATTTTCAAATTTGCAGTGTCAGTCATCGTCTCCTGCATTACAAGATATTTAAACAATCAAATTTATTCAGGGAGGATGCGATGCAAATTTTTTAATAAACCATTTTATATTTATATTTATATTTGATTATCAAAAAACTCCAACTATGCCTATTCTATAAATATCTTGAACGCATCAGATTCACTGATAGCCTTATCAGAAAGAAAGCCACAGGAAATGCAAAAACTCTTGCAAAAAAATTAAATCTCTCCAAAGTAGGAACCTATAAATTCATCAATGAATTAAAAGAAGAAGGATTTCCTATTGCCTATTCAAAAAAAGATAAAAATTATTACTACACTAAAGATGGTAATTTGTCCAACTTTCTCCTGGGCGAAGAATTGAGCGATGACGAAATAAAACCAATAGCCGGCGGCAAAAGTTTTTTTAAATTATTTGCAGACTATAATTATAGTTAACTTTCGGCCTGTAACTTTGTATTTTAATTATCACCTGAAAATTCATTTTTTATGGCTGAGAGTTACAATACAAATCTTTTGAACGTGGCCTCCTGCTTTGTGAAGCAATTAGAAATACCCATCACCCACACTACATTAAAGGAAAGCCTTCTCGAAAATCCTTACTACCCCAGTTTATTTTCTCTTAGTAATATTTTCGAAAGATTTCAAATAGATCATACAACGTTTAAAATTGAAAAAGAAAATTTTGAGAACCTTACTCCTCCTTTTATTGCTTATTTAAAAAAACAGAAAACCGGGAAAGATTTTGTACTGGTTACTTCTATTACTGGAAATGAGGTAGAATATATTGCCGAAAACAAAAAGATGAAGAAAGCGACCAAGGAAGATTTTTTGAAGAATTGGGGAAAATATTGTTTCACAAGTAGCCCTGGCACCCATGAAAAAGATTATCAATAATTTTTGAGAGTAATTTATTTATTTCGAAAATATTGTTTGGCCAACAAATGCGGGATTTTAAACCTGAATTAACCCAAAGTAAAAATAAAAAAGGTAAGTGAGTTCATGGTAGCACTCAAAATTGCATGACGCTGAACATTCAATCCACGGCGAAAGACAGGTGAGAAATATTCAAATTTTTATTATGAAAAAACTTCAAAGTTTAGATAGTATGCTTTTTAAAACATTAGAAGCTTCTGAAATGAAAGCAGTAACTGGAGGAGAATTCCAAGCCTCCAATACTGGTACCCTTGCAGGTGTTACAGTATTTACCGATGGGACTTCCGCAACAGATTCACCAGCGAATCCCAATGATGGCGCCGATGATAATTAATTGTTAGTCTCAAAAACTAAAGGGCTGGATAGTACTTAGAGATATTAATTTGTATATCCCTGAAGGAAAAGTAACTGCTATTGTGGGAGTGAGCGGCAGCGGGAAAACCACTTTGCTGAAAGTGCTTTTGAAAATTCACCATCAGTATGAAGGAGAAATAAGAATCGGCGCCGTTAGCAATGACAGTAAACAAAGAGGTGGATTAAAATTTGAGAATATAGATAATCACCTGTGGCGCGAAATGTGTGGCGCAGTAATGCAGGATGGTTATATTTTTAATGATTCTATAGCGAGGAATATAGCAGTGGGACAAGAAGAGATAATCTACAGTCGGTTAATGAGTAGTTGTGAAACTGCCAACATACTTTCATTTATAGAAAGTCTCCCCAATGGCTTTTTTACAAAATTTGGTGCCGAAGGTGTGGGTTTGAGTCAGGGGCAAAAACAACGCGTGCTCATAGCAAGATCTGTTTATAAAAATCCGGAATATCTTTTTTTTGATGAAGCTACTAATTCATTAGACGCCAATAATGAAAAAGAAATAGTAGAAAATCTAAATAATTTTTTTAATGGAAAAACGGTAATTATCGCCGCCCATCGCCTAAGCACAGTAAGGAACGCAGATAAAATTGTAGTGCTTGAGCATGGGGAAATTGTGGAAGAAGGTACGCACGAGGAACTTTCTAAACTGAAGGGGAAATATTATGAACTGGTAAAGAATCAATTGGAGTTGGGAGGCAATTGATAATTGATAATTGATAGTTGATAAACGAAAGTTGAAAAAATTATTTATGACTGAAGACCAAAATATAGACGGACAAGAAGAAATGGCGAAAGAAGTTTCGGAAAATATTGCAATCAAAATGTTTCATCAACGCTCGGAACGAGCGCAGGAAATCATAAGCCGACCACCCGGCTTCATAGAAAAATGGGCATTGATGTTGTTTCTTGCTATATTACTTTTATTAATTAGCGGTACCTGGCTTTTCCGGTATCCTGATCTCATAGAACCATCAGGAACGCTTACCGCTACTAATGCACCTAAAGAAATTATTTCTTTACAAACCGGAAGGTTGATCAAACTATTTGTGAAGAATGGAGAAGAAGTAAAAAAAGGAGAAATGATTGGATGGATTGAAAGTACTGCCAATGCTAATGAAGTGCTTGATCTTTCTATAAAGTTAGACAGCGTCTTTTCACTGCTCAATCAGGCAAAATCAGAAAGAATTTCCAGCTTATTTAACGTAAATTATCAAAATCTGGGAGAATTACAGGTGCCCTACCAAACCTTCAGTACTGCGTTACAACAGTATAATGATTATCTCGTGAATGGGTTTTACTTGAATAAAAAGAAATTACTTTTGAAAGAGGTGGGAACGATGAAACAAATGAACGTATCTATCGAAGATCAAGAAAGCTTGTCGAACCTTGATGAAGATTCTGCGAAAAGATCTTTGGCAATGAACAAAATTCTTTTGAATGAGAAAGTTATTTCAGCAGAAGAATACAGGGTAGATAATAGTATGTATTTGAGTAAAAAAATGGCTATTCCACAGTTAAATTCAGATATTTTAAATAACCAAAATCAGCAAAGAGATAAACTGACAGAACTGGAGCAATTGGATCATGATATCATTCAACAAAAAATGATTTTTGAACAAGCACTGCAAACATTAAAAAGCAATGTAGATGACTGGATACATAACTATATCATGCAGGCCCCTTTAGATGGTACTATGTTTTTTACATTGCAATTGCAACAAAATGATTTCATAGAGGCTGGAAAATTGTTAGGATATATAAATCCGCCTGATAGTAAATTCTATGTTGAAATTTCTTTGCCTCAAAACAACTCCGGCAAAGTAGATACCGGGATGAAGGCGCAGCTTAGATTTGATGCCTATCCATACCAGGAAACGGGAATAGTAAAAGGTACGGTGGACTATATTTCTCCAATAGCTACCGACAGCGGTTTTCTCGCAACTGTTCGACTTGAGAATGGTCTTTCCACCAATTTAAAAAAGAGCATTCAATATAAAAACGGATTAAGAGCACAAGTTTTGATAATCACAAAAAATATGCGGCTGCTGCAAAGGATGTATTACAGTGTAGTGAAGGCGGCTTCGCCGGGGAAATAATTTTTGTAAAAAAAGTAGTACAAATCTTGTACATGAATGTAAGATTTGTACCAATTGGATAGGAAGTAAGGATAAACAAAACGTTTCCTGGAACTTTCGTAAGTATTTTTTCCCTTCTCCTTAACTCGTTTCTCACGAGTTTCTTAAAAAAGAAATACCATCATACGGAATGCTTTCATAAATTTTTCCAAATGCCCGAAGAAAGTGCAATTCGGATAGGGCTTTGTAAAAAATAAATCGAAAACTCAGGTTTCGTATTTATTTATTGAAACAGTAAACGCCTGCCTAACCAATTCGGGCAGGAAGAGATAACCGGTATTTCTATTTCCCAATTCATCTAAACACAAGGAAGTCCGACCTTGACGTTATCGAGTGTCCACTGGCAGCCGGGCAAAGCGACAGTTTGGCAAACAACATTTTTAAAAATCTGAGAGGCGTATCGTAAGAAGCCAATAACCGGCGGCAAAAGCTTTTTCAAATTATTTGCAGACTATAATTATTTAACTTCCGGCAGGTAACTTTGTATTTTAATTATAACAATGGTAAAAGTGTGAAAAGTAAATATTGCTGACTTTAATGCTTAATAAAAAAGTTAACCATCAGCATTATAATAATAGTGATCCAAAATCCAAACATCCATTTTATAAGGTCAATTTTATCTTTATTCATTTTTTCAATCAAATCAATTTTATCTGTTTTTGTTAAAAAGACGTCTTTCTTATCATCAATTTTTTCAGCAGTTTTGGTATCAAAATATTCAATAAATGTTTCAGCTTCTTTTTCACTGAAACGGTTTTTTAATATCTCATATACTTTTAATTCTATTGCTTTCATGGACTTTATTTCATTAAAAATACAAAATATAATTAACTGATTAAAATTTCGCGGGTGCATTTCAAATTTTCGCAAGGTTGCCAATCTTCACTATATTCGTTTTTACCTGGGAGCACTCATCACCAAGGTTGGCAACCTTGAAATCCTCTGCGAAAATTTGAAATGATCCAATTTTGCTGATTATTATTAGCCATATACTCAAGACAGGTTTTTATAGCAGAACAACCTGCCTCGACGGCAGACAGGCAAATAAAGAAGATTTGTGTTTGAGTATCATCCATTTTGAGAACCCCGTCAAAAAACAGAATACTACACCAAAGATGGCAATTTGTCAAACTTTCTCATAGGCGAAGAATTGAGTGATGACGAAATGAAACCAATAACCGGCGGGAAGAATTTTTTAAAATTATTTTTCCAGTCCAATTATATTAGACTGCAGGCCGGTAACTTTGTATTTTAATGATCACCGGAAAATTCATTTTTTATGGCTGAGAGTTACAATACAAACCTTTTGAACGTTGCCGCCTGAGTAATGGCGATAAGGGAGAAATACTACGTATTTTATATTTTTATACAAAAAAAAGCTATGGAAAAAATTATTGTAGAAATAGAGTCTCCTTCTAAGGCCAAAGAACTTTATCTATTTTATCATCTATGAATTTTGTAAAAAAGGTGTCTTCCGTGAACAATTCAAAGGCCATG
>Ga0307373_10008625_pt1 | contig 15449 bp, 17 predicted proteins | sample OX2MG_FD_202534 | JGI IMG/M metagenome (GOLD analysis project Ga0307373, IMG submission 202534) | Soil microbial communities from Risofladan, Vaasa, Finland - OX-2 | ecosystem: Environmental > Terrestrial > Soil > Coastal area > Acid sulfate soil | place: Finland: Risofladan, Vaasa | collected... | reverse complement strand
GCCAGAGACCGTGTCCGTGGCGTGCTCGCCCGCCTGGTAGCAGCTGATCGTGCGCGGCGGGACGCAGGGAGCGCGCCCGATCGCGAACGGGCCGTGCGCCTCCTCGAGCCCTGCTGCCTTGACCAGCGCCGACCGGCCCCGTCGGGAGCGCCGCTGCGCGAGAGCTTGCGTCATTCCTTCCACCTGTGCGTCGTCGGCACCCGACGGTGGAAGGCTGGTCAGGCGCTCCGAGCCCGTGGATCCGAGCATCGCGTGCGGTCGCGGCGGTCCAGCTCGCGGACCGTGAAGGGCCGCGCGTGCGGCGCGCGCCCGATGGGCTCGGCACGCTCAGCGGTGGTACTCCTTGACGGCTCGCGCGACCTCTCGGCTCGCGTCGCGCTCGGCGAGGGCGTGACGCTTGTCGTAGGTCTTGCGCCCCCGGGCGAGCGCGAGCTCCACCTTCGCGACGCCGTCCTTGAAGTAGACCGACAGCGGCACGAGCGTGAGGGACTGCTGCGCGACGCGGCCGTGAAGCTCGTCGATCTGTCGGCGGTGGAGGAGCAGCTTGCGCGGGCGGTCGGGGTCGACCCGCCCGAATCCATTCGCGTACTCGTACGCAGCGACGTGCGCGCCGAGGAGCCACACCTCGCCGCGGTCGACGCGCGCGTACGCGTCCTGCAGCGTCATCTGGCCCGCACGCAGGGACTTCACCTCTGCTCCGCGCAGCGCGATGCCGCACTCGAAGGTCTCGAGGATGTCGTAGTCGTGCCGGGCGCGCCGGTTCTGGGAGACGCGGCGGATGACCGGTCCCTCGTCGCGGCGCCCGGTGGCCGCGCGACTGCCGCCAGCGGCCTTCGACCGGGAGCTCGTCGTGCGGGAGGCCTTTGCTGACACGACGGCCTACGGTAGCGTGCCATGGCGATGACCGATCCGGGACCGGGCGCCTCGGGTCCGGCCGGCCTCGCGATGAGCGCCCGCGTGCAGGCCGAGATGGTCGCCCACTGCCTGCGGGCGTTCCCCGACGAGGGGTGCGGCCTGCTCGCGGGCGACGCGGCCACGGGGCGTGCCGTGACCTGCTACCCGACGCGCAACGCGGCCGCGTCGGCGCGTCTGTACACGGTCGACCCCCGCGACCACCTGCGCGCGGACCGCGACGCCGAGGCCGCCGGCCACACCATTCTCGGTGTGTTCCACTCGCACACGCACACCGATCCGTACCCGTCGCCGACCGACGTCGCGCAGGCCCCCGATCCTTCCTGGCACTACGTCCTCGTCTCGTTGCGCGACGAGCTCGCGTCGGTGCGCTCCTACCGGATCGTCGAGGGCCGCGTCACCGAGGAGCCTGTCGCCGTCCTCGGCTGACCGCGGGAGTCGCCCTCGCGGCGCGGCGGCGCCGCCGGGCCGCGACCCGTCGGTCCTCGACCGTGTGCGCCGGGCGGGGGGTGCGGGCGCCGCCGTGGGGGAGTCGATTCGTGGCGCCGAGCGCGGGTTTGTCGCGCGCGGGGCGCGTGGGCGGCGCGGGCCGGCGATAATATGACTCAGGAGGTCGTGTATTCGACCGACGAGCCCGTCGACGCCCGGAGGAACCTTGACCGTCGAAGTCCGCTTGCCCACGCTGCTCAGGCCGGCCGCCGGCGGCGTCGCGTCGGTCACGCTCGACGGCGCGACCGTCGGCGAGGTGCTGCAGGACCTCGAGCGTGCGCACCCGGCGCTCGCCGGCCAGGTGCTCACCGCGGACGGCTCGCTGCACCGGTTCGTGAACGTGTACCTCAACGACGACGACGTGCGGTATCTCGACAAGCTCGACACGAAGTTGGGCGAGGGCGACGTCGTCTCGATCCTCCCCGCGGTCGCCGGCGGAGCGTCGTAACCGAGCGAGGGGGGCGGTCAGATGGCGGTCGCACGCAACGTGCTCGAGCTCATCGGCAACACGCCGGTCGTGGACGTCTCGGCCCTCAGCCCGAATCCGGACGTCCGGATCCTCGTGAAGCTCGAGGGGGTCAACCCCGGCGGCTCCGTGAAGGACCGGGTCGCCCGCTCGCTGGTCGAGGACGCCGAGCAGGCCGGTGTGCTCCGGCCGGGCGCGACGCTGATCGAGCCGTCGTCCGGCAACACCGGCATCGGCCTCGCGCTCGTCGCGCGCGTGAAGGGCTACCACCTGAAGGTCGTGCTTCCGGCCAACGTCTCGGTCGAGCGCCGACAGCTGCTCGCGGTCTGGGGTGCCGAGGTCGTCGAGTCGCCGGGCTCGGAGGGGTCGAACGGCGCGGTCCGGATGGCGCAGCGGCTTGCGTCCGAGCACCCCGAGTGGGTGTTCCTCTACCAGTACGGGAACCCGGCGAACCCGCGTGCCCACTACGAGGGCACGGGACCCGAGATCTACCGGGACGTGCCCGAGATCACCCACTTCGTCGCGGGCCTCGGCACGAGCGGCACGTTGCTCGGCGTCGGCCGGTACCTGAAGGAGCGGGATCCCGACATCGAGGTCTGGGCCGTCGAGCCGCCGAGCGGGGAGATGGTCGACGGGCTCCGCAACCTCGACGACGGCTACATCCCGCCGATATTCGGCGAGCTCGGGGGCGAGAAGCTCCTCGACCGCAAGACCGTCGTGGGTCCCCGCGACTCGATCGAGTGGACCCGCCGGCTCGCGGAAGTCGGCGTGTTCGCGGGCATCTCGACAGGCGCGGCCCTCGCCGGCGCGGTCCGGTGCGCGCGCCAGATCGAGGCGGGTGTCGTCGTGATCCTCTCGCCGGACGGCGGCTGGAAGTACCTCTCGACCGGCGCGTGGACCGGTGACATCGACGAGGTGACCGAGCGGGCGAAGAAGGTGATCTACTTCTAGCTCGCGATTCTCGAGCCAGAAGGACCTGTTTCGTGGGGGACGACCGTCCGATCGGCGTGTTCGACAGCGGGTTCGGGGGGCTGACCGTCGCCCGTGCGCTCATCGACCTGCTCCCCTCGGAGCAGCTCGTCTACGTCGGCGACACGGCCCGCTACCCCTACGGCCCGAGGTCGGCCGAGGAGGTCCGCGGCTTCGCGCGCGAGATCGTCGCCCGCCTCGTCGATGTGGACGACGTGAAGATGATCGTCGTCGCGTGCAACACCGCGGCGTCGGTGGCGCTCGACGAGCTGCGTGCGACGACCGGCGTGCCGGTCGTCGGCGTCATCGAGCCGGGACTTCGCGCGGCGGCTCGCGCGACGCGAAACGGCCGCGTCGGCGTGATCGGGACGACGGGAACCGTCGCGTCCGGCGCGTACGCGAACGCCGCTCGCCGGCTCCGGGTCGTCGCGGAGGTCACGTGCGCGGCCTGCCCGGGGTTCGTCGAGTTCGTCGAGCGGGGCGAGACCTCCTCGGACCAGGTGCACGTCCTCGCCGAGCGCCTGCTGTCACCGCTGCGGCGCGAGGGTGTCGACACGCTGCTGCTCGGCTGCACGCACTACCCGTTCCTCGCACGCACGATCGCGGACGTCATGGGTCGCGACGTCGTGCTCGTCTCCTCCGCCGACGAGACGGCGTTCGACACTCGCCTGATCCTCGAGTCGACCGGGCTCGGCGCGGCGCCGCGACCGGCCCCGGAGCACCGCTTCCTCTCCTCGGGCGACGTCGGCTGGTTCGTCGAGATGGGCCGCCGGCTGCTCGGCCCCGAGCTCGAGCGCGCCGAGGCCGTGCGCTTTCGCGCCGCGCCGCCGCCCGCGGCGGAGAGCCGGTAGCTTCGGGGGCCGCCCGAGCAGAAGGAGCCCCGCCATGCTGAGCACCCCGACGACCCGCCGGGACGGCAGGACCGCCGACGAGCTGCGCCCGATGCAGCTCGAGCGTGACTTCACGGAGTTCGCGCCCGGGTCGGTCCTCGTCTCGTTCGGGCGCACGAAGGTGCTCTGCACCGCGTCGGTCGACGAGGACGTGCCGCGCTGGATGCGCGGCTCGGGCAAAGGGTGGGTCACCGCCGAGTACTCGCTGCTCCCCGGCTCGTCCGCCGAACGAGTGACGCGCGAGGCGGCGAAGGGTCGCCAGTCGGGCCGCACCCACGAGATCCAGCGGCTCATCGGCCGCTCGCTTCGCGCGGTGTGCGACATGCGCGCGCTCGGTGAGCGGCAGGTGGTCCTCGACTGCGACGTGCTGCAGGCGGACGGCGGGACGCGCACGGCCGCGATCTCGGGCGCGTACGTCGCGCTCCACGACGCGTGCTCGCGCCTCGTCGGTGCCGGCACGATCGCCCGCCACCCGCTCGGTGACGAGCTCGCCGCGGTGTCCGTCGGGGTCGTCGGCGGTGCGTGCCTGCTCGACCTCGACTACTCCGAGGACTCGCACGCGGACGTCGACATGAACGTCGTGATGACCGGCAACGGCAGCTTCGTCGAGGTGCAGGGGACCGCGGAGGGCGTGCCGTTCTCGCGCGGCGACCTCGGCGAGCTGCTCGACCTCGCCGCGTCGGGCGTGTCGCGGATCGTCGAGCTCCAGCGCGAGATGCTCGCGGTGCCGCCGGACGCCCGCGCCCCGCGTTGAGCGGAGCGGGCGTGACGCGTCTCGTGGTCGCGTCGGCCAACCCGCACAAGGTCGAGGAGATCGCGCAGATCCTCGAGGTGGCGCTCGGGACCGACTTCGAGCTCGTCGCGCGCCCCGGGGACGTGCCGGACGTCGAGGAGATCGCGGCGACCCTCGAGGGCAACGCGCATCTGAAGGCGGTGGCGCTTCGGACCGCGACGGGGATCGGGGCGATCGCGGACGACTCGGGTCTCGAGGTCGACGTGCTCGGAGGGGCGCCGGGCGTGCACTCCGCGCGCTACGCGGGCCCCGACGCGACCTACGCGGACAACGTCGCGAAGCTGCTCCGGGCGCTCGACGCGGCGGGCGCGCGGGAGCCGGGAGAGCGCGCCGCGCGCTTTCGGACCGTCGCGCTCGCACTGCTCCCCGACGGGCGCGAGATCGCGCGCGAGGGCGTCGTCGAGGGCCGGATCACCGCCGCCGCGCGCGGCACCGGGGGCTTCGGCTACGACCCGGTATTCGAGCCGGTCGGCGGCGGTGGGCGCACCTTCGCCGAGCTCGAGCCCGAGGCGAAGCACGCGATCTCCGCCCGCGGGAGGGCGTTCCGCGCGCTCGCGTCCGCCCTGCGCGCCGAGCTCGCGCGCCCCGGCAGTGTGGTGGAATGACGCCATGGCGAAGAACGTCCTCGGCGGAGAGCTCGTGGCGTGCAGCACGGACCCGCTCACGGGCTTCTACCGCGACGGCTGCTGCAACACCGGTGCGGACGACGTCGGCGTCCACACGGTCTGCGTGATCGCGACCGCGGAGTTCCTCGAGTTCTCGAGCTCGCGCGGCAACGACCTCTCGACGCCGCTTCCGGAGCACGGCTTCCCGGGCCTTCGCCCCGGCGACCGATGGTGCCTGTGCGCGCCGCGCTGGCAGGAGGCGCTCGACGCCGGGGCGGCGCCGGAGGTGGTCCTCGAGGCGACGCACGCCTCGTCGCTCGAGTGGGTGCGCCTCGACGACCTGCGCCGGCACGCGGTCGCGTGAGCGCCCGGGTCCCGGCTGTCCGGGCGGCCCTCGCGGCCCCGACGGGCGGTACGCTCGCGGCGTGACTCCTCGCTACCGCTGCACGGGTTGTGGGAACCGCACGCGCTTCGACGTGCTGTCGACGACGCGATCCCGGGCCTTCCACCACTTCGACCTCGGCGGAGGCCTCACGGTCGAGGACGAGGACGTGCTGTCCCACGTCGTCGAGTCCGTGACGTGCCGCTGGTGCGGGAGCACGACGGCGATCGAGACCGTCGACGAGCGCGGCGACGGCGAGCCGGCCGCGGTGGAGGGGTCGTTCGCCGGGACCGGGCCCGGGTCCGACGCGGCCGCCGTCGGCGCCTGAGCCGCGTCCGCGCTACGGCACTGACACACCCGCGCGCCATCATCACCACGTACGAGCCGGCCGACGGGAGCGTCCCGTCCGGCGACCCGGAGGTGACGAGATGGCGCCAGCAACACTCACGATCAGCTGCGAGGAGTGCGCACTCGAGTCGACGGCCGCGTGCGACGACTGCGTGGTCTCGTTCCTGCTCGGCCGGGAGCCGCACGACGCGGTCGTCATCGACGCGGACGAGGCGCGAGCGATGCGTCTGCTCGAAGGGGCCGGCCTCGTCCCGTCGCTCCGCCACGAGCGCCGCGTCAGCTGACGCGACGCTCGCGCCCGGTCTCGCCGCGGACCGGGGCGCGGCCGGTTCGGGTGCGACGTGACGCACCTCCTCGTGACCAACGACTTCCCTCCGAAGGTGGGAGGCATCCAGTCCTACCTCTGGGAGCTGTGGCGGCGGCTCCCTCCCGAGCAGTACGCGGTCCTCACGATCGGTCACCCGGACGCCGCGTCGTTCGACGAGCGTGCGACGTGCCGGATCGAGCGGGTCGACGCGCGGATGCTGCTCCCGACGCCGGCGCTGCGTGCGCGCGTGCGCACGTTCGCGCGAGAGGTCGGCGCGTCGCTCGTGGTCCTCGATCCGGCGCTCCCCGTCGGGCTGATCGGGCCTGATCTCGGGCTGCCCTACGCGGTGGTGCTCCACGGGGCCGAGGTGACGGTGCCGGGGCGGCTCCCCGGCGCACGCGCGCTCCTCGCCCGGGTCGTGACCCGCTCGAGTCTCGTCGTCGCCGCGGGCAACTATCCGCTCGCCGAGGCTTCCCGGGCTGCGGGCGGGCGGCTCCCGCCGAGTGTCGTCGTGCCGCCCGGCGTCGACGTCGAGCGCTTCCGGCCGCTCGCGGCCGACGAGCGCGCCGCGGCGCGGCGGCGGCTCGGCCTGCCCGAGACGGGCCACCTCGTCGTGAGCGTGAGCAGGCTCGTGCCGCGAAAGGGCATGGACGTGCTCGTCGAGGCCGCCGCGCGGCTCGCGCCCGACCGTCCGGACCTGTGCGTCGCGATCGGCGGGTCGGGGCGCGATCGGGCGCGACTCGAGCGGCTCGCAGCGCGCCTCGACGCGCCCGTGCGGTTCCTCGGACGGGTCGCGGAGGAGGATCTCCCCGTGCTCGACGCTGCGGCGGACGTGTGGGCGATGCTCTGCCGCAACCGCTGGCTCGGGCTCGAGCAGGAGGGCTTCGGCATCGTCTTCCTCGAAGCGGCCGCGGCCGGGGTCGCCCAGGTCGCCGGGCGGAGCGGCGGCGCCGAGGAGGCCGTCGAGCACGAGGTCACCGGGCTCGTGCTCGACCGTCCCGCGGACGTCGTCGTCGCGGCCGACGCGCTCGCCCGGCTGCTCGACGACGACGCGCTGCGCGCGCGCCTCGGCGCGGCGGCGCGCGCCCGGGCGGTGTCGACGTTCGACTACGACCTGATCGCGCGCCGCCTCGGGCGCGCGCTCGCCGACGCGGGGGGCTGACGGACGCAGGCAGCGGCCCGCCCCAGGTGATACACAGACCAGACGGCGCGGTGGCAGGCTCGCGGGTGGACCGCGGCGGCGCGTCGCCGAAGGGAGCAAGGTCGTGGAGCGCACCGCCGAGCACATGGTCATCGCCGGGTCGCCCGAGCAGTGCTTCGCGGTCGTGACCGACGTCGAGCGGTACCCCGAGTGGGTCGCCGACTTGAAGGAGGTCCACGTCCTCAGTCGTGACGACGACGGCCTCGCCGCGCTCGTGAGCTTTCGCGCCGGCGCGTTCGGCCGGAGCACGAGCTACGTCCTCGCGTACGACTACGCGCGCGCTCCCGGCGAGGTCGCGTGGATCCAGAAGGAGGGCGACCTCACAAACCGGCTGGACGGCCGGTATGTGTTCTCGCCCGGCGCCGACGGCACGACCGACGTCACCTACGAGCTCGCGGTCGAGCTGAAGGTTCCCATCCCGAACTTCGTGAAGCGCCGCGCCGAGGGCCACATCCTCCACGCGGCGATCCGCGACCTGAAGCACCGGGTCGAGTCGACGAGGTGACGATGCGCGTCGGCGTCGTGCTGCCGACGTTCGAGCGCTCGGCGGACCGTGCGCTCGACGCCGCGTGCGAGGCCGAGCGCGCCGGGCTCCACGGGGTGTTCGCCTACGACCATCTCTGGCCGATGGGCCAGCCGGGCCGCCCCGCGATCTCCCCGTATCCGCTCCTCGGCGCGGTCGCGTCGCGCACGACGCGCGTCGCGCTCGGCACGCTCGTCGCGAGGGTCGGGCTCGTTCCCGACGACGTGCTCGTCCGCGAGCTGCTCACGCTGCAGGTCGTGAGCGCGGGGCGGGCGGTCGTCGCGGTCGGCACGGGGGACTCGAAGAGCGCGGCCGAGAACCGCGCGTACGGCGTCGCCTTCGAGGCGCCCCGGCGGCGGCGCGAGCGCCTCGGCGCGGTCGTCGCGAGCCTCCGCCGGGCTGGGGTGCCGACCTGGGTCGGAGGGGGCTCGGAGGCGACCGACGCGGTCGCGCGCTCGACCGGCGCCGCGCTGAACCTGTGGGGCGCGACGCCCGGGACCGTCGCGGCGGCCGCGCGCTCGGGCGAGGTCACCTGGGCGGGGTCCCTCCCCGGCGACCCGGGCGACGCCGCCGCGCTCCTCGCGGCCCTCGGGCGAGCCGGAGCCTCGTGGGCGATCCTCGGCTGGCCCGGGTCGTGCGGGCCGATCGTCGCGGCCGCATCCACCGCGGGGTTTGCGCTTGGCTAGCCTGTCACGGTGGACTTCCGTCGCATCAACGGCCTGCCGCCGTACGTCTTCGCAGAGATCGACGCGCTGAAGCTGCGGGCACGGCGCGCCGGGCACGACGTCATCGACCTCGGCTTCGGCAACCCCGACATCCCGTCGCCCGACGTCGCGGTCGACAAGCTCGTCGAGGCCGCCCGCAACCCGCGCAACCACCGGTACTCGGCGTCGCGAGGCATCCCGAAGCTCCGCCAGGCCGTCGCGGACCTCTACCTCCGCCGCTTCGGCGTCACGATCGACCCGGACCGGCAGGTCGTCACGACGATCGGCGCGAAGGAGGGCCTCTCGCACCTCATGTGGGTGCTCGTCGGGCCGGGCGACACCGCGCTCGTGCCTTCGCCCTCGTACCCGATCCACATCTACGCGCCGCTGTTCGCCGGCGCGGACGTGCGGATGGTGCGGCTCGAGGGGCTCGGCACGGACGAGGCGGACGCGGGCGAGGCCTTCTTCGAGAACCTCGTCGAGGCGTGGGAGTCGACGTGGCCGAAGCCGAAGGTCGTGATCTTCTCGTTCCCGCACAACCCGACGACCGCGTGCATCGACCTCGCGACGATGCAGCGGCTCGTCGACTTCGCCCGCGAGCACGGCGTGCTGCTCGTCCACGACTTCGCGTACTCCGACACGGCGTTCGACGGATACAGCCCGCCGTCGATCCTCCAGGTGCCGGGGGCGTCCGAGGTGGCGGTCGAGCTCTACACCCTCACGAAGTCGTTCTCGATGGCCGGCTGGCGCGTCGCGTTCCTCGTCGGCAACGACGAGGTCGTCGCCGCGCTCACGAAGCTGAAGAGCTACCTCGACTACGGGACGTTCCAGCCGATCCAGATCGCCTCGATCGTCGCGATGAACGAGGCACCGGAGTACCCGAAGGTCGTGAACGAGGTGTACCTGCACCGCCGGAACGCCCTGTGCGACGGGCTCGCCCGCATCGGTTGGGACGTGCCGCGACCGAAGGGGACGATGTTCGTCTGGGCGCCGATCCCCGAGCAGTACCGGGAGCTCGGCTCGCTCGAGTTCGCGAAGTTCCTCGTCTCGGACGCGAAGGTCGCGACGTCGCCCGGCGTGGGCTTCGGCCCCGGCGGCGACGGCTTCGTGCGCTTCGCGCTCATCGAGAACGAGCAGCGGATCGCGCAGGCGATGCGTACGCTGCGACGCTCGCTGACCAAGCTCTGAGCGCCCGACGGCCGACGGCCGGACCGCACGGGCGCTTCGTCGCACGGAGGTCGCACGTCGCGCCGGACGCGGTCGCGGGTCCTCGCGAAACCCATTGACATGCGCGTAACTACGGTGGTGTAATTGATCTGCATCTGGTAGCGGCACACCCCCACGACACAAGATGTTGTGGTAGAGCGCAGGCGTGCGAGGAGAACCGCACGTCGAGGCGCCCGGGGGTCGGCGCACGCGACACGGAGCGATCGAGCGGCCCGGGAGGCGGACATGGCGGTTGCAAGCGAGCGCGTCGACATCGGCATCCGGCGGCACTTCACGAGCGCCGGCCGGCACCCCTACGACGCCATCGAGTGGGAGCACCGTGCGTCGCGCATCAGCGACTACCGCACGGGAGCGGTCGCGTTCGAGCAGCTCGACGTCGAGGTCCCGGCGACCTGGAGCATGAACGCGACGAACATCCTCGCCCAGAAGTACTTCCGCGGGACGCTCGGGACCGCCGAGCGCGAGACCTCGCTGCGCCAGGTGATCGATCGGGTCGTCGACACGATCACGACCTGGGGCGTGAAGGACGGCTACTTCGCCGACGAGGCCGAGGCGTCCGCGTTCAGCGACGAGCTCAAGTACCTCGTCGCGACCCAGAAGGCCGCGTTCAACTCGCCGGTCTGGTTCAACATCGGCGTCCACGGCGTGCCGCAGCAGGCCTCCGCGTGCTTCATCCTCGCGGTCGAGGACTCGATGTCCGCGATCTTGAACTGGTACGTCGAGGAGGGGACGATCTTCAAGGGAGGCTCCGGCTCCGGCGTGAACCTGTCGAAGATCCGCGGCTCGCGCGAGCTCCTCGCCGGCGGCGGGACCGCGTCGGGCCCGGTGAGCTTCATGCGCGGGGCGGATGCGTCGGCCGGGACGATCAAGTCGGGCGGCAAGACGCGGCGCGCGGCGAAGATGGTCATCCTCGACGCGGACCACCCCGACGTCCGGGAGTTCGTGTGGTGCAAGAGTCGCGAGGAGCGCAAGGCACGCGCGCTCGCGGCCGCCGGATTCGACATGGACCTGGACGGCGCCGACAGCCACTCGATCCAGTACCAGAACGCGAACAACTCGGTGCGCGTGACCGACGAGTTCATGCAGGCGGTCGTGGACGACGACGAGTGGGACCTCGTCGCACGCACGGACGGCTCGACGATCGAGACCGTGCGGGCGCGCGAGCTGTTCCGCGAGATCGCCGAGGCCGCGTGGGAGTGCGCGGACCCCGGCCTCCAGTTCGACACGACGATCAACCGCTGGCACACGGCGCCGAACACGGGGCGGATCACCGCGAGCAACCCCTGCTCGGAGTACGTGCACCTGGACAACTCGGCGTGCAACCTCGCGAGCTTGAACCTCCTGCAGTTCCTCGCGGAGGACGGGACCTTCGACGTCGCCGGCTTCACGAGCGCGGTCGAGGTCGTGCTCACCGCGCAGGAGATCCTCGTCGGCAACGCCGACTACCCGACCGAGAAGATCGCCGAGACCACGCGTCGTTTCCGCCAGCTCGGTCTCGGCTACGCGAACCTCGGCGCGATGCTCATGGCCCTCGGCATGCCGTACGACTCGGACGAGGCACGCTCGGTGACCTCGGCGGTAACCGCGCTCATGACCGGTCACGCGTACGCGACGTCGGCGCGGATCGCCGCGCGCATGGGTCCGTTCGCCGGCTTCCACGAGAACGCCGGGCCGATGGTCGACGTCCTGAGGATGCACCGCGAGGAGGTCGCGCGCATCGACGAGGAGCTCGTGCCGACCGAGCTGCTGTCGGCGGCCCAGGAGACGTGGGACACGGCCGTCGAGCTCGCCGAGCGCTACGGCGTGCGGAACTCGCAGGCGACCGTGCTCGCGCCGACCGGAACGATCTCGTTCCTCATGGACTGCGACACGACGGGGATCGAGCCCGACCTCGGCCTCGTGAAGACCAAGAAGCTCGTCGGCGGGGGCACGATGTCGATCGTGAACCAGACCGTCCCGCGCGCGCTCCGCCGGCTCGGCTACGGCCCCGAGCAGATCATGGAGATCGTCTCGTACATCGACGAGAACAAGTCGATCCTCGGCGCGCCGTTCCTCACGGCCGAGCACCTCGCGGTGTTCGCCTGCTCGATGGGCGACAACGTGATCCACTACAGCGGGCACGTGCGGATGATGGCGGCTGCTCAGCCCTTCATCAGCGGCGCGATCTCGAAGACCGTGAACATGCCCGAGAACGCGACCGTCGAGGAGGTCGAGCAGCTCCACGTCGACGCCTGGCGGATGGGCCTGAAGGCCGTCGCGATCTACCGCGACAACTGCAAGGTGGGCCAGCCCCTCTCGACCACGAAGAAGGGCGAGCAGGCCGTGCCGCTCGCCGCGGACGCCGCGCACGTCGACGAGCTCCACGCGCGCATCGCCGAGCTCGAGGAGACGCTCGCGGACCACGTGATGGCCCCTCCGGCGACCTCTCGGACCCGCCTGCCGCGCCGCCGCCGCTCCAACACGTTCGCATTCCGTGTCGCCGACTGCGAGGGCTACGTCACGGTCGGGGAGTACGAGGACGGCCGCCCGGGCGAGGTCTTCATGAAGGTCTCGAAGCAGGGATCGACTCTCTCGGGGGTCATGGACGCGTTTGCGATCGCGGTGAGCCTCGGCCTCCAGCACGGGGTCCCGCTGTCGACCTTCGTCCGCAAGTACACGAACATGCGGTTCGACCCGGCGGGGATCACCGACGACCCCGAGCTGCGGCTCGCGTCGAGCCTCGTCGACTACATCTTCCGCCGTCTCGCGCTCGACTACCTCACGGCCGACGAGCGGATCGAGCTCGGCGTGCTGTCGACGGGCGAGCGCACGCAGCCGACGCTCCCCGGCCTCGAGGAGGTCGTCGACCTCGGCCACGCGGTGCGCAGCGAGCACGAGCGCTACGGCGAGGGCGGCGACTCCATGGCCGGTCCGCGCCAGGCGTCGCGGGCCGAGATCGAGAGCCGCGACGCGCCGTTCTGCTACGCGTGCGGCAACGTCATGCAGCGGGCGGGCTCCTGCTACGCGTGCCCGAGCTGCGGGGCGACGAGCGGCTGCTCGTAGCGGGCCGGGCTCCCGCACCGGCCCTCGCTGCGCTCGACGCGCCCGCCACGGGCGCACGCGGCGCACCGCGCCCGTCGGGCGCGTGCCGCGCGGCTAGGTTCGGCGCGATGGACAGCCGGGGACGATCCCGCGCCCGCCGAGCCTCGCTCGCCGCCGCGCTGCTCGCAGCGGGCGCGCTCGTGCTCGCCGGTCTCGGCGCGTCCGTCGCCGCCGCATCGGCCGGCGCGTCGGCGACTTCCGTCGCGCCGTGCCGGGGCGCCCAGCTGATCGGCAACTTCTCGATCGTGCGCGGGAGCGAGGGCGCGGGCAACGTCGTCTACGCGCTCGAGCTCATCAACCGCTCGGCGACGACGTGCTCGGTGAGCGGGTTGCCGCACATGCAGCTGCTCGGCGCCGCGCACGCGCGCCTCCCGACCCACGTGCGCTTCGCGGGGATCGGCAGCGCGACCGCGGTGCTCGTCGTGCTCCGCCACGGCCAGCCCGCGTGGGCGTCGGCCCGTTTCTCACCGGACGTCCCCGGCGTCGGCGAGCAGACGACGGGCCCGTGCGAGCGGACGGCGACGAGCGTCCGGGTGACCGAGGCGACCGCGTCGAGCGCGGTCGTCGTCCCGGTGCGCCCGCCGACGGCCGTGTGCGAGCACGGCACGATGAGCCTCACGCTGCTCTCCCGGCACCGCCCGACGAGCTCGTCGCCGTAGGGGCCGTCGCCGCCGTGTCGAAGCTGACGCTCGATCTCCACGACGTCTACAACAAGGGCGGCGAGATCGACCGGGCGCTCCGTTCGGCGATCGACGAGGCCGTGCGGATCAAGGCCTCGTCGCTCGAGATCATCCCCGGAAAGGGCTCGGGCCAGTTGAAGAAGCGCGTGCTGCGGTTCCTCGACCAGCCTGACGTGAAGTCCCTCTACCACCGCGTGGAGAAGGACTCGAGGAACTTCGGTCGGCTGTTCGTCCACTTTCGCTGGAAATGAGCACGTCGCGCCGCTGCGGCGCGACCTGCGCGAGCAGGTGGCGCCGCAGCGGGCGTCGAAGCGAAGCGGGCGGGTGCCGGCTCGTGGGCCGCGTCAGGCCATGACGACGCCGACGTCGCTCGACGAGCTCGCGACGTGCTCGCGGGACGCGCGCACGAACGTGAAGGACGCGAGCGACGCGAGGATCAGGAACCCGGTCGTGTAGGCGAAGGCGATCGTGTAGCCGTGGACGAGCCCCTGTGCGGTCCGCGTTGCGGAGGCCGCGTGGGCCGCGATGTAGCCGCTCGTCGCGGAGGCTGCGATCGTGTTCAGCAGCGCGGTGCCGAGCGAGCCGCCGACCTGCTGGGTCGTGTTCACGAGCGCGCTCGCGACACCGGCGTCGTGGTCCCCGACGCCGATGAGGGCGGTGCTCGAGAGCGCGACGAACGCGAAGCCCATGCCGACGCTCATGACGAGCTCGGCCGGGAGCACGTGCACCAGGTAGCTCGAGTGGATGCCGAGCCGTGTGAACCACGCGGCGCCGAGTGCACTCGCGAGGAAGCCGCCTCCCATGAGCGGGCGGGGCCCGATGCGCGGGAGGACCTTGCTCGCGAGCCCGGCGCCGAAGACGATGCCGACCGAGAACGGGAGGAAGGCGAAGCCGGACTTCAGCGCGGAGTACCCGAGGGTGCCCTGCATGTAGTACGTGAGGAACAGGAACATCCCGAACAGCCCGGTCCCGGCCATGAACGACCCGAGGAACGAGCCGCCGCGGTTCCGGTCGAGGAGCACGCGCATCGGGAGCAGCGGGTGCGAGGTGCGCAGCTCGATCGTGACGAAGGCCGCGAGCAGCACGACCGCGGTCGCGAGGAACGACACGGTCGAGGTCGCGGACCATCCGTGCTGGTCGGCCATCGTGAAGCCGTAGACGAGCGCGGCGAGCCCGGCGGTGACGGTCGCAGCGCCTGGCAGGTCGTAGTGGGTGTCGCCGTGCGCTCGGCTCTCGGACACGAGGCGGGTTCCCGCGACGGCGGCGAACACTGCGACGGGGGAGTTCACGAGCAGGCACCACCGCCACGAGACGTACTGCGTGAGCACGCCACCGAGGATGAGGCCGAGCGCCGCGCCGCCGCCAGCGATCGCGCCGTACACGCCGAACGCCGTCGCGCGCTCCTTCGCCTCGGTGAAGGTCACCGAGATGAGCGAAAGGGCGGCGGGCGCCATGAGCGCACCCATCGCGCCCTGCAGCGCGCGCGCGCCGAAGAGCATGCCCGCGCTCTGCGAGAGCCCACCGAGCGCGGAGGCCGCCGCGAAGCCGATCAGGCCGACGATGAACATGCGCTTGCGGCCCATGAAGTCGGCGATGCGGCCTCCGAGGAGGAGAAGCCCTCCGAAGGCCAGCGTGTACGCGGTCACCACCCACTGGCGGTCCGCGGTCGAGATGTGCAGGGCGCGCTGCGCGGAGGGGAGCGCGATGTTCACGACGGTCGCGTCGAGCACGACCATGAGCTGCGCGATCGCGATCACCGCGAGCGCCTTCCAGCGCCGCGGGTCGAGCGTGGTCTCCGCCGGTGGGGAGGTGGTGGTGGTGTCGGTCATCTTCGTCTCCGGGGGGGTCAGGAGGGGTTCGGGGGAGGGGGGT